>Ga0116231_10006623_pt1 | contig 21920 bp, 11 predicted proteins | sample S1TSphgellanicum_2_FD_89695 | JGI IMG/M metagenome (GOLD analysis project Ga0116231, IMG submission 89695) | Host-associated microbial communities from peat moss isolated from Minnesota, USA - S1T2_Fd - Sphagnum magellanicum MG | ecosystem: Host-associated > Plants > Peat moss > Unclassified...
AGGTGAGTGGGTTTGTGTGTGGTGGAGGGAAAATCCGCCGGGGGCTGGCGGGGGGAGGTGCGAGTGCGTGTGTTGTGTGTTTTGTTTTTGTTGGGGTTGTGGGGGGGGGGGGGGGGGGGGGGGGGGGGAGGGAGGACAATTTTTCAATCTCACAAAATAAGAGGAAAAAAAATCCCTGGTAATGAATCGTTGCAAAATCAGATATGCTCAAAACTTTGATTGCCAACTGTGCCAATGCAAATAAGTTTTTTCTGTTGCAAAACAGTTCCATAATTTAGAAAATCTAAGAATGTAGAGACAAAAGGAAGAATGCGTCTGCCGGGAGTCGAACCCGGGTCTATTGCTTGGAAGGCAATTATCCTAACCGTTGGACTACAAACGCTGTGCACGAGAAAGCAAAGTCTGAAACAATAATGGTTGTTTTCTCAAAGAACACACAGAACTGCTACATGGAACAAAAGGTATGTGCTAACTCTAGCAAGGATGCATACTACCCACCTATGAAAAGGAAGTCATGCATATGGCATAATACCCGCTTCTAAAATGTGTTTTAAGCTATACCAAATTTTGATTACATCAAGAAGTTTGAATCTATTGATAAATAAATCCAAATTATTAAAACAAACACTTCAATTATACTTCTTGAGATGTGATTGTGTAGATCATTAAATGTTTGAACAATGAACCAGAAGTTCAAAACATCCAGGCTGCAACCCAAGTATATGTTGCTCATTCAATCGCCTGTCACACCCAAATGTTAGAACTTGGATCAAAATTGTATTTGGGTGTAATTCTAGTGAATCCCATCTTGAAGAACACACAATCAAGTGAGAATGTGTGACAATGGATTAAACTAGCTTGAACACCTTTTACCTGTTGTGAAAAAAATTAGGTACATCAAATGTTGGAGTCATAAAGAGTCATCACTTGCAGGGTTTTTTTTTTTCAATTTTGTGATATCAAAAATTTGGTGCAAAGAGAAAGGACAGCAATATCATGAAATCTGACTACATTCCCATCTGGGTTAAAACCCTAAACCCCTTTTCTGAACAGAAATTCCTCAAGTGCATCAAAGTCTGTTTCTCAGACCTGTTTGTTTGAAGTTGTATCTTCATTGTATAGTGCAGTAGTCTACGAGACGAAATGTATGTCATCCTTAATCTGAAGATCAATCTGTTCTGTTGAATTGTCCAATTTTGTTTTGTGCACAAGAGAGTCTTTTTGGTTCAAGTAATGGGGGGTGTTGACAATGTCACGTTTCAGACTACAATCTCTAACACTACTAAGGATCTCTTTCCCTTAGGCTGCTGTGATCAGAGTTACACACTGCACTGTGATCACAGCAGCCTAATGGAAAGCCACTGATATAGGGCCTTGTTTCTTGCATTGAAAATATGTAATTAATCATGTTAGGAACTCTGGGAACACATGTTCTCATGAAAAAAAAGGACAGATGTCATAGTACGGTTAGTCACAATTTGACTCAGAGTGCCTGCAATTGGTTATTACTTGAGCAGTGGAGCTGTGAGATGACCATGAGCACAGTTAGTTGAAAACACATAATGGAAAGCTGCTGTCATCACAGCAGCCTAATGGAATGAATTCCTAATGGATGCAGCTTTTGTAGCATCGATAGATCATGAAATGCTTGATTATGTTTGATATATATACTTCACAAAATCCATCGGGGATGCCTAATCAGCTGGGCTCTAATCCCAGTATACAAGCATGTCAGTTTGATATTCAGATCAGAGTTCTAGTCATATCTGTTGGTCACAAGTGGTGAGATTCATCTTTGCTTTGTTGTGATTATGGAATGCTCTCCACCCACACCAACAGAGTATCTGTGTGTTCATCATCCCCTCTGTTGCAGATTTGTCTGTAGACAACATGCGGAGAAACTCAACAAAATAGAAAGTTGATGAAACTGGAGTTGTTGGTATACACAGAAGTGTGAAGACTAATTTTCACACATGCAAGTTTACCGACTCTTTGTTGATTGGAAGACAATGTTGTAACAGTTGTGGAAAGGTCGTTCGCCTTTCTGAGGGGTTTAGGGTTTAGCAGACATGTGGATGTAGCTGCCAATGCTTGAGGAGTTGGAGCATGCACTACATTTCCTACCTTTGAAAACTCTAAATTAATTTTCGAGTTCATGTAAAATTTAAAAGATTTTATTGCCGATCATTGAAGCCATGTAATGTCCTTAAAATTATTTTTATATTAAAATTTCTTAATAATACAATTGCATATACGCCCTTCGACCCTAGGTTTTGTAGGTCTTATCAAATTTAGTTTTAGTAATGGGATTGAAATGTAGCATTGATTATCTTTTGATTTCACATAAGTTTTGAACCTTTTCGAATGTGTGGCACCCCTTAGGTCCAAAATCTAGAGAAAACACATAGACACACACAATGTGCATATCTAATAAGTACCATTGTGAATACTAACTCATGTAAAAATGTTAGGATCATCTTATGTAAATAAATATTGTGGACCCTAGTGGAGTTGCCAATGATACTCTCATCTTTTTCCTTTTTTTCTCATGATGTTCCTCTCCAAATCATGGTTGCATATGAGAAGTTTGTAACCCTATCTTTAGCCTCAATTTTTTTACATCTTACATTGACTAGATGTGAAATTATTATGTGATTCAAAATAGAATTTTACAATAGGAAGAAAAGTGTTCCAAAATTTCACAAAGGTATGGACTATTTTTTATACAACCATGATACAACCTTCTAAGCCATTCCACTCCTAAATAATAAGCATAAGAATCCTCCCATTCCTACCAACCTTTTTTTACTAGCAACAACAAAATAAATAAATAAATAAATATAAATATTCTACAATGAAGTGATTTTGGAGGTTTTCATTTGTCAAAAGTAAAACATAAATAAAAAATCACCATATTTTTATAATTGGTTTTAAATTTGTAGTCAAAAATATAAAGGATGATTAAATATTTGTATTTCAAATTTCATTTATGATTAAGTCTTCCTAGGGATTATCATCATTTTTTCTACATGTTTTTCTGATGGATAGCCATTTTGGCCACAAACAAAAATTCCTAGAAAAACCATTCACTCCTACCACCTCATGATTGACATATGTTTAGGTTTATCATAAGGTGCACTTAATGTTTTATGATGGGTAAGGCCCATGAGTGAAGGATTTGCCAAAATGCAAGGCTAGATTTGACTATAGCTTCATACTAAGTCGCTTATTTTGGGAAATGTCCCACCTCCCATTGCTCTTTAACCCCGAAGGCTCTTACCTTACACAAATCAACTTATCCAACAATGTTTCAACAATAGATCCACAATGGAAATGTTTTAGTCCATAACACCAAAATTAAATTGGATGGTAATTTCCAAGGATGCATCAATGTTATGACCACAAAGGTTCATAACAAAGATGAATATATTATGATATTAGTATGTAATAGACCTTCAACTACATATATATAATTGTGAATAATGTAACCCAGGACATAATGTTATTATCTATTATTTGAAAAGTATGTGGATCAAAACTTGTAGTAAATTTCAATATATGATTAGGGCTTGCATAAATGTCATATTTGGAAAATAATGCTTTTAGCTTCTTTGGTGAAACATGTATTTTGCAATATGCTAGCAACTAATGTGGTAGTGATTGTTTTCACAAATGCTCGTCGATGTTGTGTCGAAGCTTTTGTGGGTGCATTTTCATCACAAAGTTCAGGACCCAACACGTTTAATAAAGCTCCAGCAGCACAAATCTGTAATCGCAAATTTAGATGGACTTTGGGTTAACTTGACAAAGAATTTTAGCCAAAGGATCCTTACATAGAATAAAATTGACTTGAAAATAAATAAATAAATAAATAAAATTATATATATATATATATGAAGTGATATGAAAAAATATGGAGAGCCCTACTTGAGTTTGAACCTCTGAACTTGTGAGCAAGTTGATAAGAGAAGAAATAGCATCACTCTCTTTTATAATCATTCGACTTGCCACTTCACGTGAGACATTTTGTAATGCACCTGCTGCTGAACCACATACACTAGGTTGACTACTTCGAAGCAATTTTATCAACCATTTGATGCCACCTTTTCTTCTTATTGTACGTATTGCATCAACATCAGAACTGATGTTATGAAGGCAACCGACTGCCCGTGCCTTCACCTATTATTGTTCATAACAAATGTTACACGATTTCCATATGTGTAACCCATTTTTTGGGCATGTATTTTATTTTGTTATTGACTACTAGTTTTGACTTATTTAATATTTTATAATTAAAGAACCATCATTTTGACCTTTTGAATGAATAAAAAAAATTAGTGTCCATTTTTTTAATCTAATTATTTTGGAAAAATCAAAGAATTGAAAACTTTCATGAAATAATTAAAAAAGAACCAACAGCTCATCAGGTAGATGTTTGATTTTTTTTCCCAAAAAACAAGAAAGAAAAAAAGGTCATTTATTAGAACAAGTTTGTTGAATTTTTTTGTAATCATGGTCATGAACCATAAGAATTGCCTTGACAACTAAATGGGGTTTCCTACAACATCTAATGCCTACCCAACATGGTGTAAAAAGCTAAACTTCCTAAAATGTACCACCAAAAGAATTCAATGCAATTATTTTGGTTCAATAATTTTTTGGGGGCTCTAAATATACCAATCAAACACATACATGATATTGAACATTGGGTTATTTTTCAAATGTTTTTAAAAAATCAATAAACCAGGTGCAACAATGATGTCAAGATTTTGAACTCACATTTATTGATTCAGCAGATAATAAGTCCACTAAAGGGGAAATGGCCCCAAGGTTGCGCACCATTTTTCGGCCTTCTGGTTGAAAACATATACTTTGTAATGCCCCAGCAGCATTGGCTTGGAGTTTTTCATCATTCGATGAAATAAATTCAACCTACATCATTATATGTTTCCTTCACACATGAGAAATTATTAACAATAGAATTGAACCATGAATCACCATGGTCTAATCCTAAAGTAACATCAAGTGGATTTGTACCCAATTGGTTTTGACTCAAGGTTCGTATCACAATTTAAGAGAGTTAAAGTTGATATGTAGCCATATAGGTGGAAATTTGAAACATTGCACTTTTAAAAGGAGGATTTGTCAACAATCATGGGTGTGTGAAATGGCAACATTGGTGCAAGTTTAAAGTTCAATGTGTTAGTGAAGGTTGATTTTTCATCTTTTTTTTTTTTTTAATTAGTAAAGCTTGCGATGCCAAGTTAATAACAATTACCATCACATCAAAACAATTTATTGTTCAAATTATTAATTCCAATCTACATAATTGCATAACATAATAGAGCTTCCATTATTTTTTGGGTGACACTTACTATATGTTCAAAAACATGATAATTAATAGATTTCAAGAATATTGTTGGAATACCAATGTTGAAGCTCCTCCACAATTCAAGACATTGATGACATTTTCTTTTTCATAACACAAATTCAAGATCACATTAGCACCTTCTGCTTTCACTTTTGTCCCACTTTCTTGGTCACTTATATGGCAAATTAAAGAAGCGATTACTTTTTCTCCCACATTTTGTCGATGATTTTCATTTCTAGATAAGATTTTGAGTTGTGTTAATAATGGTAAAAGAGTTTGTTGTTGTAACAAGAAGTTAGTGGGTTGTTCAATTATGTGTTTGATTTTCTCCAACTCCTCGATCTCCTTAACCATCACAAAACCAAAAGCTAGGAATTTCAAATCCTGGATTTGAATTGATCATGAACTATGTTGATGTTATCATCAAATCAATTTTAAATTAAATAATGTGTTCTAATCTAATCTTATTTAAACCCTTCAATAAAATATTATGTATTATTTACTATATAATTGATATTCACCAAATATGTAATCAAAATGTTTTTTATTTTGTCAAAATTGAAACAAAATGATGCAAAGGATATCAATCTATTTTGTGGTACTAAACTTTATAATTGATATTGGTTAAATTTCATCATTATTATGTAACAATTTTCAATTCCAAAAATAATATGACAATTTGATTTTTTGAATGGATGGGGGTTACAACCATTTTTGTTAATCACAACTTCCTTGAAATGGCTTTGCATGTAAACAACTACTTTTTCTAAAATCTATTACACCCTACATTATTGTGATCAAGGTCAATGTTCATAACAGGTCATGAAAACATGTGATCACCAATTTCAGCCATTATTAGCATTATTTTGCAACCATCTTCCTTATAATTTATGATTATGTATTTTTTTAATTTTTATCTTTAGTTTTAACAAGGATCATCAATAAAATTTCTCACTTGTATGAAAAATTCAATATCGGTATAAAGAAAAGCTTAAAACAATCAAGATAAATGGGCCAATTACATAACATAGAAAAAGTATTTTAGATCAATTTTTAACATAGTGGAAAATGTTTTAAAATGAAAAGAATTGAAGATCTAATTCCTTTAATTGTTCTTAATGATCCAAATAATTTAGATTAAGATGTTGAAGAAAACATATAATAATACATAGGTAAATTTTAGTCCATAATGTGGACAAAATTGGTATTCAAAAGGATGTAAGTGAAATCTCATGAATAATGTTTAATCAATGTCTTTAGATAAATGTTTCCATCAAAAGATAACCTATGTTTGCTAATTTTCTTCATATAAACAATGTAGTTGATCATGAAGTCATTTTAAAGTTTTATATTAAGATTTGACATTTGGATTGAACTTTGTTATTAAATTAAACAAAATGACTTCCCTAGTTTTGGCTTGGGGGATCTCAAACAAGAATTCACTTTCCTATATCATATCAGAAGGAATATGTACAATATTATACATTACAAGTGGAAGGATTTCAATATTTTGCCTTTGCTTGTGATATAGAATCCATTTATATGTTGATGTTTCAATTATCTCCTTTGTGTCCCAACTTGCAAGGATGTGATCTATTTTCCTTGTGTACAACTTTAATGCATGAGTGATCATATTTCACATTGCCTATTATTTCTTTTCCATTATTGAATTCCAACATTATTATCAATTTTCACACATTATCAATTATGTACCTCTAAACACTCAAAAGGTCAAATTTCCAAATGCAACAACCTACATATAGGTCTTGAGATGGATTTTCACAAGTAACAAAATAAGAACTTGATTAGTATTGATCATTTTTAATTTTTCTAAAATTAATAAAAAAATCAAGTTCAAAAAGTTTGAAGGAGTTGTTACACAGAAAAGAGAATTCAAACATTCCCCAAATATCAATGTAAAACCAAACCAAACCAAGAAAGAAGTTCGTGTATGAAAGGCATTCATGAGTAATGAATGAAAAATGTTAACATGGTGTAATCTTTGGTCACAAGGAAAAATAAAATTCATGGACAAGAATAATAAAATGGTATTCTTGGTCCTACTTTCTAACTTCAAAAATTCGATAAAGACATTATTTCCTATAAATGATGTTCCAAATTGCCTTGAAACCTTTGCAAGCAATTGAGGTAAAAACATTGTTGAAGTTGGCAATGTAACCTCTTCATATGCGAAATAACTAAAAATGTCATGTTCTCCATCCTTATATTTTCTAGAACCATAAAAAATTGTCGATTCATATTAACATAATTCAACTTCTCACAAGAGCTTAACCATTTGGGAAGCCACTATTTAGAAGTGGTTATATTGGTTTTCTAAATGGTTCACCATTGTCTATTGTATTTCATGTTTTTGATGTGAAGGTTGTTGCTTGTATTGATAAAGATATGTCATATTTGGCATTTGAGTGCTTGTAATCAACCCAAAATATTCAATGAAAACATTTAGGATAGTTTATAGTTTTGGCTATAAGGTGTTGGTTTGCTTAAGAGGGCAAAAATATTGTCCAAGGAGTTCTTTTTATCATGTTTTGGAAAATACTAGAAATTGCTACAAAACTCTTTTGCAAAATAAAAATCATATAGTCCAAAGCAAGAAAGTCAAGGGCATGCCAATGAATTTTCATGGAATTTAACTAAAGTGTTGTTGTAAATATATTTGTGGGGAGGAAATTATATTTAGGGGGTATTGGACATTATGTTTTGAAATGAAACCTTTTTAAAAAATTCATCTAATTGGGATCAGTTAGTATTATTCAATAAGATGATAATAAATGTGTCTTTTGAATATTTTATTGGTTTTTTTACAAACAACAAAGAACCCCTAAGATGTGAAAGATGCAATGAAATGTCACATTTTTGTCCACCTAGCAAAATACCCTTTTCTAATCTTCATTGGGGCCTACTACCTTTCATTGTATTTTATACAATATATACTAGTCATCTTTTCCTTTTTTTTAAAATTAGGCATACAATAGTTGTATTAATACAATTTATTAATTGTCAAAGGAGGGACATGTGTGATTTTTTATATTTTTAAAATATTGAAAATTTATGGGAATTATTCATATAACAATTATAATAGTATAGTTTATCAATGGTCACATAAGAAATAATTGTGATTTTGGTATAATTTAATAATTTATTGGTATTCTAAAATACCACAATATTTGTCAAAATTTGGTCCATTCAAGCAAACTGATGTTTTATAATCATCACAATTTGAATATTATTTATTAAGGGGAAATGATTAATTATGTCAATAATAGGAATGAAATTGCTTTCATGATAGTAAACCAAGGACAATGAATAGATTGAGCAATTATCATGTTCAATCACATGAAAAAAAAACTCCAAAATGAAAAATTGCATAGACATAGATGTTGAATGGCATAAGAAAGATGGTACCAACGAATAATGTATGTAATTTAACACCTATCATAGAGGTGCTTATGTAGGAATGATTTCCAAAAGAAGAACCAAAATAGATGCATGCACTGAAAACATCCAAAGCCAAAATACATAAATAAAATGTGAAATAGATGAAGGAGTAGTTTTTAAGGACCAAGAGTCAAATCCAAGCTAAAATTTTATTTCTTAAACATGAACAACATGAGGAAACAAGATGAATAAGGACATCACCTATGATTGTGGTGTAATCAAATGAAAAGTGAGAGGATTCTAAAAGTGGTTTTATCAAGAAGAAAAAACAAAATATGAAAGGTGTGACAAACACACCTCAATAAGAGCTAATACAACAAGTACCAATAAGGGAGAGGGGGAGAACTCCACCTTAATATATAGAATAACAACAAGGAAAGTGAATGATGAAGAGCAATATTGAGCATCAAGGTCCATTGGAATGAAAAGATAAACACATTTTTATTGCACAATTAGAGGAGGATCAAACAAGGGTACTTAGTACTAAAAAGTTGCCTTGTGGAACCATTTCTCAAAAATAGCATTCTACAAGTTGATCTTTAAGAACTTTTGAACTTCCCTCAAGATCGAAGATTGATTCCACTATTTTAGCCACAAAACCTTTTGCTCACTATTCGCTTTAGAGGAGAAAATAAGCTATAACTTCTTTGTCATCATTTTAGGATTGGGATTCGCATTATAATGAACATGTACTTGTTTAAAAAATTATGGACCAAGTGATGCATCATAGACATGGAGTCATTTGTGGAATGTTGTCATGTGCTCCTTTCGAACACTTTCCATGGCCTTATTGCTTAATGAAGGCAACACTTCTAGGTCACAAAGAGCAAGGTCTAGAACCTTTGCATAGTATAGTTGACAGGCAACATCCATAGTTGCCACGAGTTTCTTCTACGATAATCATTCCTAATTAAGAGGATAATGAATTGATGCAGAAAAAAGAAGGTTGTTTCAGAAGAGATTTTGAGAGGTTACATTATAAATATATTCAAAAAATGCCTCTTGGGTGAAGTTGTACAAAAAAAATTTAGTTTTATTCTCACATTTCTTATATTGCTCATTGGGAATAACCTCCTTGAATTGATTAAGGGAGATCATGCCAATTGATTGAATGCAAAAAAAATCATGAACTAATGAAAGCTTCACATGGTCCATCTCAATTGACTTGTGAATAATGCCATGGTTTAAACACTTCACATAAAAAGTTTTTTAAACAACCTAAACTGATCAATAATCTCAATAGAAAATATTCACACCATTAATGATCCACTACAATATGTCCCATAGTGAAATGAAGTTATGGTGGAAGTGGTCCACCAATAATCATGGCCCAATGGTTTCAAATATTCATGCCACTAGAAAATCCACTATGCTGCATATTGCAGTGTAATTGTAATCGATCTGTGGTGGAAACGGTTCACTAGTAGCCACAACTTAGTGTATTCAATGAAGGTGTAGTGGTTTTGGTGAGTTCCAATCCACTTGTTTCAATTTAGGTGGAAGTGTATAATGGAGAGGGGACAAGTTTTGTAGTAATGATGTAATGTTCTTTTATGGAATAAACAACCTTAAAAAACAAGCTTCTAGGAAATATTAGTGTTACCTATTATATTGGAAATTGCCGCAATTATCTTCCAAAGCAGGTTTAATTTTCATTTGGCTCAAGTTGGAACTAAAATTTTGAAGTTCACCTAATCTTTAATGAATCAAAACCACAATGAAACCCATCCAACAAATGAATCCATACAAAAAAAATTGATATAATTTTTTTTTAAAACCTTAGAACTCTAAACCCATACTATTTATATTTGGTGGTTAATGCTAAAGACAAAAAAAAAATCATGTTCAATTAATCATGGGAAAAAAACCCTTGAATCCAAATGGAGTTAAAGAGGCCTTTTATTAAATGTATACAACTAATGTAATAAACAAACAATAATATACAAATGCTTGAAAGAGAATAAATGAATAAAACCCAATTTTATACATCATTAATTCTAGAAAAAATGAATAAAACCCAATTTTATACATCATTAATTCTAGAAAAAATGAATCTTAAAACTTAAATGAGGCTAGGAGGAAGTATTTTTCATGTTTTTTATAACTTGGTAGTTATCTTCCTTCTCTTTCAAACAAGAAAAAATTAATTGTTTTTAGTCCATATATATGTGAAAATGTTAGAAATCCCAAAATCCTACCTAAATATTTTTTTATTGTATACTTACTTAATATTAAGGTAATTGTGTGCCTTAAAAAATTAATGCCATAAAAGTTTGGCACCCTCTAAACAACCCTATGTGCATATTAACTAGGAAAAATTAAAATAACCCTATTGGTACAATATGCATTAATTGGCCCAAAATGGAGTTGGACTTGCAGGAAATCACCTTAGAAAAAACCATCCCCAAAATGCAATACTTGCATTTTTTCCATATCAAAGGGTATTTTATTATGTAATATCTACATCTAATTATATTCTGATTTTATTCTGCATGTGTAATCATATCCATAGGATAGTCAAAAATACAATCTCACAACCCATGCCCTATTTCCAATACCTTCATCGAAAATACCTTCATCCATGTGATTATAAATATTTGAATCATGATTTGGTTTTCATAAACAAACCCAAGTTCCATGCAATATTTGCATTTGGGTTATTTTTTCAATTAATTGTGCTTGCTACAATAGGATGAATAAATGTTATCCCTTTCAATTGGATTTGATGGTAGATGGGGATATTGTGTTGTGATTTATAATGGCTTAGTCATGAATTTCATTCATTTGTAAAATTCTTTCAAAAGTGTGTTCAAGTTCCATTCAACTTTGAATGCATTAATTTTTGCAATACCTTCATTGATGATAATCATCACCTTCCATAATACCTTTAAAATTCTTTTGTGTGTGAACAATACTAAAGAGGTAGTGATTTGGCCAAGAAGTAGAAAAGAAGTAGAAAAGGTTTTGTTGAAAGGTAATTATTTAACCAATATCTAAAGGGGTTTTGCTAAAAGGTAAAAGGTTAGCCAAGAAAAAAGATTGGTTTTGCCAAGAGATAAAAGTTTAGCCAAGAAGTAAAGAGGTTTTGTTAAGGTATAAAAATTTACTTACGAAATATAAAGGTTTTGCCGAAAACTAATGTTTAGCCTATAAGTAAAAATAATATGTTGAAAGGTACAAGTTTAGTTAAGAAAAAATAAAAGTTTCACTAGGAGGAGATAACAACGTTTTTGAAAGGTAGAAATTTATATTAAAAAATATAGAGGTTTAGTTTTTAAAAAAGTTGTTTTGCCAAAAGGTAGAGGTTTAGCCAAAAAGAGATAAAAGGCTTTTACTTAAAAGGTAAAAATTTAGCCAATGAAAATATAAAAGGTTGGTAGGTAGGAAGGGGGTCGGTTGTTAGTTGGTAAGTAAGGCCAAGATGGAGGTTAATAGGATAATTAGGTTGATATGATAACTAGATTAGTAGGGTAACTAAATGGGAAGGTAGTATGGAGGTATAGGTTGAGAAAAAAATGGCCCCCAAAAAAACTCATAAGTCAAAAACCAAAAAAAGTTGACTAATTGAAATTGGATGAAAAATTGTAGGCCATCCCATGGCCAAAAGGCCAACTAGTGCATTGGTGGGTGTTGGTTCATTCTAGTTGCCAAAATTAATACTCCATTGTTTGAATTGACTAAATAGGATGTTAAATATAGATAGATTCCCCTATTCCAAGGTGCTTTTGATTTTCCATATTGTAGTGGGGTCATCAACATAGATGGTTGAGGAATTGAATGTTATAGGCAATAAGGAGGTCATTGAGGAACAATTTGTCAAGGATCCATTTCCATGCCATGCCTATTTTTGTTGAACATTGTTGTGAACTAGAAATAGTAGGTGGGCTAGTCATTACTAATGCAACCATTGGTGTAGGGTATGTTGTTTTTGAGCTTTTACAATTGGAAAAACTCTTCAATAGATGGGGTGTTTTAATCTTTTCAGCTTTTAAGGTTTGGGTTCTTTTAGACTTCAAGGTGTTTGAAGTAATCTTTGGGAAATGCTATTGTTTTTAAAGAAGAATAATGGAAATGTGCACCTTACAAAGTTGCATTATTCACAAGCCACATCTATGTAAAATTTTGGAAGTGACTTCCTGAGGGTGGGTTTTGGGAATAGTGTTTGGATGATTCATTCATAGTCCTAGTAACATTGCAGAGAATTTATTGACATAAAGGTATAGTACACAATGTTGACTAGCTAGTGTACTAGAATCTAGATCACCATGGAAAATTATTTTTGGCTTGTTGGTAATTGTGTTTGTATTTTGTACCTTCTAGTACCACAAAACCCTAACAAGGAGATGGAAGGGTTGCATGAAAATTATGCATGTAAGGCAAGATTTTATAGTTGTAATTGCCACCATCATGCCACTAACTTGCTCAAGTGGCCATGGAGGCAAATTGTGCGAATCTAAAAGTTCTAAAGTTTCAATGGTTTAGGGTTTAGGGGTTACATTCGTTTCCACATACACACCATTAGTACTTATGTGCATTGTTTTACTACTTTTTAGAACACCCTTTCTTAGAATATTTTTTTGGGTTTTGTTTTTCTAGTTTGGACTTGGGGTCCTTTCTCTTTGTTCTTTCTTTTCCCCTTATGGTTTTTAATGGTTCTGATGTTATTATAAGCATGTGGGTACAATTGGTGTCAATTTCATACAAAATGTGGTAGTTAATGTTAAAGTTATTGTGCGGGGTTAGTTTTGTTGATTCTTTCAATACTAGCTTTTATTTTAGGTTTTAAAATCTAGGGTTTAGGGTTTTAGTTAGGTGGAGTGGCTCAGGTATTGTTAGGAATGGTAGACCTTGCATTTTCATTGACCCCAAAGTGATGATGGCATCATAGTTAGAGTTTGATGTCAAAATGGCTTGCATGGACCATTGTGATCAAAATTAGCTGATCATCCTATCATTCCCATCTCCTCCACTTTGTTTCAACCAATCACTGCACCTTAACATGGTACATCAACACATTCTACCCTTATTGCATTAGCCACAAGTTATTCCTCACCATTAGTGTCCATGGTAGGGCCCCCCCATGTCGTGTATCTATGTTCTATGTCTAGCATCTGTTCATCTTTATGTAACAAGGGTAGGATTAACTTGTCACTAGTTATCATGTTTTGTTCATAGATAATTGTTGATTATAGGGGTTATAATGCATTCGACATACCAAGTTCCCCCCCTTTTTCTATTTGGGTATGGATCAAATTCATAGATATTATTAATGCTTTCCATTTAGGTTTATCATGCCTTATGCATATCACCATATTCCATATGCTTTTCATATTGATGTTTAGTGTGCTTTGCGTATTCCTTTAATTTGTATTGCCACCAACCCAATAACCTTATAACTTGGCATGCATTTTTGCTTTTCCCTTATTAATGTTTGTGCTTTCCTCCATGAAGTGGCAAGAAGGCCACCAAGAGACTTGTGTCCGCCTTCATTGAGACATAATAGAAAATTGGGAAACATTATAGGAAGAACACATTATTAGGGCCCATGTTCTAACTTTTGGAGATTTTTGGAGATGGCTTTGGATCCTTTTCAACCTTCATCAATTCAAATATGTCATGCACGAACACTTGCACATGTAGGAGAGTATGTTTGAATAGTGTGTGCATTAGTTTTAAGCATTTAGATAATCCCATCCAATGAGACCATGACAACCCTTTGCCTTTTTCACCCATTGGTAGAGGTCAACCTCCCCCTTTTGTCAATGATTTTTGTCCAGAAACATAGGTTATTTTCAACCAAGAGGCATTTATTGTCACATGTATGAAAATTACGAAGACAAATGACGAAAGGATAGGTTTAAGTTTAAATCAAAAACAAAGGAATCAAGAGGAGGACGTAAAAACTAAAGTCAAAAACATAAAAGTGTGCAATACCAAAGTACAAATACATTTTTATTATGATAAAACAAAAGGCATAAACACAAAAATAACAAAATAAGGTTATGGTGTAAGATTGTACCCCATATTGATGTTGAAGAAACTAAAGGTAATGGGGGTTTTACCTTTATTTATACCCCTTTGGGGACCTAGTTCAAAGAAGTTTCCATGGAAGTTTTTATGTGTTCACTGATTAGAGAAACTTTTAAACAATTTTTTAAACTATAAGATAATTAAGAATGAACTATGAGTTAATTATGAGTTAACTGTGAATCAACTAATAATTAACTAAAAATGGATTAAAAGAATTTGGGAGTGAACTATAAATGAATAAGGAATTGATTAGAAGTGAACAAATAATTAATTAGAACTGAATTGTGAGTTAATTAAGAATGAATTATAAGTTAATTATAAATGGACTACAAATTAACTACAAATGAATTATGAATGGATTACAAAGTCATGGATGGGAATTCATGTGAATGAATTTCATTCATCATTTGATCATGTTCAATGTTAGTGTTCATGGCATATTTCCATTTTGGCACGTTTACCACATCTTTCAATCTAGTGATTTTTTTGGTATGGTGTATGAGTTTTTACGAGATTGTTTTGTCCCATATGATTCTATGAATGGTTTTGATTTTCTTTTGAGGTATGTGGGCACATTGTGCATGGTCACGTTCCCCCATCCGTATCATGTTTGTTTATGGTATTACAATTGGAGAAACAAACCAACAACATTCAACTTGGCATGATTGGAAAGGTGACCTATTGGTTGGTCACCTACATATTTGCCATTTATTTTAGGGATACATTTGTAGAACATTTTAATCCTCACAACTTTGGTGTGGCAACATGGGGTAGGTGTGAAATGATGATCCACAAGGTTTGCGTTATGTTGGATTTGCATCTAGATTAGGTGGTATTATGGGTGGATGTTTGTAATGCCTTCAATTCCATTTCATGGATAGCCATTTTTCAAGAATTGCAATTTTCTACCAATATCTTGTATAAGCTTTTCCCATTTCTTTAATGATTTTATGCGTGTCCATCCTCACAATATTTTTCATACGTTTATTGATTTAAAAATCTCACAATGATTTCATTCGAGTTTAGTACACAACAAGGTGATCATGATGGCTCTCATATGCACCCTCCTCAAATTTCTGTCATGCTTGAGAGACACTTGAAAATCCTTGGCTTCGAAAAAGGAATTGCCCATATGGATCTTTGCATCTGCATGACACGGGCATTCCAAATCCCATGTTTGGATGCCTAAGCTCATTCCGTGTTTGGTGCCTTCATGCTCTTGGTCTTATAGTTCCCTATGCATGGAAAATCTTGTGATATGTTCTTTCCAACATGCATTTAGAGGAGTTACCTTGCACTGTACTTACTAACAATAGTAGTGATTGCTAACGTCAGAGACATGGACGACATATGTTTTGTATATTGTAAGTATTACTAGTTAGACAAGAATTGTCTTCTGAACATCCTTTTTGCATTGGGTATTGTGTTTTGGAATTCAAGACTCCTGCATTTATTTATTAATCGCTCTACTTTGAAATGTTTTTGAAAGTGATACAAAGAAAACTCACGTGGTGATTGGCATTGGAATTTGGGATGGTGGAATGGTGCCCCCCAGTTAACAGGGAAAGAATGGTGACAAGAGCTGGAGGTGAGAGTCAAAAGATAATGAGAGGGACATTGGGAGGGACCCTAGGTGACTGTCTGTTCTCACTTCTGCTTAGCCTGCCTTAGCAATCTGGAAGGTCCTCTTTTTCTCCCTCTACTTGTCCTCTTCTGGAAGCCAAGTATTTTTAGGAATGCATCTTGGTGTTTTACACACCCCAACTTGACCTAGTTTCATATGAGAACCTGATTCCCATTGTCAAAGTGTCTCAGAAGCATACATGTCTATTTCAGTACCAAAGAGTACGGTGCCATCTGCAAAACTCACACTTTGTTCACAAGCCAGTAATTTCACGGAATTTTGTGAAATTTCAAGGTTGGGGAAATTCCAAGCCACCTTATTACACCTAGACAGATCATTGCTGGAGGGTTGCTGTGCATCTTATTGAATTTGATTTGTTGGTTTTTTGCAGAACTACAAGCACAAGTGCCCAGATGTGATTGTGTTAGATCCTCCAGAGGCTATACAGTAACTGCAAAGCAGGCAATCCATGCTTTAAAGTGTTGCTCAACTTGACCTCTGTGACTGTGGAGGTTAGTGTCTTTTTCTAGCCACAATGTGTACCTCTATTCAGACTGCTGAGGCTTTGATTTACATCTTTGATCTTGGGTCAACCTTTTGAAAGCTGCTCACTTACCAGCAGATAAAATTGCAGGTCATGTGGGTGTACCAAGGCAGAGCTCATTATCACTGGTGATGCTGTTCTATTCCTAGGTCTGCAGCCAAAGCAGGCCTCAAGCTTGTCTTGGGTATGTTTTTTCCACTGTCATCCTTCATCCAATTGGTACTTGCTGCATAGAGGTGTGCCTTAGAGGTGAAAACATGAGCTCTCTCTGTCTGCACAATGCCTATGCTGCTCAAAGCTCACTCTACTGACTATTCTCATTTGACCCATTTGTGCAGTTGCAAAGCCATTGGTGGCAGATGGAACAGCAAAGACACATGCTGTGTCATTGTCCTATGATAAGTACTGCTTGACAGAGTTGGACCCCCCTCTAGTTCTACAAGAATTTGTCAATCATGGTGCCTAATGTCTTATCACCATTTTATCTGACTGCTGTTCACATTATTGCAGTTGAGAATTTCCTGGCCTCGTGAAGATTACATAGGCATTATCTTCTCTCTGTGCTCATGTTCTGGTTTATCAGATAACTCAGTTTCTTCATTGTGCATGTTCCTGCTCAGTATCTTCATTGTGCATGTTCCTTTTTGGGTCCTGGATGCCACTTATGAAATTCAAGCTACATGTACTAGTCACAACTGGAGCCTAAGCACATGTGGTGATTTTTTGGGCATGATTGGAGAAGTGCACAATAAAACATATTCTTTTCAGATAAAGCTGGAAGCTAAAAATTTGCTTGTCTGCGGGCAGCATTCTCTTCAAGGTCTACATTGTTGGAGACCAGATTAGAGTTGCACAGAGATTTTCATTGCCAGATGTCCAGGAAGGAGAGGACACCTGTAGTGGCGTAATTCCTTTCCAAAGAGTGTCTAGTGTTGCAACAGCAGATCAAGCTGATTTGGATCCCCAAGCTGCAGGTAAAGATCCTTGTTTCACCCCCTTGTCTTGGGTCCATCTATCTGTAGATTGTAAAGTGACTCAATGCATGAAAGTCTCCAGATGAAACTTGAAAGATCTTTGAATAAAATCATGTCTGGATGCTGTACAGTAGGTATTTCATTTGAATTCTTGAATTAATAGCTTGAGTTATTTTGCTATGCTTTTTTGTATGTCAGTTTGATTAAGAAGAGTTTCTATTTATTGAGTATCCAAACACATGATCATGTTATTGTGAAAATGGGCACATTTCAGCTCATTAATTATACATGTCATGTATACTTACCAAACATGTGTTGCCAATTTTGTCTGTCCACTGCTCTGCACAAAAGTTAGTTGAATATTTTTGCAATTTTCTACTGTCACGAACATTTGCCCTGCCATGATAAGTCTCTACAACTGGAGTTTTCTGTGATGCAGAATTGCCAACCCCTTGGCTTCTGGATTGCTTCTCATAGGAGCTATTTCACAGATTGGTAATTTCCTGCAAACTATTTGTTCTTTGCAAGAACGGGTGTTGTCAGTGTGTTTTGAGAATGTTAAGCTTGCAAAGATACAGCAAGTACTGTCCTTTGATCATTCAGCATTCTGCTTAGTACATAGACCTGAAGCGGAATTCATTTTCATTCATTGCTGAGGTTTCTGAGGTCACTTCCTTGAAACAAGGGTTAAGGCTTTTCAATCAATTTGGATATCATCTGTGAAGGTGGAGTTGGAGACTGTTATTATGTCATTGCTATAAACTACTTTCCTGGTAAGGACTATTGAGGATCATTTGTGTCCATTGAGAGATTGAACACATTCAAACAATCCTCCTTTTGTTCTAAATGGAAAACATGATGAGCCCAAACAGCAAACCGTTGCCACCAATGGAGAGGATTTTGCAACAAACATAGAGAGAGTTGCAATGTGTGGAATGCAAAGCCATGTTTTGTATTAAATGTGACGAGTGTGATATAAATGGCTTACCCCTAGGATCTCCAGTTTGAGAGTATGCGTGCGTCAATCCTTCTGAAGGGGTTGTCAGCTTCTGTGGCTTGGCTAACAGATTATCACTTGTTTTTCACAGCTCCAGCCAGGTTCTCTTACTTGGTCAACAGAAGATGCAAAATTGAATTGTTGTTGTGCACCAGCAACAACACCAGCAATGCCACTACACGTGCTCTGTCTGCCTTGTCAAGAAAATTAACACATCATAATATTGTGCAATATCTTGGTCTTCGTCTCTGCTGATCTTTGATCAAGGACAAAGAACAAGACTAGAAATGAAACAAAACATGGCCAGTCTGTCTTTTCTAACAGCTTGGCTAAACTGGTAACTCTGCAACCAAAGAGAGTGCAACAAAAGATCATGGGAACATGAGCTGATACAAAAGACATGGGCTGATTGAGTATAAAACAATGAGGAAGACAGATATGAGTTTCAGAGTATGTTTTGAACTGTATTGCTCCTGCATTTGTCATGCTCCCAAACTATGAAGTGCACACCTTCCAACACATTGTGGCGTGAGTTCCTGACAAATACCTTTTGGTATTTACTTCCAAGATTCGTGGTAGAAGAAGGGAGGGGATGTATGATAGGGGAGTTTAGAGTGTCTCAGAGAACGCTACCTTTCTTCTTTGCTGAGAAATTCTGCAGCTACCTGAAGCTTATTTTGAGGAGACGCGCTTGCGCACGAAACGGAACTTGTTGAAGAACTAAATACATGCTGGTTTCTGGCACGAGCAAAACTTGCAGTTGAAAGACAAGCAAGAAACCGCAAAAGGCAAGGGAATTGGCCTTGATAAAGAAAAGAAAAGCAGAACGCAAAACAGAAGCAGCAGCAACCTTCTTCGCTCCTTCATTAATTGCGAACAACAATTCGTTACATGTTTACATTTGGCATCTATTGCACATCCTGTCGTGGAATCGGAGCCCCGATAGAAGAGCAGATATGGAGGATTCATGAGCCGAGCAGCAGCCAGTGTAGTCGCAATTTGACTAGAGTCCAATTCAGTGCAGAATTGCTTACCATACAACAGCGGGGGATCAGGGATGGTTTCATCTTCAAATTGTCCCCGCCACGCCCCTATCAGCCGAAGCATTGCTCGCCAGGTACAGGACCGGGAATGAATCCATAACCCAAAAACTGCAAACCGAAAACAGCAAGAATGGCCAAGATAGTGAGATAAGAAAGGCCCTCGACAGCGCCGAGCAAACCAAAAGGACCAGAGGGAAGGCCTGATCCCGTCTTCACTTTAGTGTACACAGACCATCCGACAACTCCAAACACAACTAAAAAGCTCACTCCTTCCAGTGCACCGATTGATCCACCAGGACCAGGAGGGAGACCGCAGCCCGTTGTTTTGAGAGTGTAAAGAGACCACGCAACCACAGGCACAGCGATGAGACCTCCTCCAATGGCTGCATATCCACCTGCTCCCACTTGACTCCCGCCCGCATCCGCGTCCGATTTGGCTTCCGAGACCACCGTGAACCCTTTCGTCATCCTTTCTTTGCCCCCAGCCGGTATGCGCGACGAGATCCTTGCCAGTTTCCGATAACTAAAACAGGACGCAGAATGACGACGGAAGACGTGAGAATTGGACGCGATGTGAGGCAACGCCATGGCCAAGGCCTGTGCGGACGCCATCGCCGTAGACAGACAGAGAGCGCGGGACCAAGAAGAAGAAGAAAAGCAGAAGGGATAGTGTGGGGGAGGCGCAGGGTTTGTTTTCCCAATTTTGTGAGATAGGTGGGCTGGCGATCATCCACAACAGGAATTAGCCAAATTTGGCTACAGTCCAGAGAGGAAAGTAGAATGTTTTTGGAACGCTGCTATATTTTGGCGAAATGCGAGAACCTGTAGCCTAATTTTTTCTATTCTTAGCCAAATTTGGCTACAGGTCAAAGAGGAATGCAATTTTTTATTGGCACCCTGCTATATTTTTTGGCAACATGCTAGAACCTGTAGCCTAAAATTTTCTGTTGTTAGCCAAATTTGGCTACGGGTCAGAGAGGAAAGAAGAATTTTTTGGGAACCCTGCTTTATTTTGGCAACATGCTAGAACCTATGGTCTAAATTTGTCTATTCTTAGCCAAATTTGGCTACAGGTCAGAGAGGAAAGTAGAATTTTTTTAAAACCCTGTTATATTTTGGTGATGTGCTCAAACCTATAGTCTTAAGTCTGTCTATTATTAGCCAAATTTGGCTACAGGGCAGAGAGGAAAGAAGATTTTTTTTGGATCTCTACTATATTTTGGCGAAATACTGGAACCTCGAGTCTAAAATCTGTATATTATTAACCAAATTTGGCTAGAGGTCAGGAGAGGAAAATAGATTTTTTTTTGGAACCTTGCTAATATTCTGGCGACATGCTAGAAGCTATAGTCTAAATCTGGCTATTGGAAAAGAAATCCTCCAAATATGGCGACTTTGGGCCATTTAGAAATAAACAAAAACACACCCTTTGTTATGATTGGAAGCCCCCTTTTTTGGGGCCCCTACCAAAAAGAAAGGCCCACCCAGACAGCAGAAAACACAGACACTCGTTGCTGTGTGGTCACTAAACTGTGCACTGAGGGACCCTTCCCACTCCAACAGATTAGATCCACCGGTCCTAATACATAGAGCCGGCCCTTAAGTTTGAAACTTTGAAATTCAAAACTGTCCACTAAGGGACGCCTACAGCTGGAGTGAAACAACAGCCACCAATGCACCAGTTCAGGATGAGGCCGTTCAAGCTGTTTTGGGGATGAACCAAAAACACATCCTCTTGCCTTGCCCAGGGATTTTTCAGCCCCCTTCTTTGCCCCAAAATTTTCCCCTCCTACCTACTTCCCCCCCTCCTACCTACCTCCGCCCTCCTACCTCCCTCACCTCATTTCCTGCTCACTCCATCTCCAAAGCTTAGAAGAG
>Ga0116231_10006624_pt1 | contig 21914 bp, 18 predicted proteins | sample S1TSphgellanicum_2_FD_89695 | JGI IMG/M metagenome (GOLD analysis project Ga0116231, IMG submission 89695) | Host-associated microbial communities from peat moss isolated from Minnesota, USA - S1T2_Fd - Sphagnum magellanicum MG | ecosystem: Host-associated > Plants > Peat moss > Unclassified...
CACCCCTTCCGACTTGAATCGTCCACGGATGTTCTGCACGACGAAGATATAGCCGTCGGCGGCGAGCGCGCTGAGACTCTCGGGAATTTCCGTCCAGGTCTTGTCCGGTACTCCATAGGGCGTACGCCGCAAAAGTATCGGCAACGGGCCGCCAGCATTCAGAGGCGCCATGATCACGGTCTGCAGATGCACGCCGTCGCGCATCGGAATCATCACCTCACGGTAGCTATAGAGCGGTCGCGGACCCGCCGCGATCGAGGCCGGTCCGGTCGGAGCCGGCGATTGCGCTGCGGCGATGCTGAGCCATGACAGCAGCGCCACCGGCAGGGTTTTCAGGAAATTCCGCATCGTGTCCTCTCGTTACCGGCGCCGGTATAGGGCACTATAATGGCAGATCGACTTCTTGGGATGCCCAAAGACGAGCGGCCGGATCCATATGAAAGAACCTCCGCGGCTACGCCATCGTCGTGCGCAGCCGAAAAATTCCCGCTCGCTGCGCAGCCGGTCTGCGCTGGGAATCTTGTCGGCGTTCGGTCTGTCCTTGGTGTGCGCGGCGCGTGGTCACGCCGAGGCCTGTGACGCAGCGGCGCTGCGGAAGGCGGATGGCGATTATCAGCTGGGCCTTGCGGCCTACCGTGGGGGTCGTCTGGATGCCGCCTATGCGGCGCTCGCGGCCGCGCACGCGGCCTGCCCCGATGCGATCCCGGTGCGCAATGATTTCATCGTTGCCGCAGTCAATGCCGGACATGCGTCCGAGGCGCTCGCGTTGGCCGCGGACCTGCGGCCGGCCGATTTACCGGTGTACGTGCTCGAAGCATTGGGGCGCGGCGCGCGCGACCTGCACGAGCCGCAGCTTGCTCTGCGCTTCTATGACGCGATCCTTGCCAGTCACGCGGACATCGGCGCAGCGGTCGGCCGGGATCTCGCGCGCCTCGATGCGGGCGAGGCAGCCGCGGCAGAGGCGGATCTGGCGATGTTGAATCAGCGCAATCCCGGGCGCATCGACGTGCTCGAGGCGCTCGGCCTCGCAGCGGAAGCCGCGGGTGATACGAGCGCGGCGCTCGCCGCAACGCTGCGGCTGCTGGAACTCTCGCCCGACCACACCGTCGGCTTGCAGCTGCGCTACCGGCTCCTGGTGCGCAGTGGCGCACCGCAATTGGCGACCGCCTTGACGCCGGAGAGCCTGGTCACGCCGGCGCAGCGAGGCGCGACCCTGCACGATACCTTGGCGCTCGAATATCGCTGGGCCCGCGACTCGCAGGGGACCGACAAGCAACGAGCGGCCGCGGTCGATATCGTGATTGCACGCATGCGCGAAGCGGCGGCCGATGAGACCTTGCCGGCCGAAGCGCGCGCCGCCTTGCGTCGCGATTGGATCGCGGCGCTGGCAGAGCGCGGGCGCGCGGCCGAGGCCATCACGGAGTACGCGCATCTCATCGACGCGGGGCTCGCCGTACCGCCCTACCTCAGAGCCGCGATGGTCGGCGCCTATCTCACGCATCGCGAGCCCGAGCGCGCGCTGCGGGAGTTCCGGTCCTTGCCGCCGGACTATGAACCGGCTTTTGGGGTGCGGGTCAACGCGTTTTACGCCTTGTTGGAAAGCGGCCACTATACGGCCGCGATCGCTTGGGCCGACCATCTAGTCGCGATCACGCCCAAGTTCCTCGATCCGGACCGGCCGGGGCTGATCCGCGCGAACGACGACTATGTCAGCGCGCTCGTCATTGCGGCGCTGGCCCGCGCCTATACCGATCGCATGCCCAAGGCGCAGCGGTCGCTCGCGGCGCTGCGCCTGATCGCGCCGGCGAATCGCGACGTGCTGCTCGGACTGGCCGAGGTCGACGACCTGCGCGGGTGGCCGCGGCGCAGCGCCGGCATCGCCGCACAAGTGCTGCAGACCGAACCGGATGCCGTCGGGCCGCTGCCGAAACTGTTCGATGATCGGCTGGAGATCGGTGCCTTCGTGGCCGCCGACGAGACCCTGGACCGAATGCGCGAATTGCTGCCTGCCGACGATGCGTCCCTGCTGCATGCGGACCGGGAGTGGCACACTCATGAACTGCCGGAGTTCAGTTTCGAGGGTCAGTACGGGCGCAGTTACGGCGGCAGGCCCGGCACCATCGATTCCGGTGCGGAAGAGTACGTCTATAGCCCGCCGGTCGATTGGGATTACCGCTTTTACGTGCATTTGAACCAGTCGGAGGGAACGCCGGCGCAAGGAGATACCTATCGCCATGCGGTTGGCGTCGGTGTCGAGTACCACACCGATGGCTGGCTTGCGACCGGCGAGCTGCTCGAGATCGACCGCCAGGGTCCCGCACCACAGCTGACGCTGACCGCGATGCCGGACGATCAGTGGCGCATCGGCGCGGCCTATGCCTTGCGCACGCTCGAGATCCCGATCGCGGCGGTGGTCGTCGGCGTTCATGCCGATCGGGCGGCGCTCAACCTCGACTATCGGGTCGATGAGTCGCGCGAATTCGGCGGCACGGTGAGCCATGAGGAGTTCAGCGATCACAACTCCCGTTTCGAGACGCTGGCATTCTGGCGTGAGCGCTGGCTCACCGGCCCCATCTACAAGCTCGACACGCGCGTCGATCTCGATACCTCGAGCAATACCCTGACCGATACCAACTACTTCAATCCGCGGCGCGACTTCACCGACATGATCACCGTGGAAAACCAGTGGCTGCAATACCGGCGCTATGATCGCGCCCTGACGCACGAACTCGATGTCGGTCTCGGCGATTATTGGCAGCAGAGCCATGGCACGGGACTCGTCGCCTCGCTGCGCTACCAACTGGGCTATGACATCAACGATCGGCTGAGCCTCAAGGCCGGCGTCGGCCGGGCCTGGCGGCCCTACGACGGACAGCGCGAGCGCCTCGACGCCCTGAATCTCAACTTCTTCGGGCGCTTCTGATGCACCGAATCCTCGTAGCCTGCCTGCTTGCTCTGGCGTTCGCCTGCGGCGGCGGCGTGCCGGTCGCGTCCGCCGACGCCTGGCCCGTCGATTCGTTCGCGATCCTCTGTTACCACGACGTGCGCGACCACCTGCTCGAGCGGCCGGACTCGTACACGATCGAGACCGGACAACTGGCACTGCAATTCGCCTGGCTGCGCGAAAACGGCTATCACGTGCTGCGCTTCGAGGACGTGGTCGCCGCGCGCCACGAGCACCGTCCCCTGCCCGACAAGGCCGTGGTCCTGTCGTTCGACGACGGCCTCGAGAGCATCTACACCCATGTCTATCCCTTGTTGATGGCATTTCGATACTCCGCGGTGGTGGGCTTGGTCGGCGCCTGGCTCGCTGTACCCTCGGCCGGACAACCCTCTCCCGAATATCCGGACGCGACCCTGACGCGCGGCGATTTCTTGCAGCCTGCGCAGATCGCGGAGATGCAAGGCTCCGGTCTGATCGACTTCGCCTCGCATAGCTTCGCGCTGCATCGTGGCATCCTTGCCAATCCGCAGGGCAATCTCGAGCCCGCGGCGACCACGCACGAGTTTGCGCCGAACGGCGGCGGCTACGAGAGCGACGCGGCGTATGCCCGGCGCGTCGGTGCAGATCTGTCGCGCAGCAGCGAGGACATCGCGCGCTTGAGCGGTGTCCGGCCGCGCATCGTGATCTGGCCCTACGGCGCGCACAATGCCACGACGGATCGACTCGCGAGCGCCGCGGGCATGCCCTACGGCATGACGCTCGAGCTCGGCCTCAACACACCCGACGTGCCGCTGCAAAGCCTGCGCCGAACCCTGATCACACACGACTTCACGACGGCCGCGCTCGCGCGCGTGCTCGAAGAGACGACGCTTCCGGCCCCATTACGCCTGATCCGCGTTGCCCTCGATACGGTGTACGACGCGGATCCCCTCCAGCAGGAGGCGAATCTCTCACGGCTGCTCGACCGGGTACAGGCCTTGGGCGTGAACACCGTCGTCCTGCAAGCGTTCGCCGATCCCGACCACGATGGGCGAGCGCAGGCGCTTTATTTTCCGAATCGACTCCTGCCGGTACGCGCCGACTTGTTCAATCGCGTCGCCTGGCAACTGCGCACGCGCACGGGCGTTGCGGTATATGGCTGGCTGCCAGTATTCGACTTCGCGCTGCCTCAGGGCGTGCCCGACAGGCGCGCTGCGATCGCCGCGATCTATGCCGATTTCTCGCAGCATGCTCCCATTCAGGGGCTGCTGTTTTCCGAGGATGCCAACAGCGACGATGCCGCGGATGCGACCGCGTTCTCGTTGCGACTCGCGGCGGACGTACGCGCCGATCACGATGGTTTGCGCATCGCGCGGCAGCTCGCGGCACCGGGCACCGTGACGGACTTGGCGGGGTTCACGACCCGGCTCGGCGCGATGCTGCCGGCCTATGATTACGTGGCGCTCGCGATCGGTTCCGACGCACCGCTGGCGCCGCTGCTCGCGGCCGTCGCACGATTGCCGCAGGGACTCGCGAAGACGGTGTTCGAACTGCCCACACTCGATCGCTCCGCGCGCGACGCGCCGATCGATGCTGGCGTGTTGGTGACCGAAATGGAAAGCTTGCGCCGTGCGGGCGCGCTCAGCTACGGCTACTACCCCGACGATTTGCACGCCGGCCGGCCGCCGATCGAGGCGCTGCGCCCATCGCTGTCACTCAAGTCCTTGCCCATCGACGACTGATCAAGAGGCAACCATGGGTCCGCAATTCATCCGTACGTGCTGCGACTGGCTGCTCGATTTCACGTTCTTCTATCCCTTGTTCATGGCCTATGTATGGATGATCGGCGCCACGAATTACTATTTTCGCTTCGAGCGCAAGCTGGCGCGCGCACGGCTGCCTCCTGGCGCACCCTTCCTCGCGCCCGTAAGCATCATCATCCCGATGCGCAACGAGGCGCTGCACGCCCGTGAGACCATCACGAACGCACTGGCGATCGAGTATCCGGAGTTCGAGGTGATCGCCGTCAACGACGGCAGCACGGACGCGACGCCCGAGCTGCTCGACGAACTGGCCGGCCGCGATCAACGCCTGCGCGTCGTGCATCTCGCGGCGAATCAAGGCAAGGCGATCGCGCTCGAGATGGGGGCACTCGTGGCCAAGCACGAGTTTCTCGTCTGTATCGACGGCGATGCCGTGCTACATCCGCTCGCGGTACGGTGGATGATGCGCCATTTTTCTTATCCGCGCGTCGCCGCCGTGACCGGTAATCCACGGATCCGGACCCGCTCGACCCTGCTCGGCAAGATTCAGGTCGGCGAATTCTCCGCGATCGTCGGCTTGATCAAGCGGGCGCAGCGCGTCTACGGACGCGTCTTCACGGTTTCGGGCGTCGCCGCCTGTTTTCGGAAAACCGCGCTGCATGATGTCGGCTACTGGCGTCCCGACATGCTGGCCGAGGACATCGACGTGACCTGGCGGATGCAGATCCGCCACTGGGACATTCGCTACGAGCCGCATGCTGCGGTCTGGATCTTGATGCCCGAAACCTTTCGCGGACTTTGGAACCAACGCTTGCGTTGGGCCATGGGCGGTTTTCAAGTGGTGCTGCGGTATTTGCGCGACTTGCGGCGCTGGCGTTCGCGGCGCATGTGGGGGATTTTCATCGAATTCTTGCTGAGCATTTCCTGGGCCTACTCGATCCTGCTGGTGACCTGCCTGTGGTTGTTGGGGCTGTTCTTCAAGCTGCCGCCCTACATTCGCGTCGCCTCGCCGGTCCCGGGGTGGGCGGGCGTCGTGATCGGTACGACCTGCTTGCTGCAGATCGCCGTCTCGCTGATCCTCGATCGGCATTATGATCATCGCCTGGGCCGCATCTATTTCTGGATGATATGGTACCCGCTCGCGTTCTGGATCTTGAGCGCGCTGACGACCGTGGTCGCGGTACCAAAGGTTATGTGGCGCAAACCGCAGACGCGCGCCGTCTGGTCCAACTCCGACAGAGGACTGAATCAATCATGAAGCACCTGATCATCGACCGCCCCGGACTCCAGACGGGACGCCAGCGTCTGCTGTTCGGATCCATGACCGTGTTGTTCTGGGCCCTGTGGATCTATTTGTGGCTGCCCGTGCTGGCCCTGTTCGGATGGGTCTTGGGTCTCAAGATCGCTTATTACGAGATGATCCTCAAGAACGGCTACACCGGGCTGCTGCATTTGCTCGGGCTCTACCTGACCATCATCATCTGCCTCGGCGGGAGTCTGTTGATTTGGGCCTATTACAACCTGCTGCGGTTTCGCGGAGTGGAGCGGCGCAAGCTGGTCCCCGTTGCTTCGGGCGCCGTTGCGAGCGAGCGCTACGGCATCACACTGGCACAGCTGGGCGATTGGCGGCGTTCCAACCGGGTCGTGCTGCGCCACGATGCGGCGGGACATCTGCTCGGCGAGGTCTTGCCGATGGAGGCGCTCGGTCTGGCGGACTAGGGCGTTCCGAACAGGGCGCGCTCGAGGGCTTGCATGCTGACCGGTTTGACGAGATGGTCGTCGAAGCCGGCATCGCGGACGCGCCGCCGATCCTTGAGCTGGCCATAGCCCGTGACCGCGACGAATTTGACCGCGGCCAGCCGCGGATGCGTCCGCAGCCGCTGCACGAGTTCGTAGCCGTCGATGTCCGGCAGACCAATGTCGACCAAAGCGACGTCCGGCCCGAAGCTGTCGATCCTTTCGATGGCATCCCCCGCCGTGTGCACCGCATGCACCTGATGCCCTTCCAGCTCGAGCAGCAGTGCCAGCGTGTCGGCGGCATCGGCGTTGTCGTCGACGATGAAAACCCGCTTCGGCGTCCCCCTGGCAGGTTCAGCCTGCGCAGCCCGGGCAGCGATCGACGCAACCATGGGCAAGCGGATCTCGAACGTGGAGCCATGCCCAGCCCCCGCGCTGCGCGCCGCGACCCGTCCGCCGTGCATTTCAACGAGCCGTTTGACCACCGAGAGGCCGATGCCCAATCCTCCTTCCGAGCGATCCAAGGTCCGGTCGCTTTGCACGAACAGATCAAAGACGCGAGGCAGCAGCTCGGCCGACATGCCCACTCCGGAATCGGTGACGTCGATGACGGCATTGCCCCCCTCGACGCGCGTTTCGATACGGATCTGACCGCCGACGTCGGTATATTTCGCGGCATTCGTCAGGAGATTGATGACGCATTGCGCAAGACGCACGGAGTCGCCGCTGACGCAGAGCGGTTGCTGGCCGGCGTCGATCAAGACTTGGTGCTGCTTCTCTTGCAAGAGCGGCTCGACGGTTTCCAGCGCTTGCGCGATGACCTCGGAGAGATCGAGGCTCTCGCGTTTCAGATCGATCCGGCCTTTCGTGATCCGGGACACATCGAGCAAATCGTCCACGAGCCGCGTGAGCTGACTCGCCTGGCGCTTGATCGTCGCGATTGCCGCCTGCACCTGGGGCTGGTCGTGCAGCTGGCGGGAGAGGATCTCGCTCGCCGTGTAGATCGGCGCGAGGGGGTTACGGAGCTCATGCGCGAGCATCGCAAGAAATTCGTCCTTTTGCCGGTCAGCCGCCTGCAACTGCTGGCGGGCGCGGACGTGCGCCGTGATCTCACGAAAATAGCAGACCACGCCGAAGAGTCCGTCGGTCAGCGGAATGCGGTGAATGAGCCACTCGTAGTATTCGTCCTGGTCGCGATCGAGACGGCGCTCGATGCGTTCCGGTACGACGTGAGATTCGCCCGTTTGCAAGGTGTGCCTGAACATCCGCACGGTCTCCTCGGCGAGCGCAGCCGGCCACATCAGGCGCATGACCTCCTCGACCTCGCGCCCGAGCAAGTCCGCAATGCCGCCGAATAAGGGCCGGGCGATCGGGTTGATCTCCCGAATGCGCATGTCGGCATCGACGAGATACATGCCGAGCGGCGCCTCCTGCAGCAAGGTTGCGAATTGTGCGGTACGCAAGCGCAACGCGTCCTGCGACGCCTTGCGCTCGGTGATGTCCGTGATCAGCACGGCGACGCCTCGAGCCGACGGATAGATGGCGGCCTCGAGGCAGCGGCGCGGCGGCGCACGATCGAATTCGAAGCGTCTTGGCATCTGCTCGGCCGTTGCGGCGGTCAATTCCGCCGCGAACGGGGTGGCGCGCAATCCGGGTACGACGTCGAACAGCGATCTTCCGAGTAATTCCCGCTCCGGTAATCCGGTCGACTCCGTCACCGGCGGGTTGACCAGCGTGAAGCGCCAGTGCTCATCCAACAAGAAAAATTGATCCTGGATGCTGTTCAGCGCAAGCCTCAGCCGCTGTTCGCTCTCGGCGCGCAGGCGCGTCAATTCGATCAAGGACCCCACCCGCGCGAGCAATTCCCTCGGCGTGAACGGCTTGACCAGATAATCATCGGCGCCGCTGCCCAGCCCCTCGATGCGCGAGTCTTCTCCCGAGCGGGCCGACAACAAAATGACCGGAATATCGCGCAGCGGTTCATCGGTGCGTAGTGCCTTGAGCAGACCGAAGCCGTCGAGACGCGGCATCATCACGTCGCTCAGGACCAGTTCCGGTCGCCGACGTCGGATCGCCGCCAGCGCTTGCTCGCCGTCCGTCACGGATTCCACGCGATAACGCGGTGCCAGCAGTCCACTCACGTAGCCGCGCATATCCGCATTGTCGTCCGCGAGCAGGATATGTGCTCCGAATGTCGACGCGAAGCGCTGCTCGTGACTCGCGGCGGGATCCTCGTCGCGAATGACGCTGGTCGGATGCGCTATCACCGCATCGGGCAGCCAGTGCAAGGCCTCTTGCATGAAGCTGTCATCCGGTGTCGACCGCGTGGCTCGACCGCCGTCCAGCTGCACTCGATCAGCGGGCAGGTGAGCCGCCCCAAGGGGTACGCGCACGCGAAACGTCGTGCCGCGACCGAGTTCGCTCTGTGCCTCGATCGTCGCGCCGTGGAGCTTCACGATCTCCTGCACGAGTGCCAGGCCGATTCCCGTTCCCTCGTGGGTACGTCCCACGGTCCCGCTGACCCGATGAAAGCGTTCGAACAGCCGCGGGATTTCGTCTCTCGGTACGCCGACGCCGGTATCCGCCACCTCGAGCACGGCCCAGGATTTTTCGCGTCGTACGCGCACGCCGATCGAGCCGTCGAACGTGAACTTGAAGGCGTTCGAGAGCAGATTCAAGACAACTTGTTCCCACATGTCCAGATCGACGTAGGCCGCCGTGCCAAGCGGCTCGCAATCGACGTGCAGTTCCAAACCGGCGTTGCAGATGATCGAATGGAAACTACTCGCAATGGTGCGCGTGAACTCTGCCAGGTCGACGGGCGCATAGCTGGCACGCATGCGCCCAGCTTCGAAACGCGAGAAATCGAGCAGGCTGTTGACGAGGCGCAAGAGGCGCAGCGCATTGCGCTGTGCCAATTCGAGCTCCTTGCGAATCGCCGCCGGCACAGCCGGATCGGCCACGATTTCTCCGATCGGACCCAGCATGAGTGTGAGCGGGGTGCGGAATTCATGACTGACGTTGGCAAAGAATACGGTCTTCGCGCGATCGATTTCGGCCAGGGACTCGGCGCGGCGGCGTTCGCTCTCGTAGCTCTGAACGTCGGCGATGGCGGCCCCGAACTGCCTTGCGACAAGGTCGAAAAATCCGCGGTAGGCATCGTCCAAGCTGCGCCGCGGCGAGATGCCGGCAACGAGCGCGGCGACGCTCGTCGTCGCGCCATGCTGTACCGGCAACACGAGCGCCTTGCCGATACGCTCAGGCCACAGTGGCGCGGGGATCGCCTGTGGACCCTGCGGTAGATCGACGAGTTGCGCCACGCCGCTGCGCAAAGCCGCTGCGATCGGCCAGGGACCCGCGGGGTCCGACAAGCGGATTTCGGCCGGTACCAGGGGCTTCGGGAGATTGCCGTAATGGTGGGTCAGCTGCAGCGAGTCGGCGGTCGCCCCCGGCGTATACAGGGCGGCAAAGGGAACGTCGAGCTCATCCTGGGCCAGCGTTCCGAGCAAGCGCCGACAAGCTTCCTGAGTCGTGTTCGCACGCGGCCACTGGGCGAGATCGCGCAGCACGCGCAGGCGCCGCTCACTGACCACACGTTCGGTGACTTCGGTGACGACGCAAAGCATTCCGGCAACGCGGTTGTCATCGTCATAGACCGGGCTATAAGAAAACGTGTGGTAGGTCTCTTCGGGAAAGCCGCTGCGCTCGAGATACAGCAGGAGCGCCTCATCCCAAGTGGCCCTGCCTTCCGCGAGCACGCGCTCGATGCGGGGGCCGATGTCCGTCCAGATCTCCTCCCAGACCTTGTCCGAGCGCGCTCCGAGCACCCAGTCCCGCTTCAGCCCGAGCGTCGGCAGATAGGCGTCGTTACAAAAGAACGTGAACTCCGGCCCCCACAGCATCCACATCGCGTAGCGGGAGTCGAGCATGACGCGCACGATCGTCTTGAGCGATTGCGGCCAACCGGTCGCAGCACCGAGGGGCGTGCGGCGCCAATCGAACGCACGCATGCGCTCGCCCATCTCTCCGCCGCCGATGAGAAAGTCGAGACCGGGACGAGCTGCTGTGGATCGCGTCACGCTCGCTGCAGTATTTCAGCTTCAATGAGACGCTTGCAACAGCGGCGAGATCTTGTGCTATGCATGATGCTCGGTCGAATGAAGTCTGCTGCGACTGCGGGGTGTCGTCCTACAGCCGCGGTTGCGTCGGGTGCTTAGCCTCCGCTGATTAGGGATGCAGATCCCGCAGGCGTCCCCCGAGTGCCGCAGCGACGCTCGAAATGAAGGCCCCAACGAGCAGGGACAAGGCCAGGTACAGGGCCGCCACTTCAGCATCCTTGCGCGCCGCTTCGACGGTCTGGCGGGCTTTAGTCTCGTCGTCGTGTACGCTGGCGATGAACAGCGCGACTCTTTTTTGCGCTTCGGCCGGCGGGATCCCGGTCCGCTGCACGACCAAGTCGGCGATGTAGGCACGGTCGGTATCCGGGAAGTGACCCGTCATCCCCGCATGGGCCAGGATGTGCTCGAGCTCGCTGCGCGGCAGGGGCATCGAAACCGGCGCCGCGTCGGCACTGGGTCGGAACAATAGATCGGCGTCGTAAGCCTCCTGTGTGTGTGGAGCCATGGCACCCCCAGGCTCGCTCGCAGCGGCCTGCAAACCGGCTCCGGCGGCGCTCCATAGCGCGGCTGACAGCACGACCGCGACGAACACCGTGGCGACTGACCAGCTGATCAGCCCGTGCGCCGTATCGCGAAAAAACACCTCGTGGCTATGCGTGCCCACCCAGCGCGACCGCAGGCGGCCGGCGATGTAGCCGCCGAGGCCGGCCGAGAGCCACTGGCTCACAATGAGCCAGATGGCGGCGTTGAGCGTCAGCGCCCGGGCTGCCGCGCCGGCACTGGACCACGCGGACAGCGATGCGAAGCCTATTCCCGACCCCACCGCCCATACGACCAGTGATACCGAAATGGCGACAAACGCCCCGGCGATGATCGCAGGCCATGAGGCTGCGGCGCGCGCAGGCGCTCCCGCCACCACGGCGTCGACCGAGGAGGGGAATATGGCATCACGCATGGACGGCATCACTCATGGACGCATCTGCTCAGCGATGCGAACACATGGCGAGCAACAAGATCACCGGAAGCGGCACGCCCAGCAACCAGAGTAGAATTCCGCGACCCATATGTAATCCTTTTGTTGATCGACAGCTTGTGGACCGACACGGTTCACCGACGCTCGACAATTTGCGGAAATGCAAGGTGCGAGTCCATCGTCGTGGCGAGGTGTTGCGTGTCAGGGTCTTCCTACGCACCTGAGTTCGCTGCGATGTACGAACCTATCCGACACGAGCTCGCGACAGCCGCTGACTCTCGCGGCGATCGCACACCCTACACTTGGGGCTCGATGAATTTTGATCAAACCGAATCAACCCAAGGGATCGTTCATGGCAACAAAAGCAGGCGCAAAAACGCAACCCAAGTCTCAGGACGCGGTCGCCTTACTCAAGGCGGATCACCGTCAGGTCGAGCAATGGTTCTCGGAATTCGAGAAGGCGCGCTCCGCCAGCGTGAAGCGCAAGCTCGCCGCGAACATATGCCAGGCATTGACCGTCCATACCGAAATTGAGGAAGAGATCTTCTATCCGGCTTTTCTGCAGGCGACCAAGGACAAGGAATTGCATCATGAAGCCGTCGTCGAACATGACGGCGCAAAGAAACTCATTGCAGAAATCGAGCAATCCGATCCCTCGGATGACTTCTACGACGCCAAGGTTCACGTTCTCTCGGAGATGATCAAACACCACGTCAAGGAAGAGGAAAAGGCGGACGGAATGTTCGCCGAAGCCAAGAAATCGAAGCTGGACCTGCGCGAACTCGGCCGACAGCTCGCGCAGCGCAAGGCGCAAATATTGGAGATGACGGCAGCCGCCTAAGGGTTAGGCTACCGATTCACGCCGGAAGCGCGGCGCGCCGCTCCGGGCGCGTCGCTCTAGGCAGGCTATCCCGCTGTGTACTAGGATCGATGCTCCGAAGCTGTGGAGCGGCCATGCCGGCTTACGTTGCATTGTTACGGGCGGTCAACGTTGGCGGCACCGGGAAGCTGCCAATGAGCGACCTCAAAGCCCTTTGTACGGAAATGGGCCTCCGGCGCGTCGAAACGTATATCGCCAGCGGCAATGTAGTATTCGACGCCGACGCGGCGGCCGAGGTGGTCCGGGCGCAATTGACGCAGCGATTGCAAGTCTACGCCGGCAAACCGATCGGCGTCTTGGTCCGCACGGCGGAACAGATGCGCGGCGTCCTCGCGGACAATCCGTTTGCCGACCGGCCGGCAAACCTCACCTATGCGTTCTTCCTCGCCGATGAATCGACGCCCGCGACCTTGGGCGACCTCCGCGGTCAGTCCGGCGAGGAAATACACTTGAGACCGCGGGAGATCTATGTGTATTACCCGTCCGGCATGGGCCGATCGAAGTTGCAGATTCCGGCCGCGAAAAATGGCACGGCGAGAAATCTGAATACCGTCGCGAAGCTCGCGGCAATGAGTGCCAGGACTTAGCCCAAGGGCGCGGCGAGGGGTGTTGCGGCCCGCGCAGCAGCGAGTCACCGGACGTAATAACCCGACACGTGCCAGGTTCCATCGGCTTCCAGCATCGGCGTCACCGTCTCCGTGGCGCTCGCTTTGTTGGCAAAGACCGTTGCGTATTTGATCGTGATATAGCTGCCATCGGGCGCACCCGGAAAGCTGTGCTGCAGCGTCACCGACTGCAGAGTGCGCGATTTCAGAGGACCCAGAGTATCCCGCACTCCCGCCACCGCGTTGCCCCACTGGGCTTGCGAGACACGCGCGCGGAACAACGAAGACGCCGAGGTCCAACTCGCCTCAAAATTACCGGCATCGATCAGCTCGAGCCAAGTCTGCGCCGCGGCTTGCGCCGCGGCTCTGTCTGCGGGCTGTGGCTCTTCGGCCCTGCTGACTCCCGAAATGGCGGCCGCAAGGACGATCGATGCGATGAGTGCAATGGGATTTTTCACGACTTTCCTCATATTGATAGGCAGACACGGGTATCGGCAGGCGCAATGCGCGCAATGATGTTCTTCGCTGGGCCATACAAATCGCACAAGTCCAGATAGCGGTCAAGAAATCGCCGCAGCGGCCGTTGTAGCAGGGAACTCGCAGATGCCGGCATCGCCGCAGCATCAGTCTTCGCGAGCACCTGCCGCCACCGGAGAGCCGCAACATCATGATCAGGGCATCGATCCTGGGATTCGTAGTACTCCTGCTCGGCCTGTCGGCTTGCGGCGGCGGTTCGGGCACTCCTAGCACTCCTAGCTCGAGTACGACTTCGAGTCCGAGCGCGAGCAGTCTCTCGAGCGCCGACTCGAGCATCAAGGCCGTCGCCAGCCCCGGCAGCAGCTCGGGCAATGCCGGGCCGTCGGTCCTCGCCATCGCAACCTCGGTGCTTGCGAACAGCCACGTCGGCAGCCACGTCAGCGATGCGCTCGCGGCCTCCGGCGGTACGCCGCCGTATTCATGGCGAGTGGCGAGCGGCAAACTGCCCGCCGGCATCGTCGTGAGTGCGGCGGGCGTTCTCAACGGCACTCCGACCGCAGCTGGCACGGGTACTCTCGGGCTCGCGCTGACCGACTCGAGTAAGCCGGCGAAGAGCGCGGCAAAGAGCTACTCCTGGTCGATCCTGCCGGCGACGCTCGCCGTCGCGACGACGACGCTGCCGGCTGCCGGCACCAACACACCATATTCGGCGACATTGACCGCCTCTGGCGGTTTGCCGCCGTATGTCTGGACGGTCACGGGTGGCGCGCTGCCGGCAGGCCTGAGCCTGGGAGCGTCGGGCGTCATGGCGGGCACGCCCACACAAGCGATCGCGGCGACGATCCAGGTAACGGTGACCGACTCGAACACGCCCGCACAAACCGCGAGCCAGTCGCTACAGCTCGTCGTCGCGGTCGCTCCGTTGGCGATCAGCCATGTCGCGCTGACGGCAGCGATCGAGAACGTCGCCTGGAAGAATTTTCTGCACGCGCTGGGCGGCGTCGGCGCCTATACGTGGTCGCTGCAAGCGGGCACGCTGCCAGAAGGGATCACGCTCGGCAGCAGCGGTGTACTCTCGGGTACGCCGACCGCATCGGGTATCGCGACTTTCGTGGTCAAAATCACCGACGGCGCCTCGCCCGCGAATGGCGCGTCCAAGACCTATAATATCGTCGTCGAGGCCACCGGCACTCCGGTCGAAGTCACACTGGCCGCAGCGCCATCGAGCCTCACGATCGGCAGTAGCTTTGCCGGATTGAGTTATGAAAAATTCACGCTCTCGAGTGCGCTGTTCGGTCCCAACGACGCGACGCTGATCGCCATGTTCCAGCGCCTCGGGTCGGGTTTGTTGCGCATCGGCGGCAATTCGGTCGATCACACGCTCTGGAATGCGACGGGTCCCGGAGAGACTCCCAATCAGGTAGCACCGCCCGACGTCGCCCGCCTTGCCGGCTTTCTGCAGGCCAGTCATTGGCGAGTCCTGTACGGCATCGAATTCTTGAACGAGGCCGCGTCGCCCGTGGCGCCCACCGACCCGGCCTTGGTCGCCGCCGAGGCCGTCTACGTCATGCAGACGCTCGGCGACAGTTTGTACGCTTTCGAAATCGGCAACGAGCCGGATCTTTATATCCGCGAAATGCCGACATTTACCTATGCGGACTTTCAGTCTCAATGGCAAGTTTATCGCAGCGCCATCCTGTCGGCCGTCGCGGCGGCAAAAGCCGCGGGCACGCTGCCCCAAAGCGCAAACCCGGTCTTTACCGGACCCGCCACCACCTACAACGACGCCGGCTACACGACTCCGTTCGCAGCGGCTGAGGCGCAAAACATCACGCTGTTGACGCGCCATCACTATATTGCGGACGGGCTGGCTCCGACATCGACGATGGCCCTGATGTTGGCGCCCGATCCAAACTTGGCGCCGATACTTAGCTTCATGAAAACGACCGCCGCAAGCGCCAATATTCCGTCCGGCTACCGCATTTCCGAGGCCAACTCCTTTTACGACGGCGGTGCGCCCGGCATCAGCGATGCCTTTGGTTCATCGCTTTGGGCGATCAACTTTTTGTTCAACAATGCCTGGGCTGGTGCGACGGGCGTCAATTTTCATGGCGGCGGCAATTCTCCCGGCTATACACCGATCGCCGACAACGGCAGCGCCGTGGTGGCGGTACGTCCGGAGTACTATGGCATTTACCTGTTCTCACAGGCTGCGAACGGCGCGCTGCTCGCAACGACGACGACACCGGCGACCAGTTCCCTGTATGCCTATGCGGTTGCAGCCACGGGCGCGACCGAGGTGATGCTCGTGAACACGAGCGCAACGGTGGCGAATAACGTGTCGATCCAATTCGATACGAGCCGGAGCCAGGCGAGCTTCGTGACCTTGACGGGACCTTCGCTGGGGAGCACCACGGGACAGTTGCTGGGCGGCGCGGTCATCGCCGCGAACGGCAACTGGACGCCGATCGCGCCGCCGAGCCTGCCGATCTTCTCAGGTCTGCTTGAAGTACCCGTGCCCGCCGGCAGCGCGATCCTCATCACGGCACAATGACCACGACGACACGCTACAGATCCCGGGCGAGGATCAGCTTCAAGACGCGATGATCCGAGGCTTCGGTCAGGCCCGCACCGAAGCCGAACTCGACGTCGACCCACCGGGTGTGCTGGTCGAGCACGAAGAACAGCTGATGGGACTGCTTCGCGGCCGGCAGGAAGTGACTGATCGTCCCGAAGTCAGCGTATTCCTCGAGCGCGAGCTTGGTTGTCGCGCCCACCCGCATGGCGACTCGGGACTCCGGCACGAATTCGAGATTCCCCACTCCGTTCCAGGAATTGTCTACGATCGGATTGAAGATGAAATCGAACCGGCCGACGTGCGTGCCGATGATCGGCCGGATCTCGGAAGTGTAGCGTCGCTCGTTCCAGTGCGCCGTATTGAAGCTGAATTCAAAATTGACGCCATAGAACACTTCGCGATCGGCCGCGTTCGGCGAGACGAACAGGGTTCGCAGCTTGAAGCCGTTGTACAAGAGGCTGTTGTCGCCTGTCAGCGAGTACAGGGGAAAATACAATCCCGCTTCGAACCAGGGTGTGACGCCGTAGGCCCACTCCGTTACGCCGTTCAGGGATTTTTCCGGCACGATGCCGCCCGAAAATGCCGGCGCCAGACTGCCGTTGGTCGTGTAATTGTTGTGCCAGGTCAGGTTGAACACCCCCGGGGCGGCGATCTCGGCGTCATAAACCTGAATTTCGTCGGTTTGGGCACTCGCGGTAGCCGTGAATCCGCAATAAAAGGTGGCCGCCGCAAGCGCCGACGGTCGCAAGCATTTCATCCGTACGCCATCGGGCATTTCCGTCCCTTGCTAGATGGCCGGCCTGCGCTCCCGGGCTGGGAACCTCGCTCGCCGACGATGGCTCCCATTCTTGGGGCAAGCGCCGACGCTTTGCAAGACAGAGGTCCACCTCCTGGCGGATGATAGGGCAATCCCCTCCGGCCCCACCGCCAAGGAGGTCAATCAATGATGTCGCCGAATCGATCGCAATGCGCGCACCCGCGGCTCCCCGGTGCCCGCTGTCCATGCGCTGATCTTCGCACATGACAGTGCGCCGGCGAGGATGTGGCTCGCTCGGCGCCGCGGCGGATGAGGTTCAAGCCTTGACGTCGATATGGGCGCCGCTGCTGCCGTCATGGTCTGCGTCGCTGTCGGCGACGGCGGACGGGGCTGGCGGTGCGGCGGGCTTGGGGGCCTGCTGAACCGGGGCGGCTGGCGTTTTATTGTTTGCGGGCGCGGCTACCGGGGCCGTAACGGAAGTCGAGATGCTGGAGACGCTCATATTGTTTCAATGCCTCATATGTTAACGATAGTCACAACGGAACTAGAGCCAAGGCGAGGTAAGTATCGGCACGAGGCGGAGCAACTGTAGCCAAATCTTAGGTGCTGCAGCCTTGGAGATATTCTCGACGCGCATGGAACTCGGGCGTAAGATCCGCAGCGTAAGCCCGCGGCTGAAATACTGATCCTAAGGGGTGCCAAGGAAGCATGGACGATCTGCAGCAAGCGCTTTCTCAAATCAGACTCATCAAACATCAAGTCGCTCGCAGCACTCAATTTCGCGGCTACGGGCCCCGGTCGGTGGCTTTCAGCGGGCTGCTGGCGCTCGGCGTGGCATTCGCAGAAGACGCTTGGTACCCTGATGCTCAGCATCAACTCTTTGCGAGTTTGATCATTTGGACGTCGACGGCGGTCGTCTCTCTCGCACTGTCGGCGATCGACACGATCCGTCGATCGCGCCGTGTTCACGTCGAATTCGCATCCGAGATGCTGCACATCGCCGTCGAACAGTTCGTACCGGCATTGGTGGTTGGAGTGCTGTTGACCGCGGTTCTGGTAAGGATCCTTCCGAACGAGGGTTGGTTATTGCCCGGTCTTTGGGAGATCATCTTCAGTTTGGGTATTTTCGCCTCCTGTCGCTTTCTGCCCCGGCCGATGTTTGCGGTGGGAGTTTGGTATCTGGCGGCGGGGTTGTGCAGCATCATCGTCTGTGGCGGGCAGAAGAGTTTTTTGGCATGGACGATGGGATTGCCGTTTGGTGTGGGTCAGTTGCTGGTGGCGACCGTACTGCAGGTCTGCGTTGAAAAACACACCGACGGAATCTGAATTTCGAGAGGCGGAATCTCGTTACGCCTATGACGGACTCGACCGTGTGATTCACGAGCGTGCCCGCCTTAGCTTGATGACCTCGCTTGCCGCTCATCCAAGGGGTCTGACGTTCAATGAATTGAAGACATTTTGCGCACTCACGGATGGCAACCTCAATCGCCACCTGCAAGTGCTGGCGGATGCGAAACTGGTCGTGATTACCAAGCTGACGAGTCGCAGCCGCCGCGAGACCCGTTGCCGGATCACCACGCTCGGGAGCAAGCGATATATCGATTACCTCGCGGTGCTCGAGCAAATACTTCAAGATGCAGCAGAGCGGCGAAAAGTCGTCGCGCTAGGCAAGGATCCGCGCGTGAACTCCCAAGGTTGACTGGGGTGAGTGAATGCGGATTTCCCGCTTGACAGCCGTACGCTTTGCGGCACAAAGTATCCGGTCATCGAGGCGAGTTTATGATGCAGAGCTTACTGATCAAGGAATGACCGACATCAAGCGACGAAAGGCACCCTTCGTGCTGCTGGCATCGTTGGCGATCGACGACTTCGCTCCAGCGGCGCAGGCAAATGCGGAAGACTCCTTTGGTGTCGCAACGACACTCGAGGACACCAAGGAGTTCTTCACGGCGCCGCTGCGCTGGGACACGCAGGACTGGTTGTATTTCGGTGGCGCCTTGGTCGCCATCGAGGCGGCCCATGCATTCGATACCCGGGTCCGCGATCATTTCACGGGCGACGCGCGAAACGCATTGAACGGCGGCCAAAACAAGAACAGCCTGCGCGATGCGGCGCCGACCGTGGCTTTGATTGCCGGAACCGGCCTCTATGCAGCTTTCATCCGCGATTCGGATGGTTATAGGGAGACCTGGGCGCTATTGGAAGCCGGCGCGTTCAGCGGCATCACGGCCGAAGCTCTGGGCTATGCGGCCGGTCGAGAGCGGCCCGATGCGACCAGTTCGCCGAATGAATGGCGCCGGGGCAGCGACTCGTTTCCGTCGGTGCATGTCAGCGCGGCGTTCGCGGTTGGCACCGTTTTCGCGGAATCCGGCAACGACGAGTACCGCTGGCTCCGCCGACTCGTCGGCTACGGTGTCGCGGGCGGTACTGCCTTTGTGCGCATGAAGGAGAACGTGCACTGGTTCTCCGACACCGTCGCCGGTGCGGCGATCGGCATTGCCACGGCGCGGTTCGTCTTGAACCGCGAGTATGCAGAGACACACGGCGACATCGCCTTTGCACCGGTCGAGAAAGGCTGGCAGATCTCCTACTCCGTCCGGACGCCCTGAGTGCTTCGCGCGCGTTGTACACGCGCCTTTGGACCAAGCAGGCCCCGGCGGTGGCGCGCCACGCTTTCGTTATCTATGGGGAACCGCCAACCCTTGAACGCCGGATCATTCGATCCATCATGTTCTCGAGTGCCGTCTGCAGGTCGCTACATTGGCCCGTATGCACCGGAGAAGTCTGCACGACGGTGCTCTTGGGCGATACCAACCAGTGAAATCGTTCGCGCGCGGAGAGCTTGCCGATCGGTCCCGCTTCCAAGCCGCCCGCGCAGATTGCCGGGATCCTCTCCAAGGCACGGTGGACGAGTTCGAGATCCACGCCCGGATGTAGTGCCAGCAACGCGCCTTCGTCCAGCTCGATGCACGAATGTAAAACCCGTTCGATATCGCAGCAAAGAATGACTCCCGCATTCACGAATTCGCCCCGCTCCACGCGCGGTACGACTCGAACGATCGCGTAGTCATAAGTGCGAAGATCGTGCACGAATCGCCTCCTGTACGAAAGCTTGCGAAGACCGCATACGGAGCAGAAAATAGTCCCGATAGGCCTCGCGCTGCGCTTCTTTGTCCGCGAATCCGGATTCGTCGGCCAACCAGGAATCGGGAATCAATTGAACGATGCCCGTCAATTTATCGCTCGTCAGCAGCAAGCTCATTTTCGCATCGACCTCGGCGAGGGCGGTAGCCTGGTGGAGCAATACATGGTCCTTGATCAATGCGAACGGGTTCGCCGCGGGTTCTGACCGGTGAGTCCAGGCGTGATGAAAATACAAGGACGCTCCGTGATCGATGAGCCAGAGTTGGCGGTGCCAGATCAACATATTGACGTTGCGCGCCGTCCGATCCACGTTACAGACGTATGCATCGAACCAGACAATCGCTGAAGCGAGCTGTGCACCCGGGGAAAACACCAATGGATCGAAAGTGGCTGAGCCGGGTAGATAATCCACCGCAATGTTCAAGCCGGCACTCGTTTGAATGAGGCTTTGAATTTCGGGATCGGGCTCGGTACGCGCCAGTTCGCGAGGCAGCTGCGCAAAGACGATCTCTGGTACCGGCAATCCCAGGGCTCGCCCGATCTCGCCGGCAAGCAGTTCCGCTATCAGGGCTTTCGGTCCCTGGCCGGCGCCGCGAAACTTGAGCACGTACAGACCATCGTCGTCCGCTTCGATGATGGCCGGCAATGAGCCGCCCTCCGGCAGCGGAGTAACATAGCGTCTGACGGCGACGGTTCTCAGTTGGGCCATTGCGCATCTGTTTGAAACGGACTGCCTGCGAGCGGGGTTAGCACGCGAGCGCAGACGAACACTGCGGTCAGGATGACTGGTTTGATTTGCTTCTCCGAGTGGGTCCGTCTGCTGATGGGTTGAAGATCAGTTTAGGCTAAGACTGAATTTTTGTTGTATGCGATTCCTCACGGCGGTACTGTCGGCTTTGGACCACCGGTGATGTTCCTGACGAGATCAAGGTTGGCGATGAACGCGGCCGTATCGGCAAAGTCGGTCCATTCGGCGGAAAAGTCATAAGGTGGGGAAGGCGAGTTCAGTTTCGCCCAATTGTTGCAGGACGGCGCCAAGGTTGATTCGCGCGCTTTGATCTGCGGGATCGCAGCCCAGCGCTTGTTCGAAACAGGCCTGCGCCTCGACGAGTCGTTGCTGATGCTGCAGGGCAAGACCAAGATTGTTGTGAGCTTGCACCAGATCAGGCTGAAGTTTCAAAGCTTCGCGCAGCGAGATCTCGGCGGCGGCATGATTGCCGAGCTTCAGACGCACAAGGCCCAGCAGGGTGAGCGTGTCGGCATCGTCGGTGAGCCGCACCAGCGACGCGACGAAGTGGGTTTCCGCCGCCGCGAACTCCCCGCGCAACAAGGCCAGGCGACCCAAGCCCTGCAGGGCTTGCGCATCGCCCGGAAGAATCTTCTGCGCTTGCTCCAAGAAGCCCTGCGCCTCGGCGAGCTGACCCGCCGACGCACTTTGATCCGCAAGCCCGTTCAGCGCCACGGCCATCTGACGACTCGCTTCGGGAAAGCTCGGTGCGATGCTGAGCGCCTCCGTGAGGAATTTGCGAGCCGCCTCGAACAAACCCAGATCGCAGCACAGCAGCCCCAAGAGATAGATCACTTCGGAATCGCGAGGGTCCGACACAAACAGGCGCTGATAAAGCGATTCAGCCTCGTCGAAGCGACCCGCCGCATGGTGCCTGATGGCCGCCGCCAAATCCGCTTGCCGGATCAGCGTCATTGCGTCGCTCGAGGGTTTTGCGTCATTCATTTTGCAACCTGGGTGAGTTGGAGGATTCAATGGTCTTGTCGGCCGAGTAATCGAAGCAAGACCCATGCCATCGCACCACCGAACTAAACGGTACTGCGCCGCGATAGGACGGGCGTTACGAGGACTTACGCCCCGAAAACCGATGAATCCGTCAAAAAACTGCCGCTGTGCCGCGGATGATGGCCAATAACGAGCGGAATACCGTCACAGTGACCCCGGAGTTACCG
>Ga0116231_10006626_pt1 | contig 21906 bp, 17 predicted proteins | sample S1TSphgellanicum_2_FD_89695 | JGI IMG/M metagenome (GOLD analysis project Ga0116231, IMG submission 89695) | Host-associated microbial communities from peat moss isolated from Minnesota, USA - S1T2_Fd - Sphagnum magellanicum MG | ecosystem: Host-associated > Plants > Peat moss > Unclassified...
AGTAGGGATGTTAGTTATATGGGTCTCGTGTTGTATGAGATCCCAGCTGGTCGCCACTGCAGTTGACTTAGTACATTGAGGCTGGGGAGTATGAGCAATTGTCTGAAAATCCTCGACTTCGATACTAGATGTCGAGGCATTGATATCCTTATAATAGTTTAAGGAGTGTGCAAGTAGTCTGTTCGTGTATTGCAAGGGCAGAAATGGAACTGCGTTGTGGATGAAGTTTTGTCTGTGAATGAATTAGCTCGTGATGATGTGATCGATTTTGTGACAGGCTCCTACCAGTCGTAACACGCTGTGTTCCATGTTATAGATTTTATTGAAGAAGCACAATTCTTTGTTGGTCTTATGAATACAATCTTTTCTCTTCAGTGGTACATAGTTTTTGAAGAGTTGGAGACTGAACTAGGCTAAGCCTGTTTGTGTGAAAGTGAAGGAATTCGAAATAGGAGGGCTGTCTAATAAGTGTAAACTTTTTTGTAACTTTAGAAAGTTTTTGAGAACCGTCATAAGCTTTGGGGGACTTGGGAACACACTTACTGGTTTCAGGATTATGGACGGATATCTCTTCTAGGAGAGCATAAGGGGTCGTAGTTAGCATACACAATTCAGCAATACATTGGATTTTTGGGTGTCTAACTCACTAAGGCATCATCCACACGAGACCCTACTATGATGGGTGGAATGTCCATTGGCTTAATTTTAATGGGTGGCTTCAGGCCCCGAATTCAAATCTCAGTGGTTAAAACAAAATTCAAATGAGTTAATCAAGGGAAGGGAAAAGGACCATATTGGAGTAAGCTCGTAAAGAAGTCTAGAAGGCTTCCCGTGCATAAAATAATCACCAGGTTTTGATAGCAGATGCCTATCAGGTGCTTACATTAGTACCCTTTTGAAGTATGGGGCATCTTGCCCCAAAGTGAAAATGTGTGCATGTGAGTGAAAATAGGGTAATTGTTAGTAAAATCATTTTTTAATTAACAATAAATACTCCAGAGAATATTGATAATTTTTATTTATTTTTTGTTGTGTATCAAAATGGCAATGTACCAATGCATCATATCCTATCATGCATTATGTCATCATATATTATATTATTATGCATCATGTTATATCATCAACATAAATCTTATGGTACATATGTTCTGTGTAAAGAAAGGTAAAAATCTAATGTTTGTTTATTATACTATAATTGTTAATGTATAAAAAATATATCAATACATTAAAATTTGAAAATACATGGATAAGCTATTATCATATTTTCAAGTTATGGGTAAGGTAATAATTGTTGATTTAGTACCAAACCACCAATTTATTGTTGACACATGGTGTGAACAATACATGAATTTATGACTAATATTTCACATTTGACGAATAAATGACTACATATGAAAACTAGACATTTGGCATACATTTAGCACCATTGTTTTTATTATAATTAACTATAATTTACCATATGTTTTTGATACACTAAGGATTTATTGATACATGAAGCTTTTGTTGATACATGAAAAAATTTCAACCCATCTAAACATAGGAAGAATATAGGAAATTTTTCAAAACAAATGGACAAGAAGTGGTGATTTCCAAGTTTATAAATAAGGTAAAACAACTATCAATTTAGTTAAAAAACCATTAATCTACTATCAACATGTGATATGTGATGTGAACAATACATTGAATGTATCATTAACATATTTTCACATTTCAAAAATAAACCTTACATATGAAAATTTGACACCTAATATACATTTAACATCATTTTTTGATTATACTTAACTATTATTAACCATATGTCACTGATACACTAAAACTTTTTCAACCCATCTAAACAAAACAGAAAAGAATTTTTTTCAAAATAAATGGACAAGAGGTTGCCACATTTCCAAGTTTGTAGGTAAGATAAAACATGTATTAATTTAGTAAAAAACCATTAATCTACTATCAACACGTGATGTGAGCAATGCATTGAATGTATCATAAACATAATTTCACATTTCAAAAATAAACCTTAAATATGAAAATTTGACACCTAGTATACATTTACCATCATTTTTTGATTATATCTAATTATTATTAACCATATGTCACTAATACATTAAAACATTATTGATACATGATGATGTGTTGATACATTAATGATCTTTTGATACGTTAAGGCTTTTTAAACCCCTCTAAACATGAAAGGAGCAATAATTTTTCAAAATAGATGGACAATTGGTTGTCACATTTCCAAGTTTAGATGTAAGGTAAAACAATTGTTAATTTAGTAAAAATGCATTAATCTACTATCAAGATGTGATGTGAGCAATACATTGAGTGTATTATTATGTAGAAATCACAAAAACAAAAATTTGTGTTACAAGATTTGTGCATTTTCATTCGATTTTGTTGGGTTGTGCATGTTGCCTATTAGCATGTTGATCAAATTTTCATACGTTTTTAGGGGGTTGGGGGATTACTAAAGTGTGTGCCATTTGGTTATGACCTAAGGGTAAACACATACTTTTAAGTTGACCTTTTGATAATCTATGTTTACCATTCAACGTGAAATTCTAAGTGAAAGGTTATATGCCCTCCCACATGTGCCATTATTGCTATAATGAGCTTAGGGGTTATGGTTGATGTGGTTAAGTTTTAGTCAAGGTTTACGTTATATTAGGAAGTGCAATTATGGATATGTTTAGAATTGATCACTAAGATGTGCCATTGCTTATCGTGAGATTGAAATTAGTAAACCACCTTGTTGTGTTCATAGTGTACCTTAGTTTTGTTGACCTTTTAAATGTTTTTGTAGGTGCAACATTCTTTAATTCATGTTATAAAGTTTATGTTTTAGGGGTTTGGTTAAACTGCAACATGTTCAACATCCCTATAAATTTTGTTTGAGCCATCATTGATGTAACATCCTTTTGTGGTTGGATTTTAAGGGTTGATATTTAAGTTATGGATTAAGGTTCATCACATAGGTGACACAAGATTCAAGGGACATGGACATTTGTATTAGTGGTTTCACAAGGGGGTGATAACACAATAAAGTTTATAATTAAAACTACTTATTAATTGATGCGCTCCCAAGCTCCTTAATGGATTCAAATGTGTTGCAACCCTACTTTGAGAGAGTGTGAGGATGAAACTCACATTCCCGAAATGAGGACTTGGGAGTCCTCCGGGACTCCTGAAACTTCAAAGTTCAATTGCAAGGGTCAAAACATTTCGCATTGGGGTGTTTTTTATATCATTGGAAAGCTATCAAAGTGTAGATGTCGAAAATGGACTCTAATGGGCCATTTGGATGTCTGTAGCACAAGTTATGGCAAAAAGAAAGGCCGGGAGTCAAATTGGCAATGTGACTCCCGACCACTAAAAGCTGGGAATCAACCCAACCCTGGTGCGTGCAGGTAGAGTGTGATACACTGTTGGAAAGCTCTTGAAGAGGGCTACAAGTTTGCTTCATACCTCATCCCAATTGAAGGTCTCAGCAAGGAGTTATGATCTCACAAAGTCCCGGAAGTCTAAACCGGGACAATTTCGAGACTCCTCCTTGGGAGTCTCAAGACAAAAAACCATTCAAATGTGAGTGCTGTGGAGAGGCACAAAGTATACTATAGGGGGAAGGTGGTGGCTTCCCACGAATCCGGGCCGTGGTGAGTCTTGTGAGTCCAGAGTTGCCCGTGGTTTGTCCTAGCACTAAAGGTGCTCCAAAAAGTGAACTAACTAACTTGTTGGTTAATTTGATGTAGGTTCGAATAAGTAAGTAAAGCTTGTCACTCTTCCTACTCCCATCCCGGAGCTTTAGCACGCCCCTTTACCCCTTTTAGTGCTGAAAGCTGGGAGCATGTTTCGAGTTCCTCACAATTATGCTATTTGATCAACTTAGGCCCACCTTGGGTCTAACTAGGAACTTGGGAGCGCGTCAAAATGTGAGTCCAAATTGAAAACATCGGAAGAGCAAAGAATTAGGGCACACTCCCTGGTTCGTAGCACTTTGAGGGGGTAGAAGGGTGTGCTGGAGCTCTGAGATGGGACTAGGAACAGTGACAAGCATCAACTACTCACATGAACTTGTAGAAAACCAACACAAGGTGGTTAGTGCATAGTGGAAACATTTTTGGTGCTAGGACGAACCACGGGCAATTCAAACTCACAAGACTCACCACGGCCCAGACTTGGGGGAAGCCACCACCTTCCCCCTTATAGTATACTCTATGCCTCTCCAGGAGACCCACATCCAAATAGCTTTTTGTCCCAGGACTCCCAAGTGGGTTTAGTGGAGTCCCGAAATTGCCGAAGTTGGGAATCCCATGATTTTTGGGCCCCGTAACTTTGTGTGAAAGCCTCCAATTGAGATGAGGTCCAAAACAAAGTTGTAGTCCTTATCAAGAGCTTTTCAATGGTATGTCGCATGCCACTTGCACACAAGGCAGTCCGATCGATTCCCGACTTTTAATGGTTAAGAGTCAAATTGCCAATTTGACTCCCGACCCTTCTTTTGGCCATAACTTGTGTTTCAGATGTCCAAATGGGTCATTCAAGCCCATTTTAGACATCTATGTTTCAATAACTTTCCAATCGAATAAATAACTCTTTGATCCATTAGGTTTTGGCCCTTGCAATTGCTCTCTAAACATTCAGGAGTCCACTGGGACTCCAACTCCCAAAGTTGAAGCTCCTTTGGGAGTGTGAAGGTTCATTCCCTCACACTTTCCTTCACTTCCGAGCTTTTTTCTTGGCCCACAACCCTTCAAGCCCTTGCCTTAATCACGAACCCAAAGCTAGGGTTGCGACATTAATCTATTTATCAAGTGAACGAAAAAGTAAGAACAAAACCCATCACAAAATTGTTATACATCCAATTTTTTTAGTTGAATGATAAATAACAAAATATATTTTCATTATTATGCATTAATTTTTTACTTTTGCATTCTAAAAGTAAGTTTCAAGTAGATTTTCTAAATGCAAGTAGCTTTTAAAACCTACTTTCTATAATGTAACATTTGATTCAATTATGTGTTGAGTATGTTCTACTAAAAAGAAAATAGATTTCTTTTTTGGTGATGCCTTTGAATATAAAATGATATCTATGTTATAACTTCATACATGTATATTTCATTAAATTTTCTAATGAAAAAGTAGGTTTGAACACCATATTGATTAATCAATTTCAAACATATTTATTCCCTACTTTTATTATTCCAAAGTTTTTGAAATTTTGTAATTGATTTACAGTAAACCCAATTGAAGGCTCAATAGTTTCAAATGAAATTTAAGTAAAATTTGAATTTACTTTCTTGTGTTCTCATGAAAAATTACCTCTTTTTTTATTTGATATTTTCAGTAACTTTTTCTATATATTTTACCATGCTTTCACCCAAGACAAAAGCATGGTGTGCAATTTAAATCACCCATAACACCTTCATCATCATTTGGGGAAGATTTTTCATATTCAAACCCAAATTCACCACCAAGTTTTATTACCACACCATTTTTTGTGGAACATGGACACACCACTCATAGTGTGGAAGGGTTTGTTTCAACATCTGCAGAAGCTACCTACTGATGACTATGATGTATTTAAATGTGTCCATGAGATTAATATTGAAAAGTGGTGGCTATACTAATCTTTCCATTACGTTTTAGATATCATGAAGGAATTGTGGTAAATGAATGCATGGTTGAGTGGTTCATTTTTACAACAAAATGTACCATTGTCCATGGGTACCTTTCATTCAAATGCATATGGCGATTAATATATCCTTATATTTACTAATTGGAATTTGGATATAAAGTAACAATTTCATTATGAAGATAATTGTGTGATTATTTATTACTAATAATATCATTTGCTAGTACTAATGAACTTTTGAAATTTAAAAATATGGAATGGTCATTCGACTAGAACATCACAAAATGGAAAATTAATATTGATTCACATTCCAAATTTGTATTGGGATTCAATATATGATGTATCATGAGATGATAAACTCAAATGAAAAATCTTTTTTTTGAAAACCTTAATCATTTAATAATTAAGGACTTTTGAATGGTTAAAATTGGACCATATTTTTGTAAGTCCTTATGGGTTGCAATTTTTGTTTGTATTTCAATTTCTTTGTCCCAAAAGCATATGTTTTTGAAAGTTTTATCAGGGGCATTATTCAAATGGACTTTGTAGGTTGTCCTTTTAGGACTTCCAAATTGGAAAATGACACCAACTTTTGTTAATGTAAGTGTTGACGTAGATTTGTGAGGATTTAAAAGTGATTGAACACTTATTCATCAAAGATTACAATAATGACATTTTAAAAAGTAACAACCAAGTCCATTTGAACATTTTTTATGAATTTTCTAAAGACTTATAGGGAGTTTTGCAATGTTTAAAAGTGAACCACCATAGCTTACATTTACTCTAGCACCAAATGGCGCAATGACAACTTTTAGCATTAATTTAGTAAGTGGTAGTGATAGTAAAACCATCAAAAGTGGTGGAACTACTAGGGGTGGTGGTGCAAGGCACCCACTAGTACATGAGGTCTATTGCTTGCATTAAACCCAATTGTGAAATTGTTTCATGAGTTGCGATGGAATTACCAAAGGGTTAGGACTAAGAAGTTGCGAAGATTGCAAGATTTCTTACATAAACCCAATGAGAGTTTATGAGAGGCCCATGCATGGATGCGTAGGTTAATCATGGTTACATAAGGTGTTATAGAAGCCTAAGCAGTCCAATTTTAGTATGGGATCTTCGACAAGGACCTTAGGCATTGGGTGTGAATGCCATGTTACTATAGCTTACCCAACCCACTTTGACAAATGTGGTCCAATTATAAAAAAATAGTGAGATGAATGTGGTTAAGGAATGAATGGTCACCTTGGGGTTCAACAAGGAAAACCCAAGGAATTTTTTAACACCGTCTAGTTAACAATCATGAGGTCAACCAATCAAGGTTAGACCACCCAAGGCCAAGGGGGCCAAATCATATTCTAATGGTGATTCCACATCCTATTTGGTGGAACAAGGAGGAAAAGACAAGTGTTGAAGGTGTATTGGACCTTATAAGAAGAAGGATTGTCCTAATTCACTACAAGCCACAACCTCCAACCTCTAACCTAATTTGTACTTTGTGAAAAATCAAACCTAAAAAAATCACATCAAAATTGAAACATGATCAAAATCAAACTTAAAAAAATGGAAACAATGTTGTATTTGTTCATTTTAATAAAACTTTTTGAATCACAAACAAAAGTAACCATTTCATGGCATGTTTCCTTGCTGCCACATTTTACATACGTGTCAAATGAGTTACATCTAATAAAAACATTGGCAAATCCCATCCATTTTCAAAGCTTTAGAAAAAACTTCACAAGCATACATGCTTCTTGAGTTACCTTCAATTAAAGTATCTATGCTAACCATGCATTGAACACCCCATGGTAGCAAGCAAATTGGATTGCATATATTTGCATGTGGTTGAAATCATACCTGGAAACTACATCACACCCATTGTTGCAAGAAAGTTGGTTTACATCCATTTATATGTGTTGCAAATTTGACTTGAAAACTACATCAACACCTCATGGGCAACAAGAAAATTGGGTTGCTTCCATTTGTATGTGGTGTAAGTTAGACCTAAAAATGATGGCATCTAGTCACTGCCAATGACAGTTTGATTTGTTGCAACTCATGCTCACAAGGTTGTGACCACATTCATTCTTGTTGTTGTGTTTGTTTTGGTTTGTGCAAAACTGACATAGAGGTTAATACTCAAGTAGTTGTTCTAGAATCTTTTCTTCAACATCATAGATGTGTGTTTAATGTCATAATCTAATAAGAGCATTTACCCTATGTTGTGAAGTTGAAGATCAACATCTCATTTTCCACAATGCTCTCAATGTGGACATAACAAGGCACATGTACACTATTCCATCATCATTTTGATAACACCTATACTTTTGTTGTAGATATGTCAATTGTTGAGGCTTGTTATAGAATGAATATGGATCTTTTGTGTTATCAGCTCGAGTATGAGCAACTTCAAGTAGTGTTTTTTTAGTCAGGTAGTTGAATGAAGTTTCAGCTTGAACATTTCATGGGATTAATGGCCTTGTTCTTCAATTGGAGAAGTTCCATGTCCTAATCCTCTAAAGCACCAAAAATCTATCATTGTGTTATTTATGCATGATTTTTATTTTTTTTGTTCATGGGCGGGTTCTATTTGTAGGGTGCATAGGGCTTTGCTTAAGTTTTGTAAGTGGGAGTAATTTACTTGATTTTTGGTGTGCAAGTTGTTTCCATTGGTTCATATGATGAGTTTTTTTTCTCCTAGTTGTATTTACACACAAGTTAGATTGTGAGATCTTGGTTTAAATTGATTTATCCTTAGAAAATGAACTCCAATTCATATATACACCACATGATTACTACCATAGCCAAAGATTTTGATTTTGTTGGGGAACATGATGTTAACCTGGCAAACTTTGCTAAAACAAAACACAACTAGAATGAAAAACAAAAATGACTTACGCCAAATCTCAAGTATTGCTAGGTGGCCAACCCCACTATTATTACTAATCAAATTTGGATGGATGGTAAGTGGTCTTTACATACCTTTACATATATTTACATACCTATGATAAATGGACAAATGTTTATTTTTATGCTTTGAAGTTTTTAAAAGAAAAAGGTGGGGCAATTGACACGTGACATTTATTGATTATGAATGTTTTGGAAATGTTTGAATTTGGTATGTGGTGATGATATTGGAAAATTTCTTGAAATTTGTATTATTGGTATAATATTTTAAAGAAGACCTTCAAGTTTTATGTCTTATAGCCTTACGTGTTTCTTAATGAAGTCATTAAAATCAACAAAGATATTGATGAAGGGGTGCTTCATTATTTCTTTTTATATGCATTTAGCATTTGTGATGAATTTTCAATGAAATTGATGTTCCCATTGACGATTTTTAATTTAGGGTATAAATTTTGAAAGAAAAAGTAAAATTTTGAATTCTAGTTGTGAACATTGTTTGTTTATAATGTATGTGGTATCATTACATATAATTGGTTTTTTTGTATGTGTTAATTATTATAATAATGTAACAATTTTGTTTGTTGTTTTCAAATGGATGTTTATCATGTATTAATTGATGAAATTTCATAATTCATTACCAAAAAATATGAAGGTTGTTGTGTCTTAAAGATCATCAAATAAATTTACATCCACATTTTGAGAAAAAGGGTATTTTCAAAAAATCAAAATTTAAATTTAGAATATTATTGGTTCAATTTTTTTAAAAACAATGCACATTGAATGTCTTTGTTTTGTTTCATCATGATAACACTATCTAGTTGAATGTAATTTTTTCAAAACTATATTAGGATTGTTTTGTAATTAACTTTGTGAATATAGAAGATGGTTGGATATTTATTAAATATAATGGTGTGTCAATGATTGGTAGAAATTGCAAAAACAGTCTCTCATGAACATTATGTTGATGCCTTTGAATGATAAAATGTTAAATTTTAAGTTTTAGAATTATAGATGCAATATGGTAAACATATTGCAATTCATCATTGATAATTCATGGAAATAATGATGAATTATATATTGGGTTCATTATGATTGAATTGAGTTCTTTTATATTGTTTCAAGAAATTCATGTTTTGAATTTTGATGTTTTGGTTTCATTTATTTTCCATTGTTTTGAATTGTTTGGTTATTTCGATAACATAAGTGGCAATGATTGTGTTACATAATAAATATTTTATTTTTATTAATTCAAAGTTGTGTTTAATTTGTATGTTGCAATTTTTTAAAATATTATGAGTGGTTTATTGAAGTAACAAAACAAAACATAGTTTGTACATGATTAAAATTAAAATGTGTGAAATATTTGAAAAGTTCTTGATTTTAGTAAAAAAAATGTGTGTCACTTATTTTTATAATCTTAAATGGTAAGGTTCATAATTTTTGTTTTTCAAATCAAGTTTTCTTACATAACACCTATCATTATTTAACAACCCATAACTTAAGATAATAATAAAAAATCTAAAATGAAATATTTTAGGAACCTAAGTTGGAATGACCTAAAATAGCTTAGGGTAAAATAATTTTTAGTAACAAATAGTGGATTAATTTTACATAGTTGAAAACAACACAAAATAGTTTAAAGGTTATATTTTTAAATAATTTAAAATGGAATAACTTAAAATAACTTATGATATAATTCCTTAAAATAGCCAAAGGTGGATTAATTAAAAATAACTTAGGATTGACTATTTTATAATAAGTTAAAATTAGTTTAAAATTTTGACTTATAATAGTGTACATGAACAATTTATGACAAGTTTTAGAGGCTTATTCCAAAATGTAAGGTGGTTTTGGCTAACATTTTGGTGCTAATTATTTTGGTGTTCCACATTTTGTTTGTTAGTATTCTTTTCTATCCTTTATAAGTGGAGAATGTTGTGCCATTAACAAATGTGGGGGGATTGTTATTTCGTGAACGTGTGAACATGAGCATGGCCTTATGAACATGAACAAATGAATATATTTTAAAATATATGTCGACATTTTATCAAAATATTTTATGAAAAATGCTGCCAATGTGATAAAATATTTTTTAACAAAATCCCACATGGTAGAATATTTTTTAACAACATCCATATGACAAAATATTTTTAAAAAAAATCCTACATTGCAAAATATACCTTAACCAAAGCAAAATAAAATAACACAGGAGGTTTTTTTAACAATATGTAAATAAAATATGAATTCTAGAAAATGTCAAATTTTGGAAAAATTACTAAAATACAAAAATGTTATTAAAAAACACCTCAACAACATTAATGTCAAATGGTTCTTGTAAGAAGGAAAAGTGAAAACTTGTGGTCATTTTTTATGGACTAGAATCATGGATTGACAATGAAGACAACACGTGAAAGGCTGTGATGGAGTGATCTAATGGAATGAAAAATGACATAGCTTCAAATTTGGATGGTTCCCTCCATACTACAAAAGACAAGGGCAATACATTTCAAACTGTAAAAACTAGTGAAATAACTTTTTAAAAATGGAAAAAATTCATTTTGACTCCTCTAAAAATTTTATGAGTGTAAGTGTGTCTTGATTTTTTTTGTGGGGCATGATTTGAAAATGATAGCGAGACCTTAAATATATGAATCATTGATAAAAATGATCAAAATTTGTTCAATTCAAAGGTTTAATGAGTATTAATTAAATATACACACATTTTGGACAAAATTTAATTTTGATTATTAGGATAAATGAATTTTTAAAACATTTAAGTATGTTTTGAAAATATGAGTAACATATAAAGGATATATGTGCTAGTTTGATCTTGAAATATAAACATTTTATTTTATTTTAAAAAGTTCAAACAAATTATGCAAAAAATTGAAGATAATTTTATTATTACAAAAGTTACATAGACATATTTGATCAAAAGCAAATTGCTTACATCAAAAGCGCATCAATGCAAGTAATCAATATCAATTTTTGTTGTTTGGGCTTGAAATGGAACTAAACATATTGAATTGTGTTGGGGTAAAAGCACAATAAAGTATGCCATGGAGGGTATTTTTGTCAAAAGAAATATAATCACAATATGTTTGAAAGCCTACAAAGCCATAGGCGGGAACTAGAAAAATAGGCATGTATTAGCTTATCAACCTAACGTGTGGGTGTGTTAGGAGGGGGTGCAAGTAAGCTACAAGGGGAAAGACACATTGTTAAGGTATGAGGCATGTAAATCGTAACAAATGGAGTAAGGTAGGTTAATTGCAACGAAGGGAATGAGATGCTACAACTAAGGTGGTGATGTCGAGCATTAACAAGAACCAGTGGCATTCTTGTGTGCAACATCTTATCAGGCATGGCTTGTATCTGGGTGAAAATTTTTGCTTCCTTCTTTTTATTTTCTTTATGCATTTTCAATCATCATGTGCGCCAAAGTTTGGTTGTGTACAAATTAAAATAACTATAGAGCTTCAAAATGACATCGAATTTTTTTACAAGGATTAGACATCAAATTTCAATTAATTTTCAAGAAATGTCAATCAAGATTTTTGTTTCTGGGACCAAGTAGCCAAAGTTGCAAAACATTTAATATCATAGAGGTTTGAAACATAGAAAGGTGTGAAATGTGTCAACTTCTCATTGTTTTGGAAGCACAAGGTGTGTAATAGGTTTACACACCCTTTTTGATTTTTGTTGATGACATCCCGATGTTCAAGTTTAAGGCGTGAAGTGTGTCTATAATCAAATTTCATTTCAACCATAAATAATTATCTTACTGTTGACAAGGCTTGAGGTTTGAAATGTGTGTTGTGAAGAAAGTTCAATTGTGAACAATATCTCATTTTAGCAAAAAAATTACAACATTTTTAGTTGGAAAATGGTGTGAAATCATTAACATGGACCTTTGTTCAACTAAAAGGTTAGAAACATTACAATTATGAGTTGGATTACAGTGGAGCAATAGGAAAAACACATCATCAATATAATTCTAGCATGGTAATATCATTCTTTACCACTTACAAACCTATTTTTTTGAAAGATCAAAGTATTACGAGGTTTATTTGTTAAATCTTCTTTAAATTTGCATTGTGAATTAAAAAGAATGTTCAAAAGTAATTGATTTCATATTTAGTTCTTGTTTTCCAAGGTTTTCATTGGAAAGTAATGAAACTAGGTTCATTCTAACAATGTTCTTTTGTGATTCCTATAGTGATAGTGTCATATCAGTAGTCAATTACTTCCCTTGGTCTGAAACTTGGGGTGTCTTTTAAGTACTATAATTCAAAGGGGTCAATTTTTTATCCTTTGGGCATGGATTCTCTTTTGGGGACAACCAAGCAGCAAGAACCTCTAGCACCCTTGGATACAAATGTTGCTACAAAAAATGTAAACAAGATGCAAAAGGAAAAAATATAAAGAGTCAATCAAACATTGGGATGAACAACGTGGACTATGGATGACTTTTACATGAACCTAAAATTATGTATTGAGGGCATAGATCCACACAAGGGTGAAGAGATGCTTGACATTGTTACAAATGCAAAACTAGAACATGTATTTGGGAGAAAGGAATGCATTGGCTAGAAACCAAAGGTTAATGACCATTTCACTACTACAAACTATGATGTATTGTCCAAATTATGTGATGTTTATGGCCATGCCCCTGATAATGGCCAATTTTCAGTAATCTTCTTAAAAGGTTGGTTGGCCCAGCATAAAAATCACCTAGTGAATTAGGCAAAATACACATTTGATTACACATAGTTACAAATGAAAAAGGGTTCCAAGTTTTCTCAAACTACTAGCAGGAATTGTAGCTTGGAGGGTTATAAGTCCACTAATCTGCCATTAAGTTCAAGCCACCATGATGTTGATTATAGGGATGATGATGACTTAATGTTCATGGTTGGAACACAATTTAATGTAACCATTGTTTTTTTGCTAGACCAAATTAAGGTAGTGAAAAAATTATTCTGGGTTGCCTAAACAAAAGAAAAGGATTTTGGTTCCAAAATGGAAAATTTGGGAAATGGTCAAGTAGCAGAGTTTGATCACAAGGTTCAAGCTTTGAATAACAACTTGGTTGACAAGCAAATTACTTTCAATGTAAGGTAAAAAATGTGTCAGCGAAGTCTTTTATAACAAAAGTTATTACCATTACAACAAGAGGTTAAATGCAAAAAGGTTGAAACATCTTCAATAATTGATTCAGGGTCATGTCAAAAGGTTCTAAGGAGCTGAAGCTTTCATTTTCTAAATCAATTGAAAAGCTAAAAGGGGTTGAAAAGCATATTGAACTTGAGGAATTTGCATTGCAAGTTTTTGTTAACATGGTGGAAGAGGGAGAGAAAAAACTTTAAAAGCCACTTAAGAGTTTACAAAATCTAAAGTAGAATGTGAACATTCTAGTAATAATGTAACACACAACATTGTTTGGATTGATGGTTTGGTGGGACAAGTCCACCGAATGGCAATTGGAAGAAGCATGACCAATTTTCCCTTCCCTATTGAAAACCCGACTTCCATTCCCACAGGTCATCATTATTTGTTATATGTGAAACCTTGTCCAATTTGTGGGTTTCTCTATGCCTACCATAACATTATCATTTCGTCTTGTGAATGTACTTACCATGCATTTTGAATGGCTCACACCCGGAAAATAAAGGTGTTTTTTGTGCCAATGTAAATTGTAAATAGGTTTTGGACACTCAATATTGGATGGCAAGTATGGGATTCAACCATGCGAACATGGTGTTAAAGAAACCCAAGTTGGAGAAGTTGGATTCAAAATCTACATCCATCAACCTAGACTCCTTAGAAAGTAAGTTAACATCCTTCATTTATTTTATTTTAGCTATAAGACAACCAAAGAAATAGGTGTTCATGAATTATAATCCAAGGCTTGAATATGCCTTATAGACAATAGAATTATTTGTCTAGTATGTGGGGACCAACGTTGCATTATAACATCATAACCCTTTTGGAGATATGTAATAAACATTGCAAGGGTCCTCACAACATTTGCGAGGGACCTATGAGCCTTTTTTGCAACATCACTAATTAAGATAGAAAGGGCCTCGTCAATGTGTTGTAGAAAACACCTCTCTTCTATTCTGTGTTGTGATTCTTCTTCAAGTAATCAAGCTTGTTGAAGCTTAAATTTTCATTGATACTCTCGTTTGTGCTCTCTTCTTTGTTCTTTTCTTGTAACTATTTTAGAATCCTCTTCTTTAGCCTCATTGCTAGACATCTCATCTTGCTCATCCTCACCAATAGATTTAGCATTTGGGATCTTTTTGGTGATCTAACATTTGGCAATTGCTCTAATATCTTTATTGACTCACATAGTTAACGATTAACATGATTTTGTTTATTCTTACGATTCCCCATCTAAGACAATAGTGACAACAAAGAATGATTCCCTAATCTTTAACCGAAACAACACATCAAGAAAATATTTGCATAATAACCATTTACTAGAGGTCCAGTGCTTACCTCAACCATGCATAGACAAATGATACATATGCGCAAATCCATGGTGGGACTTTGTAATGGAGTTGAAGCTTGAAATGTGCATGCTTAAACTGATGTGCACATGAAAATCTCAACAAGCGACAATCCATGGCGGGCTTGCTTGAAAGAGGATTATAAGAAACGATGGCCATTGTTGTGCAATGTGTAGTTCACCATTAACCCTAACTTTGCTTCTTTGAATGTTGCCCATGAAGACCTTACTTCGATTTGAATGTCACTAGACACTACAAAAATGACCATTTACTATAAACCTTAATCCAGGGATGGTATAAGTTTCATCCACAAAATTTCATCTTGAAATATATGTCTTTAATAGAAAATACTTTAATTGTTGAATGCCATGAGATTTTAACCCATCCTCAGCACAAATCTTCAATTTTATAAATATTTTCATATTTGTAAAGTTGTCCAATACATTTTTAGTACATTCAAGGGTGTATTAGGTATTAGGTTCATTGCTTACTTTATATAACATCGTTCCATTTCTAAAAAACATATTTCCCATAAATACAAATAGATATGCCAAACACATCAAATTTGTTAGGAAATTTAACCTTGCCTTCCACTATAAAGAAACAAACATTTAGTCTTTAGGGAAGTTGATCAAATTATGTCAAAAACATGCTCAAAGTACTCTAATTTATTGTGAAATTTAGACATAATTTCAAGATTTAATCAATGCCATGCCCTCATAATTAAAATTATTTCCTTGAGGTTTCGAGAGAAAATGGTTTAATTTCACATAGTATTAAGGATGTTTGAAATAAAAAACGATTGTCCACTTCAAAGTTCCCACTACTTTCAAATCATTTTAAGGTAAAATAATCATCTTCAAATTACACAAAAATCATGGAGATGGAAATTCATAATATAAAAAATATACAACAAATTTCATTGTATTTCAATCATTAAAATCGATGTAGTCATTTTTCAAAGTCATAGACTTGCAAGATTTTAAGGGTGACTTCATAGTCCTTGGCTCCTTTTAGCATGGTTTGACCCTTAAATAAATATGTTTAACCATGTTTAACCATATTTTGTCAAAGCAATTGTGTTTAATTTCATTTATATTTTAGCCATGTTTAACCAAAGTAATTGTATTTAGCCATGTTTAACCATATTTTGTCAAAGCAATTGTGTTTAACTTCATTTATATTTTAGCCATGTTTGAACTAACTTTGTTTATGTCTAGCCTAAATTAACCTAGTTTAGTTTAGGTTTAACCTAGTTAAGCCTACCGTAGCTTAATCTAAATTTAACCTAAAGCTTAAGTAGTCCTAGCTAGGTTAGATTAGGTTAATTTACTTTTAGCAAATGGAGGCTTAGGTTAACCTAGGCTAGGCTTGTAGGTAGTTTAGGTTGACCTAATTCATCCTAAGTCAACCTGATGAGGCTCAAATTCACCGAGGCTAGGCTTATAGGTTGTCTAAATTGACCTAACTCATCCTTAGTCAACCTAAGGAGGTCTAGGTTAACCTAGGTTAGGTTGGTAGGTAATAAGTAGGTTGACCTATGTCAACCTAAGGTGGCCTCATTTAATTTGAAGCTACAAAATTTGATCTTTACAATTTTGTGTTTAATAGATTTATATTAAAAATGTGGTAATGCAATGGATGAGGACTTGAGTCCCAAAGTGGAGGTGAAGGGTTTAAGTCTTTGTTCTTACAACTTATGATACCTAGGCCTCTTAACCTAGGTTAAATAACCTAGTCTAAGCTATCTAAGCTAAGAGACCAATGTTTGTTTTTAACATAGGTCACCTAACTTACATTAATTAGCCTAGGTTAACTACCTAACTACCTATGTTATAAGGTTGACTTTTGCTCATGTGTGATGATTCATATTTTAAGATGTGTTTATAAATTTTTGACACATGTGATCCATCTATGAAGGCATTTTTTGTAGCTTTTAATTGAATAAAACAACTAGGTTGATATGGCATGCACTTTACATGTCATACCACGGTCAATGATGACATGGAATTTTAATACTATAAAAAAATAAAATCTTAATTGATAAGACAATTGGGCTTTGCAACTATATGTCCTTTGTGACTAAATGGGTGAAATGACATGGGTTTAACAAATCACTAATCACTAGTTGCAAATGTCCTTTCTAATTAATACATAGTTAGAAAGGTTACTCACAAAATCTAAAATGTATTATTGTGTTGGCTACAGGAGTAGGAGACTAAGGAGGACACAATTGAAAAAATGGTTTACAACAAATTATGCACAGGAAATCTATGATTACAACAAAAGAATTCTGTTGACAAAAGGTGGAAGAAGACAAGGAGAAACAATCTTGGAGGTATAAACAATATAAAAAGAGATGTTGAATACCAATACCAAATTCGATGATTTGTTGGAAAAATACAAGGATATGGATCTTCAGTATGTTAACAATAGGTTGGAGGAATACGATGATTTGGTACAATATTACATAATATTGCATGCCAAACATCAAATGGAAGATTCCAATGTTGAACCCGATGAATGGTGGGAATTGATAGTAGTTTAGTTTAAGGAAAAAATGATAAAAACTCTAGTTGTGCATAAGAAGGATGGAGACAAGTATAGACAACATCTATCTATTTTTAAGAAGGCATTTCCAAACTTCTTGTACATGAGTCTAGATAGTTCATAGCAATCAAATCTAGTGAATGAAACACATGAAGCTTAAGGTAATGGAGTAACATAGGAATAGCAATAGGAGGTACCACAAGACCTCCAAAAAACAAGACAAAATCCTTAGAATGAGAAGGAGGAGCAACATGCATAGATGATTCTTATACCAAAAACATAAAACACAACTTATGACACTCGCCATTTGATGGAACCATTTAAAAACACAAAACAAGTCGTGGAACAAATAATACAAAGTACAACAAAAATATTACTTACAAATTCAATGTTTCAAATAAACAACTGAGGATGCCATAGGACCACCGAATAACATGCAAATAGTAATATCAACAATTTAGGATGAGGGAAACAAACCACAAATGGTTAACATAATCAATTGAACAATGGAACTTTTTACTATAGCGAGGATTTTGAGGATGGAATTTAGAGTGGAGGAAGGGTAATATTACTTGATGTATGGTGGTGATTAAACAAGGTATAATACAACCATGAGAATGGTAGAGATTAAACAAAGCAAAATGTAGATGGCTAGTGAGTTGGTAGGATGAAGACATTTCATTAGTTTGATAATTCAATTACTTTTGGAGGGAAGAACTTAAAATGTAGTTTTGGAGGTTGAGGAATTCTAAGAGATTTTTTTTTACACATAACGTAATTGAAATAGTTGTTGGAGATTAAAATAGAAATAGTGAGTAGTTTAAAGTTTTGTTGTGTTTCAAATCATAGATTTCATGTTTTCTATTTTGGATGTCGACACTTAATACTACAAATGTTTGATATATTCAATTTTAAAATAAATAAAGTAGTAGGATATTGATGAAAAAACAATGAGACTACTTTGAATTAATAAGCTTTTCTAATTAAATTATGAAACCTGACCACACATTTTTAATAATGATGAGAATAAAAAATCTAGGTAAAAGGAATAGTAATTGTAATGAAAAATTGTGTGAAAGTAGTCTATAGAAAAAATTAGAATGAATAAAACCACAAATTGTGAACCTTGAAAATATTTTTTGAAAGTATGATTGTATTATTTTGTTGGTAGGCAAAAAACAATTTTGGATATAATTTACACCTACTGTAAAAGAAATATTACATCATCATTTATTTGCATAATCTATTCTAAAGAATTTTAAAGTTAAAATGAGTACACAAAGGACCAAATTTCATAGAATTGAACCTTGCTACAACTTCACCTTCATACTTGTGGCTTGCACATGTACGTGAAATGTCATTTGAGTGTGGAAGGACATTGAAGGCTTTTACACACTTAGAGATTTTGTTGAACCATTAAAAACATATATAATTACAACATATTTAAATTTAGCTCATTTTCTCATTTTTTGGGTGTTTTCAAGAAAAAGGGAAGTTCAAGGCCTACCACTTGTTGGGCCAAGATGTGAACACCCAACTCCTTGGAGGTTGGGGCTAAGAGGAATGAAAAAGTGATGAATTTGATTATGTGTTGAAGGTGATGAAGTAGCATATTAGATCAACTAATGGACTAGGAAAATGTGCCACCTATTCTTGAAACACAACCAAGGAAAAAACTAACAAAGGTCAATTGAATCCCAATGGTTGTAGTTAGGAACAAATGGACAAGTGAAACACCATTCCAAGATGGAATATTAAAAATCAGCTAGTGGTTTTGGTTCAAGTGCAAACATCCATAATTAAACATAAGACAAGTTTAAGGTCTTGAAGTTTGCAAAGCATAAGGTTTTATTGTTAATTCTTGCATTTCATTTTACAACAACTTGCAAACATTGTATAACTAACATAATACTTCACAAATCATATATGGAATTCTAATGAAATAGGCATTCAAGCAAGCAAACAATTAAGAGCAAGGGTTCTTGCCAAAAGAAAGTCCAATATAGTTTATAAAAGCATCCCCAATCTTGGGAACGATTAATTATAAGTTGTGAAATAAATGTAATGGGTGAGGTGTTTCTAAGATTTTACATCTTCAAAGGTGAAGGAATGAAAGACAATTACATTAAATTCGTCAAATCAGGTACATGTATGACAATGCAAAAAAGTCTTGGATGACTTGTTTCTTGTTCAAAGAGTTCTTATCTTTCTTCAAAATGTATATTTTAGGTGAAATGTTTTTAGCCAATTGACATTTATTAATTCTAGATGAACATGGTAATCGTGTAACCCTATAGGTAATAAAGCATCAAGTCAAGAGGTTGGATTAGATATGACCATTATACCCTCACATACATTTCATGCCTTGTGGACCCTAGATGTTTCATGTTTTAAATCCTTCAAAAGAACATTCAAAAAGCTTAGAAATGTAGATGTGGCCAAAAATAATTACATGGAGCTAGACAAGAATACCTTGGTTGGATGTGTGGACCAAGCCTTGGATGAATCATTTTACAAAATAGACTATCAAATTTGGGTTTAGGGCAATAAGCATATGACCTTATAACCCAAAGGTAATGGACAAAATGATTCAACCTTCAACCATTTACATAATAGTAGCAAGCACTTAAGGAGGTGAAGAGGATTACATGTCAAATGACCAAGAACATCAAGGACAATAATGTGAAGACAATTATGCTATTAAAAATTTCCTCCATATACACAGCATTTTGAAATTTTCATATAGAACATAACAGATATGTTGCACTGTCAATCCAGAGATTAGCACAGTTGAATGTGTAGGACCATTAATACTTATTAAACCAACAAAACAGTGGTGGGACATCCCAGGAAGTTCATCATAACATGCTTTTACCCTATGTGAGCATAGCTTTCATGATAAGTATAAGGATGAAAGTTTGTACATTCTGCCCAAAAAAAGGATGAATCTGCATTTACCTGGATGAGATTACTAAATTTTTTGGGAGTTTGGATTGTGGGCACAACATATGTGCCCACATGGAGGAGCTGACATTACACGGAACCTAAGGTTCTGGCTTGATTTCCATGGGTCGAATTTGTATGGGTAGCCACTTTGACATGAGGGCCCACAGAGCCCACCCCAAAGGTTTTGAGTTTTTTGGGGGTGCAGGGGTGGCCCACCTTTTCAATGTCATATGCAGTCGCTTTGAAAAGGTGCCCCCCTTTGAAGATTTTGAGTTTCTCTTTTAATGGTCGGAAGGGCCACAAATTTTCAACGTGTCTACGTCATTTTTGTTGAAACCTACGTCAACATATCCAGACATTACAAAAACGACTTTGCAAACGTCTCCTACTCCACCCGAAGGTCAAGAACGCGTCCCCCAGTTTGAGTACTTGTTGAGAGGGGGGGAGGCGCATTTCCGACGTGCGTACGCTATCTCTGCAGAACCTTAATGCTGTGTTGAAAAGAAGAGCGATGTCAGTAAAAGGTGCAACTCAAGAATTGTCAAGAAATGTCAAGTGTCGAGAAGAGAATGGAACCTCTTCCTCCACGCAACTAATATCTTCCCACTTCATTGACATAGTGATAGATAGAGAGTCCACTTGCATCCAATGTCAGACGGTTGGAGTCCACCAATTTCAACGAAGCCATCAAAACTAACTTCCATCAGTTTGAAAGAAGCCAATCTGCCGGCGGTCAAATGAACGATCACGACTATTATGTCAACTCAGACACTGCTACGACGCTCAGATCATGGATCCCACAGTCCTATATAAACCAAGGCCATGCCATCACAGTTTCATCTCAATCCCTCACCTTCGTATGCACACAAGAACTAGTATTTCTCATAATTATCAGTTCAAAACAATCGTCAGTTGTCCTGATCAAGTTGTGAGTTCTTATCTGCTCTTTTCATTGCAGCGTCGGACAATTGAGATTGGGACATAACTGATTGTTGCTGGGGTGAAGTGGTAGCGATATTCTATCACGATGAAGATCGGCAGAGTGGCCGTGGCGTTGGCGGCGGCGCTGGTGGTGATGAGTGTGGGCATGATGCAGGTGGCGGAGGCGCAGGGGCCGAGCTGCTTGACGGTGGCGGGGGCTGGGGCGCCCTTCAGCGACGCGACGGCGGTGGTGCAGCAACTCCAGGTGACGCCGGGCCAGTGCTGCAACAACGGAGCGGCCTTCTGCACCGTGGCGCTCACTTCCGGGAACGCGGCGGCCAGCGTCTGCGGCAATAACGTCTGCCCGAACTGCGCCGACGTGGGGAACGACCTCGACCAGGTGCTGGCGGAGTGCAACGTGCTGAACGAGGTGCAGGG
>Ga0116231_10006627_pt1 | contig 21906 bp, 7 predicted proteins | sample S1TSphgellanicum_2_FD_89695 | JGI IMG/M metagenome (GOLD analysis project Ga0116231, IMG submission 89695) | Host-associated microbial communities from peat moss isolated from Minnesota, USA - S1T2_Fd - Sphagnum magellanicum MG | ecosystem: Host-associated > Plants > Peat moss > Unclassified...
ATTTAAAAAAAAAAAAAAAAAACCAAAAGATGTTTATTTTTTATTACGAGTAAACTATCCTAAAAGTTAGTTACTTTAAAATGATTAGGATGAAAAATTAGGATGTTGGGCCAAATGGATGGAAATGGCAATAATCAAACTCAAGGCCCATCAAAATAACCAAGGTAGGGAAAAGGATGGATCCTCCAAATTCATTGGTCATGAAAACTATTATCCTATCTTGAGTGGAGGATGGAAACCTTTGTAGTGTTCTCATTGGGTACAAAGATTCTCATCCTAACAATTATTGGAAAATATAATCAGCCTCAAGTTCCATTGGTTCATGAAAGGAAAGGAGGCCATGATTGGAAGGAGAGATTTCCATGAACTTTCATTCGCCAAGGAAAAACAAGTTCAAGGAAGGGTATTATGGATGGCTTTTTGAATTTATGATGTCTTGCTTATGTTGAAGGAGAGGGACTTATGATTTGGAGTGGAGTTTTGAAAAGGTGTTATATTGAGGAGGAGGAGAAAATATTATGATAGAACAATTATTTTTTTCCTTGAAAGTAGTTTCTGGATTTTTTGTTCTAAATTCAAGACTTCCTTATTGTAGCAATGGATTAATTTTAAAATTGAAACAATGTTAAAATAATACCAATGCATTCTCATACAAAATTTCAGCCTCATTGAACTTTTTGTTAGAAATATACAATTGTTAGAAATAGAGGGGGTCTGTTGTGAATCCTTCTTATATGTAATCTCTAGACTTTTTGTTTTAAATTCAAAGATCTCCTAATTACACCAATGGATGTTTTTAGAAATTGAGGCAATGTTAAATTAATACTTAAGGAATCTTCACACAATTCTAACCTCACCAACCTTTCTGTTAAAAATATATATTTGTTGGGAAGTAAAAGGGTTTGTTGTCGTTTTTTCTCAATGTTGTCAAATTGGTTTTCAAGTTTTGAAACATATATCTTCACTACAAAAATAAAAACATATGAGATTTTTAATGAGTGTTGTGTTGTCCTTGAGATTAGTTTTCCAACAACCTTATGCATTTTAAATTTGAAGGTTGTATGAAAATGTTATGGTAATCAGAGTGAGGGGGGTCAAACTATCAAAAAAAGTGAACTTCCAACTAGGACACAACACAACACATTTTCACATCTTGTCATGGTAAGTACATTGATTTTCAAACATCTTTTGGTACTAATTAAATGAACACATAACACCATAATTTCCTTAGGTGATTTATTACTTTCCATTTAATCACATTTTAAATTGTTAGAATACGATTATATAATAGTTCTGTCCTTGAATGAATTTTGTGAATTGCATGTTTCTAAGTCAAAAGGTGTGCAAAGATTCCTCACATTGAACATGTGAATTTTGCAATTATTAAAAAATATTTCCAAAAAAATTGAAAATCCAAATTATTATGCTTCCCTTGTGATCTTTTGAAACATACAAAAATGCAGTCTTAAAGAGTGTCCATTCACTTAGGTGGCTCCTTTGATTTTACCTAAGGGATAAATATAATATTCATATTTTGATAATTATTTTAATTGCAGGAATTTTATATAATGTCAGATGTGTAATCTTCATAATGTCAAAAATGAGTCACTTAACCATGCTTTTACCTTCCAAAGTTTTATCAATTTGACTAAAACATAGGTCATTCAAACTATACGATGGATTTCCATGTTTCATAAATATGATTTCCATGTTAATTTTAATGATGTTCACATGTGTGAGAAAGTGTAAATTTTTTATTGTAATTATTTTAAGAATTAATTAATCAAATTGATGAAAATAATGTGATTTTTGTATTTTTAGAAGGTTGAATAACATGCAATTAAATCAAATATTATTTATATCAATTCAAATTTTTCTTCAAAAATTGCACTGAAAAGTTTGAAATAAAATTTGAAAAATGTAATGTCTTTAAATTTGGAATTAAAACATCATGAACTTCATTGTAATTATAAAATCAAAGACATGTGAATTTAATTATACAATCTCACAAGTGAAATTCATTTCATTATGAAAAAAATTAAATATTAATTTTAATAAAATCATACTTGAATTTATGACACAAATAATGTTTTATTTTGAAATCAACATTTAAAACCTATGTAACACCTTTATATTTTGAACAAAAAGACATTACAAAATTCAATGTAATCAAAAGTTTTAAATGAATAAAATAAAATAATGAAATTTGTAGAAATGTGAAATCAATTTCATTATGAAACTAAAATGTATCTACATAATATTGTTGTAAAGTTTGAATTGTTAAAAAAAAAGTGTGTTCATAGTTTTTGCAATATCACTAGAAGAAATTTTGTCCATTCAAACCATATGGTTACGACTATAAATGCAACTAATGTCCAAATTAACTACTTTTACAACTATAGTTAGGTTAATCCTACGTGTCATTTTAATCACAAATGTGTTTAGTTGTATATGTGATTATTGTAGTCACATATGCAACTATAGTGTTGATATAATCAAATAAAATTGCAAATGCTACTATAATTTGTGACTATTAAATGTTTGGATGGAAAAATAAAATGAAAATCCACATTTTTCATCCAATATTGTGAATGGATCCTTGGATCAATGAAAACCTAGTTGTTTTTGCAACTGGTCATAGTTGTTTTGGTAACAAAGGCCAATAATTTTTCCATTTATAATATTTTGATGATTAAAACATATGTGACATCTTCAGAATTACAATATTTGTTTGATAATCAACTTGTGTCTAATTGTTTATTGGTTTTTATGTACTATTTACTGACATGAACTATACAAATTATTATATATTTATTAAATATGTTTGAATTATGATTTATTTATAAATATTATATATAATCATGATTATTTAATTACATATTATACATGTAAATTACATTTTATTGGTAAAATTACAACTTATTATAATCATAATCAAATATGTTATATTTTTAGTCAAATAGCGGTTTAAGATGTCTAAGAAAAATATAATTTATTTGATCATAAGACTTTTACCATAATTTTAGATAAAATTTATATATTATATTTGTATAAATATCAAACTTAAAGTTCCATCAAATTCATTAATTATCTAACATTACTAAATGTGATTTGATTAAAATATAGATTAATATTACACATCATAAATATTATAACTGATATTCTTAAAAATAATTAGTTTTTGAAATGTGATAGATATATTATCCCTTTATTAAAGTAATATGTGAATTAATTAAAATTGTGATATATTATAATCACATTGTGTAATATGTTTTTTTAATGAAATGAAAAATTAATATGTAGGAGATAAATTATTTATTCATTTATATTAAATATTAGTCATAAAATATTTTTCATTTATAAATCACGTGTTTGAATTTTTTTTCTAACAAATCATCATCGAAATGTAATTCAATTTAATAAAGCTCATTAAAAAAATTCAAATCAATATACATTTTGGAAGAAAATATATATTTAATCATATATGTCATTGAAAGTACTTTAAACATCAACTTTAATTTTTTTCCATTTGGACAAATATCAATAAAATATGAAATATTGAAATTGGTGTTTGTGCAATCTTTAAAATCAAGTATGGGCTAAATTAAAAGCATTCCACTATATTTGTACATCAAATGGGGTGGTTTGATGGCAAAGGAGTTGGTATATGTCCTTAAGGCTTAAGGATCAAAGTGACATAGTTGTGGTCAATGATGGTATGTTGACCATATGTACCTTATGTAGTTAGGCTATTTAACCTGGGTGTCTACCTAGGCCCACCTAAGTACTTAAATCAGGTGGCCTACCTAGTTACCTAAATTAGGGCTTTAGCCTAGCTTAAATAATTTGACATGTGTCAAATTATAAGTTACTTATAAAGTAACTTTAAATAAGTAACTTAATAAATTTTGATTTAAAATATATTAAATCATTTAAATTTAATTATTAAAAAAATGTTGCCCAATATTTTATGTAGTCATATATGTAGTCGCATAGTCCTACGACTAGTCAACGGGTGAAAAATCCATACAATTGCAAGTGATATGTGACTATTGATGTGACAGTACATGCCACATGGAGTTTTTTACAATTAGTTGTTTTTTGCCACTTGTCCAAGGCAACTACAAGGTTTGTAGTCACATGTGTCCATTACGACTAAAAATTTGTCTTCTGCAACTAAAGTTATAATCATTTATTTCCAAATTTCTTTTAGTGTATTGACAATATTTACCACCAATGTGAACTAGTGGTCAAATGGTTAAGGCCTTGGATTGTCACCAAGGAGGTGAAGGTTCATTTTTCATTTTAGACATTTTATAATGGTGATTTACATGACTAATAATAATAATAATATTGATGTGGTAAGGATCACACACACAAGGTTAAAAGATGAATTGTGGCATGATGATCTCATCTCTTTTTTTAATGGAATTTAACAAAAGAGCAAATTAAAAATTAAAAATACTTAGATTTAGTAAAATTTTTGGTTTTTAATAAGAAATTCAAAATATCCATATTTCTATACATGAATCCAAAGAAGGAACCAAAAATAGTAGGATTATATATATATTTGTATTTCAATTATTGCCAAACTTGGTTAAATTTTCATATGGATGACTACCACTTTAGTTTTCTCACCAAAAACAATTGGGCAATTCATCAATAATTTTTTTTATTTTAATATTATTTAGTTTCTTATGAGTTGTGGGTTGGGGTAGCAATTATATGGTGACATGTCCACATAAACAAATAAATACTTTTCATTTTATAATGTTTTTTGGCAACTCCATGCCATGGGTTTAATTCACTATGACAACCCATACATAGACTTGGTGGAAATATTATTGTGATTTATATAATAAAATAACTATTATATTTATTTTAACAATGTCAAGTAGCACTACTTGGCCTTTTAGTCACCTTAATAAGCACTTAATCATCACACCACTCAATCGAGTTATAACATAGATGACTAGTCCATTTTGACAAAGGCCAAATATTTTTTATGTTTGATATGGCAAAATATTCAATAAAAAACTATTAAAAAAATCATGATTTGTAGTAATGAATGTGTTTTTTCAACATGGAGAAGATGTGTGCTTATGTTGTGTTGGTTTCCATGTAAGGAAATTCAATTGACAAAGAAAATCAACTATGAAAACAAATGCCAGCATTCATCAATATAATTGTTGATTGTTAAAACTCAACACACATTACAATTTATTCTTGCATATTTCAAGAACGCTTATGTCTTAAAAGTTATAAAGCGAGATGAAATATGTTTTTATTGTGTTTTGATCTCATCATTATTTCTTGCCTTGGAAGTCAATAAGGAAAATTAAATGTCTTATAATCGAAACTTATATCTTACCCCTAAACCATGTGATTGAGAATTTGAACCAAAAAATGAATAATGTTGAAACCAAAATAACTACATTTGAAGACCCTAACTAAAAGATTCCCATAAGTGCACAACTCATTCAATGATTTTGTGAAAATCTTATAAAGGACCTTTATATGAAAATATTAAACATTGTTAACAACAATAAATAGAAACCAAAACCTTTGAAGACATTGGAGAATTTATTTATTTTAAAGGGATTTTTGGTGAAAACACATTATGATGACCCCCTTTTGAGTCATTTGGGTTTGCTATTAAATATATACCTCCTAAAACATGATACATTTAATTTTGGGTTTAATTTTTGGTGTTAAGACCTTAGGATTATGATTTTCACAAAATTAATTTGATATAATGTTATTTGAATAATTAATTAATTAATGATTTAAATTAAAGGAACCATGGGTACATTTATGTTATAAATAGTCCAATATATTTCATTTTCAAACTACATTCGGTATTTGGTTTCATTAATCATGCAAATAAGTGTTTGAAATGGATTTTATGCATTGACCCAACTCACAATGCTTGTCACCTTCCATTTCAAATTGATTTTTTGTTAACTATTCAATTTAGCACATACTTATGGTCAACACCCCAAAAACCCCATTTGTGATATGAAAATTATCAAAAAATTTGCATGAGTCACAAACATGGTTCAAGTATGTGGAATCACATGTGAAATAGATGTTACAATTTTCATAGAGATTAAAAATCACTTCAAGTTTTTTGGGAATATATTTTCATTTTTCAATACACAATTACAAGTATTATTTTCATATGAATATACTCTAGTACATCATGATATACATAGTAAATAATTATTTTCTTTTCTATTCTATTACTTGGGTTATGTTTTACCAAAATGTGCAAAAACATTGTGAAAGTTCTTTTTAGTGTTAACATGGTTTAAGTTCATAAACATTTATCTAGGACAACATTAGAATGTGATTATATAAAGGGGGTCATTGTAATGTGCTTTCACCCTTTATAAGCTTTTCCTAGGCCCATGACATTTTTAGGTATTATAGGCATGGTCCATGATCTCCTAGTTAAAGGACATTTTGGAGCTTATTAGATTAATTAAACTTTAAGAGAAACTTTTGATGATTAACAAATGTGGGAAGTTTTTAAGGAATTCATATATACATGCACATGCCATGACGAAAACACCATAACATCACCCACATGGCATGTTCCAACCATTATTTATTTGATCATAAGTGAATTATTGTCTACCAAATTTGGTTGATGTAGAATTGACATGTGAATTTGAAATTACATCCAAAATACAGGAGTCTTCCATCTACAAATGTGGAAAAAAAGGGAAAAAAATGGAGGATGGGAGTGGGCCAAGGGCACACGGGACACCTATACATAATACCTTGCGGTCATATTCTAGTGACTAGTCATATTCTAATCCATCCCACCATTAGTGTTTGGGGATTCATAAACCCATTAAAACTAATTCAATGACCTTAATTCCTATGGTTTTTTTTTTTTCTTTTACAAGAATACATTAAAGTTTTTTTAAGAAAAAATTAACTTACTTAATACATACATGCCAAAGGATGCACAACAATTTTAGATGTTACAAATGTTTAAAATCTTATCTTATGTAATTTTTAACTTAAAGCCATTTTGGATTGTGATAATTTGAAACATTCGATCCTTTTATCATTTATGTCCATAGATCTCACGTGCTCTTGAAAAATTATGACTATATATTAGTAGCTTATTGGTAATGGTGGATGAACTTATGAAGATGTCATGCATTTTATTCCATGACTAAGACAATTATAAATGAAGGATTAAAAAAAATTGTTTTAGTTACATTGACAACTATCAAAGTCTACCATGTGAAAACATGTCATACCATGAACTTCAAGTTGTGTAGTTTTTAGAAAAAGATTATTTGAAATGTTTACATAACAATCAACTTTTCATCTATGGATTAACTCAAGACATGGTGTCAAAAGGAGCACCTATTTTTCAAAATCAAAGATTGAGTATGGATTTTTCTTCAAAATTTGAGGTCAACAAAACCTGAGATAAACAATTTGATTACCAATTATTTGGGCCATGATGTCATAAGCAAGTAAGTGAATGCAATTTTTTTTGTTTCAACCTTTGAGTTTTACAAGAATCCACCCAATTTTCCAATCTTCAATCTTCAAAACTATATAACAAGTCAAACAATTCTACATTCGGATCTTCATATCAATTGAAACAAATGGTGAAGAAATTTTTTTGGTTAACAAAATCTAGGATCCCCACATTTGCAAACGTTAATTAGTATGTCCATTTCATTAGTAGGGACACAATGTTTGTGAAAAAACATGATCATAGTCAAAGGAGCCAAAAACCATGTAAGATCTTGGTGAAAACTATCAAAATTTTATATATGTGTATGCACATCACAAATTTTATTGGCCATGATTTGGTAATAATTATTGTGCAAAATCTATTTTTCATAGGTTCGTATGGAATAAACATGGATGTCATTCATCTATTTGTATTAAACATTGATGTCATGTGCATTGTTTAAGTATGAATATCATATGCTTATTCGTATTGTTTAGACATGGATGTTGTATGTCTATTTGTGTTGTTTACACATAAAAGTCGTGCACATTACTTTTGTGTTTACATAATACATGGCATTCATGTTTAAACAATATGAACCAATGAAATAATAAATTTCGCACAAATTTGGAATGAACACATGAAGCTTGTAAATTTATGATGCATTACCATTTGAAATTCATGGTAATCACAAAAAAATAATGATTACTATGAGTGTTGAAGAATTCAAATTAAAAATTTGTTCAAATTAATTTCAATTTTTTTTTAATAAAGAATTTTTTAACTTCGACAAGAACTCCACTAGGTATAAGCAATTTTTCAAAGGACTTAGGCTAAGGATTTTCTTAATAAGGAAATTTTGATGGGAATTTTTTTGAAAATATAACAACCTAATACTATGTAGGCTCAAAAGACATTCACAATGCAAAGGATGTGGAATTAAAAATAAATAAAAATTCAAGATATGTTCCAAATTTTCAAATTTTCAAGAATCCTTTTCCACATGTAAATGGGGTGTAATGTACATGATATATAAACTAAATTTTTAACTTACATCACATGAAACTAAAGACTAAAATAACTAATAGATTTTGTTATGGTTTGAAATTACGATCATTTTTCAAGACAAAGTTGCAAATTTGCACACTTTTAAAAATCCATATTTATTAAAAATAATTCAATACAACATGTGATTTATGAAGGCAACTCTAAACATATTTAGTAACAAGTTGAAACATAAAAATTCAAAAATTCCTATCTGTGAAAGAGTCAAAAGGACTCCAAAAGGAGTTGTAATTTTTGCTTAAAGTAACATGAATGGCTCCTTTGAGTGCAATTGGACCCATGAAGTAGGGTTTTGCAATTTTGCCAATGCATCTAACAAAATTTATGTATTTCATGAATGACATTCACCCAAACAAAAATATATACCACATTTTCATATAGTTTAGAAATCTTGACCTCTTTTTGGGATAATCTAAAACAATTGGCTTGTAACAAATTACGAAACATTTTCACCCCAATTAGCCAAATCAGAGGAAAAGAAATAAATTTCTAATTTTTTTTTATTTGGAACCCTTGTCTACAATATATATAGTAATATAAAGTTCTTCCACTTTATTTCCTTTCATGTTTATTAAATCATTACATTTAACATTGAAAACTAAATAACATTGAATAGTTGTTATCATTTGCATATTTGCTTAATGGTATTCTTAGATTATTGCAATTGCTCATGATTCAACATTGTTAGAGGACAAAGTTCCTACTCTAGTTAGTTTAGAGTACCTTGTTATAACTTTTTAGTTACCGGTGATAGGTAAAGAAACTTGTACCACTCTTTAGTTATTTACTAGTTACTTGTTACAGGGTGAAGTTGTTGGAATAGTTAGAATCTAAGAGGACAACTAGTGCCAACTAATTTGTCACTAATCTAGGAACTTAAGCATTGACTTGGAGTGCCACTATAATTCTAGGAGAGGATGAAGAGACCCATGGGCATATGGGCATGAGAACCTCAAGTTGGTTTCCCATTTTCTCTAAGTCTAATAGGAGGTTTATTGAAGGTTTTGGAAAGAGTCTTGTAAAATATATTTGGAAAATATGTGAAATACTATGTGGATGGGTAATGCTTTTGGGGAGTAGTTGTGTGTTTTTGTGCTTAAAAAAAAAACCTTCCAATGGTGTTATTAATGAGGATTTCTTATAAAAGACTATCTTTCTTGAAAGTTAACATGAATGTAGTGTATGAGTAAGGCATACTCATTAGATAAGGTAGATTAGCGAAGGTTATTTATTGTTTTTTCATGGAATAGAATAAGACTAATAAATTAGAAATCTACATGAGGTAATTACCTCTATGTACCTTGAGTTTGATATTGTTCTAGTTTAGCTTTTTCTTCATTCTTCTTTCTATTACATTAGTGGTAATAATACCAAAAAATCAATTTGTAGTATTTTTTCCATGGCCCAACAATCTCATCTAGTTTTAGCTTGTAATTGTTAGGTTTGTGGGTTATACATACACCCCCAATAGGATGAATTATGAATTGTGAACACATGTATTCAAGTGGGTATTCTACTTGGTAATGTTGTTGAATATCAAGCTTGCAAATGCATCATGGATTTGAAGTTACATATGAAAAGAAAGGCATTTTGAAAACAAGTAAATGCCATTATTTTCGTTTCCAATTTGATGTAAAAAGGGTTCTATATATTTTTGATGGTGGCCCCATAAATCATGACCTAATTTTCAATAGAAAGTTTGACTATATTATTAAAACATGCACTAGTGGAAATCATGGTTTAATTAACCAAAAACTACCCAAAATCAACAATCATCATCTTGTCATTTTGGACAAGTTGATTTTGACATGGTTATTGTGACTAGGGTGGTCTTTTTAATTGAATAAATAATGAAGCATTTGATTAATCGAAAATGGACCATTTGATTGGGAAATTTCTACCCAAATTAAAATCATTCATTTTTTATTATCAAAAATAATATTTTGTGATAAGTAGGTTGTAAAAAGGTGTGCAAATAGGTAGGTGGTAACCAAGCCTAGCCAAGCCAAGCCAAGCCTATTGGACTTATTTAGTTTATCCTACCTACCCTAGCCTCCTAGGCATGTACAAAGGTTACAAGTATTGGGAATTGAACCTTAGACCTTCATAACAATGAGCCAAATCCTTAACTAATGGGTCACACCTTCTAAAGATAACAACATTTGTCATGTTTTTTAATTTCATCATGTTTAAGTTTCACATAAAATTTTATACATTAATTATGTACATGTAAGTAAAAAGGTCAGATAATTAGTAGGTAGGTTGGTAGGTAGGTTGATAGGTAATATATGTGTATAGGTAGGTAGATGGGGTGTTAGGGGAAAAAACTAGTCAAATTCAATAGATAGAGCTTTAAGAGACAACTAAACAATAAGATATCTAATAGGATTTAGTTATCTAAAACTAGTGACTATTCATTTAAATTGTTAAATAATCGTTTACAATAAGTATTGGCCAAAATATATAAATAATCAGAAATGGTTGTAATTGACTATAAATAATAAATAATTGGAAATGGTTGTAACTAACTATATATATTATAAAGGTAAGTTAAAAGATTAAGTCTCACATATCTTTTTTGTATTTTTGGTGATTATTGAAACAAAATGTTTATTCATGTTGATGTGTGTAATGTAATCCTCTTGGAAGTGTGTAATGTAATCCTCTTGGAAGTGTGTATATCTAAGATTGTGTGAATAATCATGTGGTTATTTTTTTTCACAAAAGTAAAAAGGATGGTGTTGAAACTATTTTATAGAAGGAGAACTTATTAAAAAAATCACAGATAAAGGTTAAATGTTAACATAATTGTGAAGAAGAATTTAGCAAAAGGTCTTGGATTGAAAGATTCATTTAAGTTCCATAAATAGTTCATTACTACAATTCATGGGTTTTTTACTAGGTTTTCCAATAAAAAAATACCCAAAGTGACAAGCATCAAAGACCACCCTATCAATTTGGACAAATTGATTTGGACTCAAAAGCATGATTGGGTAATCAATTTGGACCTTGTCGTTTTAACTAACAAAATGACTAATTATTTGACTAGTTATATTTAAATCAGTTTATGTTATTTAAAAATTAATAGGTAGGTAAGTAAATAGTAAACACGTTTAAGTAGGTTGAAAAAGACACTTAGATAGGTACGTATTAACTTAGCCTAGCATAGCCTAACCTATTTAACATAACTTAACCTAACCAAACCTCATTGAATTACTTTAATCTAACCCATCTACCTTAAACCTTTAAGCATGCACATAGGTTGCAAGTATAAGGAATTGAACTCCAAACCTGCACAATGATCAATTGGTTTTTACCAATGGATTAGACTATTAAAGGTGTTCAGCTTTTATCAATTTTTTTATTTTCACACATTCATTTAATATCATTAAACATAGTGAGTAAATTTAAGCAACATTTAATGGTTACAATTAGGTTAAACATAATGGTTAAATCAAGTGGCTTAACCTAGTGGCTTAATTTAGTAGTTTAATTTAATGGCTAAACCTGATGGATAAACTTAACATAGTGATTAAATCTAAACATAATGGCTAAATGTATGTTAAACATGATGGTAAACCTAAGATATATTTAGTGGTTAAACTTAAGCTAAACCTAGTGGCCAAATCTAATGGTTCAATTTAGGCTAAAACTAATGACCAAATTTAGTGGATAAACATAGTGGCTACACCTACTGTTTAAACCTAATGGCTAAATTTAATTGAACCCAATGGTTAAAATTTGGGTAAATTTAGTGGCTACACCTAATGGTTAAATTTAAATAAATAAATGGGTGGTTAGGTAATCAAGTAGGTTGTATGAAGGTGAAAAAATATGGGTAAGTAGGTAGGTAAGTAGTAGGTAGGTGGGTGGGTAATAGGTAAGTAAGTAGCTAGTTAGATAAATAGGTGGATGAGTGGGTAAAAGGTGGATACATAGGGTAGTAAACAATGTTGCATTTGACCAAAAAACATTGACCACCTTGACAAAATGTTTCATTTGACTAAAGACCATTGGCAATTTTGATTTAATGTTCCACTTGATTAAGGACTATTGACCATTTGGACTTAGGTTCTACAACTTGACTAAATGTATCTAGTCAAATAAACCATTATAGTCAAGTTACTTATGAGAAATACATGTGTCATTCAAGCCTTTGACCTTTCATCAAAATGTATAGGTCCATTTATAAAAAATGACAAATTAATCAACTTCAACCTTTTTAAAAACCCTGATATGTAGTAGTGGTTGTAGTATTATATTAAGGTTTAGGAATCATTTTTAAAGTTGAAAGTTGCTTTGATTATTCTAGCACATGGTGTGTAGAATGATGGAATTGGAAATAACTTGATAAAAATAATAATTAAAAACACTTATAAAATTATATCCTTAATAATGGGTAGGTATTTAAATGGGCAAGCAAGTAGGTAGGTAGGTGTCCTAGCTAGTTAATAATTTAGCCTAACTAGTAGGTAGGTTAGTGTATTAGTTAGCATACAATGTTTCATTTGATTAAAAACCATTGGCCATCTTGACCACTGATGTCATTTTTTAATGTTTAGCTTGACTAGATGTCCCATTTGACTGAATGCATTTGTCAAATAGGTCACTCTAGTTAAGTTGATTGGTAAAAAATGTCATTCAAGCCCCAAGCATTTAGTCAAAATGTACATATCCACTAGTAAAAAAACCCAGTCAATCAATTTTAATAACTTTTAAAACCATTATTTGTTGTAATGATGTAAAAAAGATTTGATTTATTTGGTTTGTGAACAATGCTTATACAAGTTGCACTACTTTTCATAAAATGTGTTATTATGTGAAGAGGTGATGTTACAAATGTCAAATAAATTCAAAACGTTTGAATGAAATTTACAACATAATGTTTTGGAAAACTCTAAAAAAGTTTATAAAATACAAAGAAATCTTAGAAAGCTTTGTAAAGGATATATGACATTGGAAGGTATGACAATGTCCCAAATCCCAACGGTTGGAGGTTTAGAAATCTACTCCCACTTGAGTTCTTACACTTGTAATACAATTCTTTACATCAATAACAATTTCATTCAAACCTAAGTTCATTGTTAAATATCTTATTTGCCACGATTCTAACCTTGGTTCATGATTAAGATTGGGAGTACCAAATAAGGGATTGAAATTTGACAATGATGCCAAATCACGGCATGACATAAACACTCCCAAATTGAGTGGGTAGTGTGTTAGAATGCAAGGGATCAAGAACCCCTAGGTTTCCCAACCGCATTTCAAGTTTAGGAATTGGGCTCCTATGGCGTGGTGGGTTGAATGCATAATAAATAGTCATCTTTTGACCTATAGAATGGTTTGAAAAGTTGGGACAAAAATGTTCCAAAGTGTTTGTAAATGTCTAACACATTCAAAGTGTAATTTCAAGTGTCAAAAAATGTTCAATTCAAGAACTTGGTATGGACTTGGATAGACCTTTATAAAGGTTATAAGAAAGTAGGCTTGCATGTCCCATTTGGTTACATATTGTGGGAGTTATGGTTATTTGATGTTTTGAAAAAACTATATTTGTCCCAAAATTGATAATGTGCTTTAACAGTCCCAAGAAATTTCCATTTCAATGTAAGCTCCATAGAGAGATCAACAAAATATACTAAAAAATCTGAGTTATGGTGAGTCTCATGTGAATATGTGATTGGTCCACGAACCAAAATTAGCTCTAATTGCATAAATCACCTTCCTTGTTTGGTTTGTACAATTGATGTGATTAAGAGGTGAAAGTGAAACACATTGTCCTAGTTTTATTTCAAAGCTCCCATACCACCTTCTTGTCTTGACATGAGGAGCTAGGGACCACATAGGCATGGTAATTTATTAATGATCTTCCAAAATAAAATGTATAAAATATTTGCCTTGATAAAGTCTCGCACCTATTTCAATGTTGAGTTTAGTTGTATCCATTATAAAGAAAGTGTATGTTTGAAACTTGAACGAAACACTTTCTTGATTGTTGCAATAAAGGTCATTTTAGATGAGGGTAAGGTCCAAGTCCAATGAAATAGAACAATTGTTTGGACGAGAGCCAATATAAATTGGACCCACGACCTTTAGATGAAAGTCCAAAACAAAAAAGTGGTAGATCCAAACTAATTTTATGTGGTACCATTTGGAGGGAAAATCAATTGGTTTGAACCCAAAAAAAAAACTAAACAAGAGAGTTCATGATTTGAAGAACCAAGATGCAAGCTAAGGTCCAAAGCAAGGTCCAACTCAAAGATTCCATTTGCTTCAAATGAGTTTGAATTGGTTCCTAGGAATTTGGACATTGAACCCCATTTAAAGTGGGCCTAAGCATCCAACATAATTCAAGCATTGAGGTTTACTTGAATTAATAAACAATGTAGTTCATATTTTCAACAAGTGTTTGAATGAGGATTAAATAACCTTAAACTAAAACTTATAATGTTGTATTTAACAACAAATTAATGTTTAATTTGAGTTTAAATTAATTGTAGTTGACATTAGTTGGCACCCAATTGGTTGGTGCATGACATAATTAACATTGCAAGTCATTTAGTTCAACACAACTTGTAAATGTGCCTTTTCTATTTAATTAGCTACCAACATTAAATGTAAGGTACATGTATTCTAATAACCAAATCTTCACGAGAATATTCAATAACTCGTCAAAAAACTAAACATACTTAAAATAAATGTAAAACAATTGTGTGAAGATTGGCTTGTTTAAATGCATTGAACTTCTACTTATTTTGCATCTAACATGTACTAAATTTATGATTAATAAAAAAATCTTCAATGTAATTAACAAAGTGAAAGGCACCCAAGGCTATTTAGCTTAAATTAAACTCCTTAGCCTAAACTAGCTTCCTTAGGCCAAGAGCATATATAAACTTTCAACCCTAAATCTTAAGGAGCCTAGAAACCTTACATTGCTTAACAAGGACTAGGGTAGGTAGGACTTGGGTATGAATTTGATCACTTCACCTCCTTATTGGGGGCCAAATTCCTTATCATCACAACATGATTTTTTATGTGATATAAAATGTTTAAAATCACATTATAATAATCAACTTTTCTAACCTACATAAATTACCTCTAGCATACCTACCTTAGAGGCATACTTAGGGTTTATTTAAAGTTACTTAGGGGTTTTTTAGGTCTATTTAAGGGCTACCTAGAATCTACCTAGGACTATATAAACTTGTTTAAATCTATTTACGAGTTATTTAGGCAAGACCCTGTATCTACTTAAAAGTTCCTTAGGGTTATTTATATTACCTAGGGGCTACATAGGCCTACCTACGAGTTATTATTAATGGGCAAGTTTTAAAGTTTATCTAGTTTAGAACATCTCCTATTGATTTATTTAATTATTAATGGTAAATGTAAACTTATTTTTTCCTATTTATCAAGGGATGAAGTTATTAAATTAGTTAGTCTTTGAGGATAGGGTGGTTGACAAATGTCTAGCCATTAACTAAGGACTTGTGAAGGAGATTTGAATGTGTTCTCTATTTTGTAAAATAATATGAGGAGCCCTTTTGGTTAATAATTGAATAGATGATGGGTGAAAATCCTTTAAGGTGTACCACACATGACAAAAAGGGCCTAGTCCTTTTTAACCTTATATTTTGATCTCCATAAAAAATAATGAATCAAAAGTTGTCAAAAATTTTAGAAGGACTATATTTGAGACTATTACAATTTTAGATTCCATCATAATCATTCATAAATGTGTCTTTACATGGTAATTTTAAAAAAAAAGGGTGATGTTGTGACAAGATTTTGATACACCTTAAAAATTTGCAGCCTAATGGGGAACCTTGATAAGTCTTCATTTTCTCTAGTGGTCTTTTTTGAAATTGTAAAAATTGTTGTGAGAAAGATGATGTAATTTTGTGATTGGAATACAAGAGAGGAATATTTTAATGAAAGTTGAAGCATTGTATATATATTTTTTTGATTTGTTTTTGTTTTCCTACTTGCAAATAAATGTAGCTAGGTTTTGTATTTTATGATTATAATCATTTTAAGAATCATTGAATCCCTTTGGTCATTGTTTTCTTGGTTGCATAGGGCAAGATTTCTTCTAAACATGTATGAAATCTTCTTGTTAACATGACCTCCCACTTCTTGGATGGTAACATGAATGATGTTGAAATCATTCAAATACAAATCAATTAAACACAAGGCAAATGCCATGCAACATGAAATCAATTGGTTTTAAAGTGCTTGAAATCTAGTTGGTTCACGGCATCATGATTTCATGCAATCTAGTCCTTGATAATGAATTTGAGGAGGGCCATTGCAAAGACCTAAACCAACAGTCTCATTTGTAATTTTTTCTCCTACAATTTTTAATTAAGGTTGTCATTCAACTTTGTTATTGATGTTCCGTATTCCACCAACCTTTTAACGACATGTGTAAATGTGTATCCAAACTTCTTACAATTAGGATCCATAGCTTCTTACATGTGAATTTTGCAAATTTCCCATAATTATTTTAGGTTATCAACTTCAATTGAACCACTAAGCTATGTTTTACATTTTCAAAATCCCTAGACTAGCTAAAATTGATTTAATTAAATACCTTGGTAGTTATAAAAGTTATCAAAACCTTCATGTTGGTTTATGAAATTTTATGTACACATGTCAAAATGAATGGTTATATCTTATGTTGAATGCTTATACTTTAAAACAATGATCATTACATGATCCTATGGGTATTGGGACATACTTTAAAGTTTCCTTTGGTGAAATGGTTTGGTTTAAGACAAGTGTTAGGCAGGTGTCATATTTTAAAGAGAGCAATTGATCCATATATAAAAATTCTAGATGGATGGGTTCACTTGTTAGGTTTAAGTAGGTTGAGAAATTTCAAATTAAATAATAGGCTAGTGTGGATACCTTAGCTATTGATGTTGCATTCACTTACAACAATAGTTTCAAATGATTTGAAATTTGATACCTACAAGCCACAACCAATATTGGTTTCATATTTCATGACAAAACTTTCATTGAGTTAACATATTGCATTTGATATATTCTTGTAATTATGAGAAGAAGAAAAATATGAATGGGGATACTTTTCTTCTTCTCATAGTAACAAAAAACATTATGACATAAAAAAAAGAATAGATTAAAGTCAAGGAAAAAACAATGAACTTTTTGAGTTTTATCTCTCTTTTCAAAATATAATTAACACAAATCAATGTTGGAGATCATCAACACAAACAACAACCGTCCTCCAATAAGCTTTCAAGCTACAAGTAAATGTTATCTCTTAAGGTTGCCATTCCACTTGCCCTATGGAAACCATAAGGGAATACAATATACTAGTTTTTAAAACCTTGAGTTATGTATTCATATTCTAGAACACTTTTTGATGAAAAGGTGTAGTATGGTGATATAGGCCTTGTTAATGGTAAAAAAATCCTATCTTGGTTAAACACCATGGATGTTAGGAAACAATAGTATCGTCACTAGATGGTAAATATTGTTAGATGGCAAAACAATCTTAGGAAAATTTTAGAGTGAAAGTGTTTTTTGACCATAGTACCGTTAATATAGTGAACTACTTTCATGGGATAGAATAGTCAGAAGTTAATTTTGGGAAGAAATTTAATAAAAATAATATTAATTACTAGAAACAATATCCTAGTCTAATTCATTTAGAAGGACATCCTAATAACTATTTAATTACTAAAGGTAAATATCCTATTTATTATCTTCTATTTAATAGGGGGTGAAACCATTTAGGTTAATTAGTCCAAATGGACAAGGATGGATGGATTTCCTTTAATTAAGATGTGTGAAAGGGATTAGGATAAGGAGATCTAAAAGGATAAGAAAATTTAGGTAGATAAGGATTCAACCCTTGTGTGGTGAATATTTTTCTTGGGTTCCTTATTTATCCTTTGAGGAGGAGGATTGTGAATCATTCCTTTGTATGATTCTAGATTGGATGTGGTTAAGAAAATTCCTTTTGGGAAGAAGTGTGTATGTGACATTGGAAGTAGATGTGGAAAGTATGGAAATATTTTATACTTTGATTCTTGCAATGGAAAATGGTTGAAAATATATCATATTTTTTTTATTATGTTCTACTTGGGGGATGTTAGATAATGGGGGAAGGTAGTACACATTAATATTGCATAATGTTTTGTTATGTTTTATGTAGCAATTTTTTGTTTCTTCTACAATAGTAATAGGATATTCTCTTTTGGTTTTTTGTTTTTGGAGTAGAAAATATTCTCTACCACATGACAATAGTTACCATTGAAAGGTAGTAACAAAGAAATAGACATGAGATTTGAGGTCAGTGGGAAAGGTAATGTTCTTGTAAACAATAGGTTGTAGCCACAAAGGGTTTGCGAGCGTTGCAGATAGTAGGCAGTAATTATAAAGGGTTTGTAGGTGTTGAAAACATTAAGCAACAACTTTCAAAGGTCTACAAGTGTCTATGGGTTTATTTTCAAGTTTGTTGCATGATGATAACTATTGTAGGATGATAGTTATTGCATGATGGTAGTTGTTACATGACGGTAGGTAGACAATAAACAAGTCTTACTTTCATGTGTTTTCCTTTTTTTTTATTCCTTTTTTTAATTTAGGAATCTTTTTCCTTGATGATAAATAATTACCAAATTCCATGGTCTAACAACTATGCTCTACATTAGGAATTTGGGTCGAACTTTGAGCCTTTTTGGCTTGTTGTTTGGCCCCAAGTTATTAATAAATGATAAATTTTATTAAATGTCTTCAAGATATTAATAAATGTTGGAACGTTGGCCCCAAGGGTTGCAAATTGGCTTCCCAAATTCAATGGTATCCTTTTTTCAGCCTTGGGGCCAACACAAGGCCATAAAGTTCATCATTTATTAGTAGCTTGGAGCAGATTGAAAATAATTTTTCTATTTAAGCCTTGACTCTTATTGTAAAGCCCTTGGGGCCAACTTCAACTTTGAAGATTGGCCCTGACTCCTAGTGTAAAGCAATATGTTCAAAAATAATGTACTAAGCATTTTGGGCATGAATATGAGGTAACAAAGGTATAATAGGAATATTAGGTTTGATGTTATGTAGTTTAGTTAGTTTCTCAATACTAAGACCAATGCCTATCTATTTAAATAACAAGGGTCCATTGATCAACACTAGTTAAAACCATTGCTATGCAAATATTTGATCTTGTTAGTAACCCTTGACTTCAAAAAATACTATAACAAAAGGTGTTGTATGTGAAATGATTTCATTGGATTTTGAGTGAATTCATTGGTCATAATGAATAAGACTTAAAGAAGATGTAATGAATTCACTAGTCTAGCAAATAGGGATTAATGAATTGCACCCACATTTTGTAATAGTGAAATTTCAAATCAAAGAATAGTCTATTACAATTTTTAAAAAACAAAAAAAATCAGATATAAAAGAACCTCCAGGTTTGATTATTCCACAACTCAAAAAAGCCGTGGTTTTCATGAGGATTGGCAAAGGACCATGGGTTTATAGGTGGTTCATTCATTATCTTTTCATTTGTTGAGAATGCCAGTTATACATCGGAACCAGATCTGTGAACTTCTGAGACCAGTCGTTACCAGATTAAACAACTGGCTTGAAACCGAGCAGGGTTTGGGTGCCACTTTTTATACCCACTCAACACTGGTTAAAACATGCAGGTGTCAACCATGCAATTACAAGTACATTGTTCTCAATCTATTGTATTATACTATATTGTAGTCGGATTGGGCACTCGCACAGAGACACAACATCCTTCTATTGAAGAAGAATGTCTATTAAAGCCCTGCAAAACTTTATTTATAAACACAACACTGATTGGGGAAATGTACAGACATATTAGAAAAAGAAAGAAGGGAGAATGTGATTTGGCCACTATATATGTTCTAGTCATGTAACACATTCAAATAAGCACGAGCGACTAGGTGGCTGTAAGGTATAAAGTTTCCAGAGATGATCCAAGAAACAAACATCGTGGCTCCAGTCGGCAGTCAAGAGATGGCACCTATCTAATGCCATGTGTTATGTCCACAATGAATGAATTAGCCTTGCTCATGTACAGTAATGATAGCTGTTCATATTTGTTGTGTTTGCTTGGCAAGTAATTGCAAGATTAATGTCTTTTTTGGATTACATCACAAGTTGAAACTAGCTGAATTTTCTTTTATTTGATCGACTACATTTTATACTATAGAGATTCTGGCACCTTCCGCACACAAACAGAAAACATTTGATAATTTATGTGGTTTCCCTACTTTCCCATTGCACACATTAGTAATAAAACATGAGAGCCAATGGACCCTTTGAAGTTATGAACCTCAAATTGAATGAAAGGACCCAAGGGTGATCAATCACTTGTATAGCCCATTCTGGGACCCGGGGACCTCAGAAAATGTCCTGGATTCTCAAACCTAGTGGGGTGTTCAGGTGTGAATGTACAGGCCAGCAGGAGGTTCATTCACACCTGCACACCCCACTGGGCGAGCTCTTGATTTGGGGGTGCCAACGACTTGTCAGGTAAGCTCTAATGTTGTGTGTCCCCCAAAACAAAAGGAAAAGAAAGAAAGGAAGAAAAACAGAACCCTAAATGTCAACAACTGTTTGAGGCTGATTTCATTGGGTTTTATATGAAAGGCAATTTACTAAGTCTATTTTCTTGGTTTGTGTGGAATTGTTGTTCAATTTTGTTCAAATTATCTCAACCAAAGAAAGCAATCCCGTAATAGTTGGTGGTTCTAAGTTGTCTTAATGATGGATTACGAACATGTTCAAAGAATATTTTCCTTGCCTGTATAGTAAGTTAAAAACTATATATGAAACATCAAAACTACTACCAAAAAACACAATTATGATTTACACCATAATGAAATTATGTAAGAAGGGAATCTGTGGTTTGTAGTCCATTCATATTTAATTCTTGTAGATTGAAACAACTTGGACAAAGTGGCATTTCCCAGGAATGAATAATTCCTCAAAAGGATCATGCACCTTAGAGATATGTCTCTAATGGTGGGGCTCAATATATGACTTATCAATTAATAGCTTTCATTCAATCAAGGCCTGTGGCAAGGACTAGTTCATGCTCGCCTTTTTAGACAATGGGAGGCAATTTTTCATTTTATTTTTGGCAACTGAACTTCCAGTTTTTTTTTTCCTGGTTATACTCAATCCCCCCCCCCCCCCCCCCCTTTCTTTTTTTTTTTTTTTTTTTGGGGGGTTTGTTTTTTTTTTTTTTATTAATTTTTTTTTTTAAAAACAAATTTTTTTTTAAATTTTTAATTTTTTTATTTAAAATATTAATGTTTTTATTTTATTAAAAAAAATTTTTTATTTCA
>Ga0116231_10006628_pt1 | contig 21904 bp, 14 predicted proteins | sample S1TSphgellanicum_2_FD_89695 | JGI IMG/M metagenome (GOLD analysis project Ga0116231, IMG submission 89695) | Host-associated microbial communities from peat moss isolated from Minnesota, USA - S1T2_Fd - Sphagnum magellanicum MG | ecosystem: Host-associated > Plants > Peat moss > Unclassified...
AGTTTGTGCTCATGAACAGTTATGGAGGAAGTGAAGATCTATTGCTGGGGGAGCTACAATTTGCTTTCATTGCCTTTCTGGTCAGTGTAAACTCTCCACTTGTATAGGAACAGTGTTGAAGTACTTGAAGGTTGAAATTTGAATTCCAATTTAGTATTTTGGATTTTCCAAAATAATATTTCAACTCAGAAATTTATTAATTTAGTCTAAAAATGGACATATCAATTTTAAATATTGTTATTTGAATCTAAAAATTGACATTTCAGTTCTATAAGATCTAAAAATTGATATTTGAATTCTGAATTACTATTTTGGAATCTAGAACTTATATTTTAATTTTGACAATCATTGATTGAGTTTTAAGATTTTTTCTACTAGTGTTATCCATAATTGTTCTGGCTTTCTTAATTGTGAGTATGGAGATCTCTCAATACTCACAAGAGTTATCATTTGACATGGCAATCTGGGGACAAATGGGGGGCAGAGTCACCTCTCCTCTGTATAGAAACTGTTTCGAATTAGTTGAGCAGCAAATGTGATAAGTGGAGATGTATGATGCTGTACTGCACACTCCTTGACATTCTTGGTGCCATTCCTTTGACATGGCAATTGTGGAGACAGATGGGGCAGTCACTTGAAGCCTTTGGACAATGGAAGGCCATTGTCAGCCTCTTTTTCAGTTGTGAAGCTGCGGTGAGTTGGGTTTTGCATCTATTCTTTCTTTGGTTTTTTTTGCTTGCTCTCTATTGTACATCTTATGATTTTTTTGTGGTGAATTTTACATGTGTTTTGACATGCCCTGCTCTGGTTGAACCTATTGCAGCCATTACACTCACGCACCCAACTTTTTACAAAGGTAACAACATGACCTGGTGTTTATGAGGGGCAGCATTTGTCTAGTGTTGGAAAAGAGAGCATCTGTGGGGTAGAGACAGGTATCCTTTTTTCTTTGGTTAAAATGATGAACAAATTGGTCGGTACTTATTGCTTGACAATTGTGCTGCCAGCAATAGTTATCTATTAAAAACCATTAGTTCTTATTCTCATCTTTTTGATTGTATTTATGCAAGTTCATGGAAGTCATGTACTGGCAATTGAAACAAGGGTTGAAGGAGGAAGGTACCTCACCAGCAGGCCCCTTCCTTGATGAGTCATGGTTGGCTGAAGACATGTTTCTACATTTTCACATGAAGGTGATTGTCATAAGCATTAGAGTATTCTGTCAGTGCAGCATGTGTACCCCTCAATTTTGCTTCATAACTTGCAGTTGTATTCACATGTGGATTCAGAGTGGATTAGATATGTGGCATAAACCTCCATTGCTTATTGTGAAACAGGTGTTTTTTTCATCATTGAAAGCTGCTCTATCTGTGGATGGTGCACTTCTATATCAGGTGTGAGGAATATAAATCCACTTTGGATTTCTTTCAATGAATTTGTTATAGTTATCTATCTAAGAGGTAAAAGGATAGACTATTTTCATCTCTTTCAGTGCTCAAAAGTAATGCACCCACCACCATGCCTGTGCAGGCAAGGAGATTGAAGAAGTTGGTGGAGACAGTCTTGGGATGGAGTTTGGAAACTGAAACAGAATTCAATTTAGATGATGAGGTTGGTACAGCTACATACAATTGGAACTCTTACAGACTGAAACTTGTATTCAGAAAGCTCTAGTTCCCGCAGAAGGATGAAACAAGAAATATGTCTTTTCAGTTGGAAAGTTTGGATTTTTTTTCATATTTGGTACAAGTTTATCACTTGGTTTGATGCAGAGAAACTGTAGCTGCATGTTTGTTGTGCCTTTGCAGTACACTCCTGTGGTGGTCTCAGAAGAGGATGCAATGCTTGTGGAAAGCTAGGATATTGAGGGGATTGTCTTTCGCCTCTCATGGAACATTGTCAAAGAGACGACACAGCAAAAAACACAAACAGGAGCAAAATTGGAGAAGTTTCACAATTCTTCTGGCTTCTGTATTTTTGGTTAGGATGATGGTGAACTTGCCACACAAGTTATGAAGATTATCAATTCTGTGTCCTGTGTGTAGCGTAACCAGTTTTCTGGAATCTTGGGCCCATGGCAATGACATTATGGAATTCTTGAACATACTCTTTTGACAAGTTCCATACCTGTGTAGCTTGTTTGTTGATGGGCAATTACTGTAGTGTGAATTGTACTGCATGTAGTTTCTCTTTCCTTTTTGGCATCTGTTTCCTGTCCTTGCTGTTTCACAGTGCCTAAGACTTGGGTTGGTAGTTATGAGTATTAAGTAATTATGGATTCTGGACCCTTTTAGATCAACAGACTTGTACCTTGATTAGGCCCTAAATACCTACAATTTTTGACAGGATGTGATGGAATTTGCTGAGCCAAACAGGAACAGCTAGTAGTACACCCACTGTTGGAAAACTAGAGAAAAAACAATGTATAAATTTTAAAATGTACTGCTTCTTCAGTTATTCACTTACACTTGAAAGAAGTGAGTGGTACCTCTACAGCAGTACACACAGTTTGGCAGAACAACAGAACACTGACTACATATGACAGTACTGGCTGATGTAATGGAGCCAACAAGTATGCCAATCAAGGACGATTTCAGTTGTTATGGCCCAAATACTTTCTCCCTTGTACAGCTGATTAGGTAGATTATCAGGAGATAGCAGGTCCTCTTTTAACTCACATGGATGGATCGAAACACTGGTACAATTTTTGAGTTACTTCCTCAAAGTGTGTTTTCTGCATTATGAGAGATATTAGTGCGGGCTGGAGCTCCATCAAGGTATGTTTTTGAGTTATGTTTTCAAATTATGTCCCCAATTCTATTTTCCATGTTATGCTAAAATTACTTCTTCTTTATGTGCAGATGTCACTGCAGCTCCATCAATTCCCATGTTCAGTTTGTATAAAGAGGATCCACTCCGCAAATTTCAGGACAGTGAGCATGAAGAATTGTCCTCTTCACATACAACGGTAATTTGTGGCTGTACTGTTTTCTCAGTTTGTGAATGGATTGTCTGCTTCGTGTTAAAATTTTGAGAAAGAAACCTTTTACCTTGTGAGGGTGGCTGGTTAATTATAACTGTTTTTTGCAGAGTTCAAACTTGGGTTTTTGCTATTTATCGTTAGTACCCACAACATTATGAAAGTGTTGTTGCAGCACTCATGCTCTGTATCTTAAGATGCAATGAAGGGCTGATGCTCAAGTAATAGTATTAAGGCCTACTAGGTACATCACTGATACACAAATTGGCTTTTGTGCCCGCATAGTAACCGACACCATGGCAGTCCATGGGATCCGATTTTGGGATTGGATTATCATATGTGGAAATAATTTTACTAACTTGTTATGTGGCCAAATGGGTTCTCTAGAAGGGGGTTGATAACAAGAAAAAGGATTGGCACTCCAACTGAGATTTGAAGGCTGGTTTGGGTTTAACTGTGAGAAGAGTGTCTCCAACACTGGGTGGAAGCCTGTCATCAGCATGCGACTCATGGAGAACTGGGAGGTGCAATAGCCACTCAATGTGCATTGTAACAGATGAATTTATCTGATTCATCACAAAAGGATGGATCTGATCCATCTTGCAACCCATGTTGGCCACGCATGTAACAAAGGTGAAAATGGGCCTATTGTTGTTTGTTGTACACCTACTGTTATTGTTGCTGAACTTTGCTTATGGAAATGCACAATGAGCTTTTCTCCTCGTTGTAAAGCACTCACTAGATACATAGTCATCGTAGGGAGAGCATCAAGAAGAGAGTTGAGCGCCCCAAATGATGGAGGGTTTTGGAGAGTTGATGAAGCTAGTCAATTTATTCATCACCTTGTGCGCTTCATCAAAATTACCTGGCATTGGTCATTATTGCATGATACCAGATTAGAATATATAGAAACAAACTTATTACATGAAGCGTTATTTCACTCTATTAAGCATTGATGAATATAAACATGCCTGCACTCCTGACATTATTTGAGCCACATGTCCTTTATGCACACACACAGAGTATTAAAGATACACATGTCACTTACAGCTTTTTTTTTACTGGCAAAATTTCACCCAAAAAACAGAAATTAAAAAATGAAAGTGATTTTGAAAGCTTTGAATTGCCAGAAGTGGGGGAAAAAAAATTTAACAAAAATTACGAGATTTCTATATTTGGTTTTCAATGTGTAGCCATAAATATAGAAGGTTGATTAAAGACTTATATACTTCATATCTAGTTTAAGGCCAGACTTTCCTAGTGATGATTGCAGTTTGTTCTACATCTTCCTATGGATGAAGATCACCCACTTAGGCTACAATAAAAAATTCTTGAAGAAAACACTGATCACATATAAATAAGTATCCTTTCATCTTTCCCTTCCTTTCAGCAGGATGTTCCATTTTAAGTGTTGTAGGGGAATTCATGATTCTTTTGTTTTCTGGCAAGTTGTCAGCTTCTAGGTGGGTCCTAAGGTTTCAAGCTTTAAAGCCCCCCCCCTCTTCCCTCCATTTGAATTCCTCTCCGAATTCTTTTGGCCTTTGCATAATTCAGCCTCACTCGAAACAGGTTCAAATCATTACCCCGTTCACTACAAACAGATTCCACCTTATATACTTTCACATGAACAACATCAAGTGTAAAAACATGTGTAGAGGAGAAAGACCAGAAATAGTTTACCATTTTCTCATATGAGAGTTTTAAGTACTATGGAATGGGCAAGCCCTTGCCTGGTATGTTGGGTAAAAGTGCCGGGCGAGCTCCCTAGGGGGAGAGGGGGTGAGGCAATGCACCCAACATTATGGGCAAGGGCAAGGGCATTCCACAACATTAGGGTTTGGGGGTGGCAGATTCGACAATTGAAAGAAAAGATTTGTGTTCAACATAGATTTTGGTTACTATTTACAAGTTTACAATCATCACCGGAAGATTATGTCATTTAATTTGGTCACGAAAATGACATAATCTGCCGCCACAAACCTTAATGTTGGAATAGCACTTTGTCAATGTGCCTTGATAAGGAGAAAAGAAAAGATTCTTAATTCCATCAAATCTACTAAACCCATTTTAAGTCTTTTTTTGTGTTCACTCAGGTCAACTTCCCCGCCCCCAAATAAATTACACTTTGTCTAACTACGGTTAACTTCTCCCCCCCCCCCCCCGCCCAAAAAGAAAACTACCATCAATTGTCCCAAGTCAAGATAGAGTTTGGTTCCACACTGGGTGTATGGAGGGGGGGAATATTCAAAAATAACCCAAGAAGACAAAAGTTTGGGAGTTTTAACTTTGATGTCGAGGGAATTTTCCCGAAACAAAGCGGATAAAACCAAAGTCGACCGTGAAACTGGTAAAAATCGGATCCATTTTTGCCTACTTTAAGGAAACCAAGGGGATGAGAAATAATGTCATATCAAATGCTTTTGTTGTACTAAATCATCGTCGCACTTGTGAGAATGGCAGCAATGGGACTAGAATGAATGAAAGGACTAGAGAGAGCATCACATCTCCTCCTTGTGACAAAAAGGGCTTTTGTTGTTGTGTGGTGAACAACTGATTGAGAGATTCCCGATCAAAGAGTGATTGAAGAGTATTGATGTGTGAAGAGTAGTAGTACTACAATAGTTAGTGTTTTATTTCACAATTTTCAGAGCCAAGGTGTGGAAGATATATTGATTTTTGAGTGGCTTTCGTTGCTGGAAATTGAAACAAATTGCCAAAAAAAATTGGGTTTGGAAGGAAAAAAATAATCAGTTCAGCCCTCAATGTGTTCACACTTGGGCCAACGGCACAGACCACACTAATCTTTATTAAATTTGGACTTGGTAGGTAGGTAGGTAGGTAGGTCAATTATTATTTCACATCCTGGACCTCCTTTTACCTCGCATTTTTTGAAAGTTAACGTCCACCCTGACCTGACCTCGTGGTTTAAAATTTTCAAATATTTGTAACAGGACCCAACTTGGGAAAAATAACAGTTTAGGGTGTCTCTGAAAAATCCGAATTAATAACCTTTTCATACCTGGAGGAGGCCGCGATTAAGCTTAAGGTTAGGGCAGTTCATTTCTTGTTGTTTGCGTACTATGTGGTTTGCTTGCTGAGTGTTTGCAGCTTGTATTTAAGGTTGTTTGTGAAAGCCTTGAAGACCCAACACAGATTCGACTTTGTAGGACACGATTAAAAATCCAGCATGTGTTTTTTAAGTGAATCTCTCAAAAACCTTGATAAAAAAAAACTTGCTTTGTACCCATTCAGGTTTCGGTTAAAGAACTGGGCCTTATAGCTGATTAATTGCATACTCTAACCCTCGCACCCCCACTTCATAGTTATTACTCCTCTCTTTGTCTTTCTAAGACTTGGACTCAAGCAATTCTTTGAATTTTTTATGTTCAAATACCCAGATCCAACTATTATAAAAAAAAAAAAACCAAATACTTGCTCCACACTCGTTTTACCATGATATGGGTGATGGACCATGGTTCACCCAAGCCCTCTCTCCACCCCGCCATCCCCACCTTCTCAAAGACGAGTTGGTGATGATGATTCTCACTTATTAGTCACACTGAATTACATACAGCCAGGTTGACTATTTTGGGGCGATACTAATTGGCAATGCACTCCAGGGCTGACGGTTTTGACACACAACACAATTGTAAGTAAGGAGCCCAAAACCAAAAGGCCAGCCCCATACTGGTTACCTACCATAGCTATGAGGTGAGACCAGAGTGAACCAACAGCCACCAGCACACCATGAGGGATGGATGCTACTTGCTAGGTGGATAGGAAACACTTTTCTGTTGGATTCAAGTGCCCTAGCTAGCTAACCCATGGTGGTTACTAGCTCAGTTGCTGTTTTTATTCCTTTTTTGCCTACCTACTTACCTACCTACCTACCTACCTACCTACCTACTAACAACCTGCAAAGACATTATCTATGTACAAAGTTAAAAACCATCATCTACTTCTCTAGTAGTCATCTATTTTTCTCTACTTCTCTACCTACATATAGGACCTACTAGAATGAAGTAGCATGGGTGAGCAAGGTGCAATCAAACATCAACTTGTTTGAGCTTCATCCATAACTGAGGCAGAACAGCATCCATCCAGTGGATGGTGCACTGGTGGGTGCTGGTTCATTCTGGCTGTCAGTTAATTCAATGCTTGTACAATTAACTACTCTGCTACATACATACATACATACATACACACACACACATACATACATACATACATACACACACATACATACATACATACATACATACGTGACTCTAGTAGTCCAGATCTAGTTAAGTTTGCTTTTTAGGCCTGCTCAGTGTCACCAGTGCTACCTAGCATCATATTCTTTCCATCTGAATCAATTTTGCCCTTAGTTTACAATAACTTGTAGCCTGACAAAAATTGAAGCAAAACCGTTACAAGATTGGGTGGGGGGCATCTCATTATGTTAAGCCTCGGGGTGGCAACAAAGCTGATGGATTTGAATGAATGATGGGAGTAGAGAGATCAAATTAACAACAAGTCATGAAGCACTCATAGAAATTATCTTGTGTGTTTGAAAGGCATCTTATATCCATGATTATCCTTCTTAAAAAGGCGGAGGATCTTATCCCCCCACTCCTTAAAGTGGGAGGGAAATTATGCCTACTTATATATGGTGTAAGGTTCTCTTGCCACTTTCAAGGAGTAGATGTAAGAACGAGGAACTTTCTTACACCTCATATGGATGTTTAGCTTCATGATAAAGTTAGCCTTGTGTTTTTCAATGGGTAATCTCCGTGGATGAGGGACATTCCCAAAATGTGAGGTTGGACTCAACCATTACCTTGTCCTAGGACCCTTATTTTGGGAATGCCCACCCATGGGCTTTACCTTACATTTCAAAATCAAGTGTTGAATGTTGTTTGGGGAAAGATTTTAGAACTGAGTGCAAAATGTTCCTGACCTTCTTCATTCTCCCTCAGACCTCCTCCCCTCTAATTTTTTTCAAAGGACACTACTAGTAGAGAACTGAGAGTATCAGTGATGCAGTATTATTGTACCTGACACCCACTCAATGTCCTCCTCGCTCATCATCATGGCATCAACAGCTTTGGTGGCTTATTTTGTGCTGCTAATGGGGTTCCTGAAAGAGAGGGGAGAAGAGGTTCTTGGGTGTAGAGGATGGGATTTGGATACGTAAAGCACTTGGGAGAAATTTTCTAAGTGTATTTGGAGGCCACCTGATATTCATGAAATTGGCTCTTAAGTCTATTACCATAGTACCCTTGGTTCTTATGTCTTCTACCATGGTAGTACCTTGACCACTTTCACACATGTTTTCCCAATAATTAATTAATTTTGATGATTTCATTTTGAGAAATAATATATTCTCAAATATTCCATCAGATTGTTTATTTTCTTTCATAAAAAAATTAATTTTTTAATATTTAAAAATTTCTGAAGATAATATAATTAGTTTTGAACTGACCCAGTTACTGACTACAGTATTTGATTAGTGGGAGGGAGCTTACACCTACCTACTCATGGGTTGAAGGTCCTTCCTGCTGAGATTGTAGTTATAAGATTCCTCTCACTCCTACTGCCTCATGATTTATGTAGAGGTTTGGATCTATGGTACATTTCACCTTGTGCTTTATGGTAAAGTACTAAGTAGTGTCCATGGGTGGTGGACACTTTGAAAATATGGAACTGGGTGTGGCTAAATTCAGAACCCAAATGCAGAAAGGTTTTTATAAACACCAATTTGTCTATTCCTGTTTAGGAGGGATCAATCAAATCTCCACAGCAACAACAAACATCAAGACTCCATGGGTGATGGCTCAATGGTATAGCCCCTTGCCCCTTCAGGACCTCAAAAAAGGTTCTGGGTTCAAATCCTCTGCTGTGCAGGTGAAAGCCCCTGTCAGCAGATTTTAAAAACACAAAGTTTCATAAACCCCAAATTTGAGAGCCAATGTGACATCCATTGAAAAATAATAATGTTAAATATTGTAACACCTCATGGGTGATTGATTTGATGATGGGTTTTGATAGAAAAACTAAAATTGTGTCCCCTGAAGAATATGATTTCAGAGAGAACTAAGCACCATTCTTTTTTTCAACTGGAAATTTTTGGAATTTGCCCAAAAAACACTCATATGTTAGCTCCTTCTCTCCTCTTAAAGGAAATGCTTAAAAAGTGTATAATTAATTCACCTAATTTGATGGAGGGATTTGAGGAAGGGTCCAAAAAGCTGCTAGAGGTTCCATGAAGTAGCCAGAAATGTAAAATGATTCATTATTTTTTGGTACTTTTTTATTGGTTTATAGCCAGGTTTGGCTAAATCTTCCAATGGATGATTGTCACATTTGCTGCATCTTTTTATGGATGATTGCCACTTTCGCTTTGCCACAAAATCCCTAAAGAAAACAGTGCTACACTGCTGACTAAGTGTGAGAGACTTGGTGATGTGTCCTTGTGAGATATTTTCTCAAGGTGCAACTTCTTGGCCAAATTTCCATAACCCCACCCGCCCGCCCGCCTGCTCACCCCCTTTACAAGTCATGAATCATGATCAAGTTTTAGGGTTCTTGGGTACAAACAATTTTCTGATTACACAAACATGATTTAAACATTCAATGCACAACATCTTTACATTCCAACACAAAACACATTAATAACTTTAAAAGCATGCAACTTTCTCCCCTTGCAAGCACAACAAGATCATGCATTTCAATTACATGTTAATTAAAAAAATAACATTCATTTTAGTAACCTTTCAAGCTTTTTAAAATTCCTTACCATTGCTTTAAGAATGTTAGAACATTCTGAGGTTGTGTTAAAGGAGTTTCAATGTTTTTAAGAGCTTTTATGTCCTAAAGCTAAAGTGTTGAGAAAGTGCATAGATGAGAGAAAAACAACTTTATAATCAAAAGAAAGCAAAAGACATGTCAAAATAGAAGCTAGCTAGTTCATAAGATTGTGAAATACACACAAATTACTAGATTAGCTTATAAAAACATATAAATTGTAGAAAATAGGAATTTGTTATGTAGATTAACTTTAGTAGGAGAAGAAAAACAATCATAATATTATTGGATCCAACAATTTGTAGACCCAAGAGTAGCAAAAATTTCAGGTAGATTCGATTCCAACAAATTTTTGCATATTGTAGCCAACCAAAGTTTGAATCTCACACTTACGACTAGAACATCACTGTAGATGTCAATGTGAGATTATTTCACAACCTTCTATGGAACAATTTTTTTTTTAGTGAGGTTTTGGAAAGTCATACACTCTTCAATCACTTAAACCTAGCACATTGTTTGACAACTTGGGACACTTATAGGAAGCTAAGTTCATACCTCTTGTAAGTCTCAAATGGGTGCTTCCAATTTGTTGTAGGCTAAAGATAGGAAACAAGGAATTGCCATGATGTTTAATATACCTTGTAGGTGATGAAGTGAATTGCAAAAAAACCAACAACGAATATAGAAAGCATCCCACTTACAAGTGCATCACAAGCAAACAAATCGATAAGAACAAATAGGTTTCCTACCCTAATTGAGTGAAGAAGATGAATAATTGAGGCCTTGGAAAAAGCAATGGATGCAATGGAAAAAGGTTCAACCTCTTTGAAGAAAACAAGTAAGTTTTGGCACATACCACTAACCTTTCTTTTAGATTACTTGAATCATAAAACAAGATCAAAGAAGCTAGGCCCACAAGGTGTGCTAACTAACGAGGAAGGAAAAAAATTCATGGCTTGGATTTCTAGGAAAAATGTGAACTTTCAATTATCTTGTAGTAGTTCAAAATGAAAGTGACATAATAGACTCAAACTAGGTCCACCCCTTTCAAAAACAAAACTCTTGAAAGTTTTTCATGGTATTGGTTCAAGCATCAACATCCAGAACTAAATATTTTAATTGCAAAAGCATTGGACATATGTAGAGGACAAGGTTTCACAAGTCCATCATGCAATTCATTTTACCATAACTTGTAGACCCTATACACTCAACACAAGTATAGTCTAAATCACATATGGAACTCAAACAAGACATGAATTTAGGAAAGGTGTTAATCAAGGGCCAAACTTCTAGTGAGAAAATATTCAGAACAAGTTTATAACACCATTCCCAAATCCAAGGAATGGCTAACAATAAACTACACGATAAATGTAGTAGGGGGGCTATCTACCACAATTCTACATCTTCAAGGGTGAAGGGATAAAAGATGACTACATAGATAATGCAAAGCAAGAACATGTATGGCCATGCAATCCCAAGCATGGATGACATCTTTTCTATTCAACAAATTGTCATCATTTTTCAAGAGGTCGAATGCAAGTGGGATTTTTCAATTTAATCAACATTTCCTAGTTATAGATATACATGGTTCACATGATATGTTAGAAACAGTATGATAAGTGAACTTTTTTGGGTTTGATGTGATCACATTACTAGTTCACACATTCCATGCCCTACAAGCCTTAAATGTGAATTGTTTAAAGCCAATCAAAATTACTTTCAAAATAAAGAAACCAATGCAATGGTTAGAAACAAACATTGTGAACTAAACAAATGCATAATGATTGGTCAAGTGGGCAAGAGTTTGGACCAATCACTATCCCAAAAAAAATCAAAAGTGAGTTTAAAGTTATAAGAATTTAGCCTATCAACTCCAAGGCCATAGACAAAAAGACCAAAACATTTTATGTGCACACAACAATGGCTACAAACATTTCAAATGAAAACAATGATGATTTTGATGGAGTAGTTAATGAATGAGAACAATGGGGGAAAGATGGAATAGTCACATAGTTATTAAATGAAATAGCAACAATAGAGGATGTTGGAACAAAAAATGATGATGAATAAAAATAGCCAAATGTAAGATATGATGTGTAGGAGCATAGGAGTTTTACTAACACACATGAAACTAGGCAAATAGAAGTTGTTTTTTATCTAATTATTGAATTAAATGCACTTACAATTTAAGTGCAACAAGTCAAAATTTAAGTGCAATAATCCAAGCAATTTTGTCTTTTACAAAAAATTTGTCCTTGTCAAGTTTTCTTACAAGGGGCAAAAATCATTAGTAAACCACAACCACATGTAATAACATCCCCTAAATACTCAATTTTTGTGTGGAGAAAAACATTGGATTAGAACACAATAAAATAAATTAAACAATAAAAATGAAAGGAGGAAGACAAGAAGGTTTAATGAATTGTTGATTCCCTTAATGTGGTTGAAAGAACAACTCAAAGGTTGGTGAACAAACAATATAGGATAGATTGCACACCAACTTGGTTTGCAAATACAATAAAAGAAGTAAAAAATAAATTTCACAACAACTTCGTGATAGGATTAAAGATTCATCCTTTACTTTATAAAGGTATCAACCTTGGTTTTACAACATCAAATCAAAAAAAGGCAAGGGCAAGAACTCAAATGAAGGCAAAGGGACATTGTAATAAGGTCATAACCCCCTTTCATCACAAATTTAGCATGTGACAAATTAATAATGAAAATTGTGTGAAGTTTGTTCATTCATGGGTGCGTACATTTCACAAATGAATATCATGTGTTGAAAACATGTTTAACATATGTATAAATGTGTTAATGAATCAAATACAAACCTATGAATGAATGAATGTCGCACAAATTTCACATATTCCTATAAATATGTGTCAAATGTGTTTCTAATGCATGATATCAATGTGTGAAATGTACAAATCATGAATGAACAAATTTTGCATGATTTTCATTATTAAATCATGAGATGCTAAGTTTGTGATGTTCTCAAAGTAATCATTATCCAACAAGAGGGCGGCAAGGTGTTTAATTGTATAAAATGCAAAGACAATAAAAAAATTGATCAGAACTTGTATGTATAAAAGAAGAAAATGATGAACATCATCATAGGAACCACATTAAGAATAAAATAATAAGATGATGAGGATTGTTAGAAGGGGTTTTTCTAAAAAAATAAGACGAGGATCATAAAAAGAGGGCTTGAATTTTTTGGAACATAAGAAAAATATGACAATGAAGATCTAATTGAAAATAATTAAAAGAAAGGTTAGGTTTTGAAAAATAGAAAAGGATGACAATGACCATCAAAAGAGGAATTGGGCCCAACAAAATAAAAGAAGAACAAAGATCAAAAGAGTTGAATTTGAAATCATTAAAAGAAGACAATTGTGGTTTCATTTCCTTGTAAACCAACCAATTCAAACTCCAACCATCCATGCACACCTTCTTTTGAATGAAAACCACAAAAACCAAGTTAAGGAATTTCATCCAACAATAGAAGAAGAAAAGGAAGTTGCACCAAAAATATACACAACAAAACGTGGGGATAAAATTTCATGGAAAGCAAAACCAACAACACACGAACAATTGAAAAACACCCTTGAAGGTGTAACCGATGAACAAGAACTTGGATAACAAAGATGAAGCACAAAGGTGAGAGATGAAGTTCAAAGATCGTGATTATATTGTAGGGGTGGGAGAGCCAAACCCAAAACCTTGACATGGCCTTGTTATTTACAACTTTAATGTTAAACAAATACTAGATTACCATGGTTGTAACATTTTTCACTTTTTTTTTTGCACAAATCCAAACCAATGGTGTACAATAAACTATTTTACATAAGTGTCAAGAAGACAAATTGGATTTCAATTTCATTTAATTCAAACAAGGATCAATTTTGTGACATTTGTCAAATGCTTACAATACATGTATAGGCTGCAATGTGTTTGTTCATAAGGCAACTTGAAATGTTTATTTAAGATTTTTTCCAACAAGTTGACTCACCTTCCTTTGGGGAGGCATGTCCTCCTTATGTTTCATCCAAATGTTACAATCTAAACATCTATGGGTGTGCATACAAATGGGTCACAATTTATTTTTAGACACACTGTCTAAAAAAACAACAACCAATGCACCCTTCCTTTTTTAGTCCTTAAGTGTTTAGTGGTTAACCTATCTACCTTAAATATCACTGCACACTTTTAACAAATCTCCTCACAAAAAAACATCAACCAACTTACTAAGACCGCCTAGAAGTAACACAAAACCTTAACAAACTTTTTGACAACAAACAAATATTTACCAAATAGTACATATAATTGTGAGAACTAGTTTTAATTATGTACACCCTTAAACAAAGGTTAAGAAAATTGATTAGAAAATCTTAGTTGGTTGATATTTTCTTTTTGGCAAGGTTCTTTGTTTGGTTGATCATTGGGGTTCCTTGCACACCTAATTCTTTTGAGATTTTTTCTTTTGTCAAGTAAATGGGCATATATCCAAGTTGATAATTGAAAGGGACATGTCAATTTCTAGTAACTAGGTTTTTCAGCCTTAGTTTTAAGCAAATATGAAGTGTGGCTAGTTTTTGAAATTTTGATACTTAACTATTATATACACATCTAACCATTTTGATACCTAATGAAGGTTTGGTGCAAATTCTAATATCCATCCCACATTGGTCATGACCAAATATGCCATTTCAATTCTCTTTCTACCAATGACATTTGACTTTTGATGATTAGTTTACATTATGATTTTGGTTATAGTTAGGCTATTTAAAATTGCATATGACCTAGGATATTGTGAACACAAACAAGGGCTTGTAAGGTGGTGGAGAGAAACGAAATGTATTAGGGCAAATAGGCTCGTGATTGAATGCTTAAAATCTTGAAAGTTTAGAATCTTTTGACATTCCTCAATTGCTTTTAGAATTGAAAGAGATATTGTAGGCCTTCACTTTTACATAGCCATAGCCATAAAATTTGCCAAAACAAACAAGAAATGAAGAAAATGTGGGGTCTGGAAATGGTTGGAGGGAGTTAGTGATGAATATGTTAAAAACATTTTATGATTTGGAGCTTTAAATCCTTGGCCATTGCTCCATTGCCTCTAGAATTCCAAGAGATATTGTAGAGCTTAAATTGACGAACCCATAGTTTTTTTAGATTAGTCAAAATGGAAAGGAGGAAGATATGAGGTTTGAAAGTAGTTTTGGGGGGAAAGAGGAGGGGGGGGGGAGGATGGGGGGATCTAATTTATTTCCAAACATTTTGTGATTTGGACAACTCATCCTTTCCATGCTTTTTCATGGTTATTCCTTTGCTTTTTGGAGTTCAAAAATGTATTACAAACCTCCACTTGGCACACCCTTAGCCATGAATATTGTTCAAAATGGACAAGACATGAACAAGATATGGGTTGGTGTTTAGTCCTAGTTGTGTTTTTGGTGATGGATGATTTTATTGTACATAACACAATTGCATTCTTCTGAACTCTTTGGTCAAATATCATCTCCACATGCCATTATCACGATTTTTGGAAATTTCTAGCTTATAATGTTTCAAGGGTAAACTTGCATTGTTACATGGACACTCAACATTATTTAAACTACCAACTCACACACAAATGGATCACAAAACAAAATTGACATCAAGCAAGCTTCTCATTCCTTCTCTGTGTTTTGAAATCTCATAATAGAAAAGTTAAGACTTTATTTACACACCTTTCACATAAATCCCTCAAACACAAAATAATGAAAAATCATGGGGTGATGGCTGAATAATATAGCCCATTTTGAACCCTCAAAAAGGTCCTAGGTTTAAACCTAGTGATGTGGAGATGAAACTCTTGCTAGCCCTCTCTGCCAATGAACTTGACTTGGAGGTGTCAACAACTTCAAGGTCTTGACTTGAGAGTGTTAATGGGTAAAAGGCCCTAAGTTCAAACCAAGTTATCTGCAAGTGAAATTCTTGTTAGCCCTCTGCCAATGAACTTGACTTGAGAGTGTCAACAACTTAAAGGTCTTGACTTGAGAGTGTCAATGGGTAAAAGGTCCTAGGTTCAAACCAGCTTATGTGCAAGTGAAACTCATGCCAGCCTTCTGCCAATGAGCTTGACTTGGGGGGTGCCAATTGCTTCTAAATCAAGTCTGCTATTGTGCTTCAAAAGATTTTTATTATTTTTTAAAAGAGAAATGAAACCAAATTCACTTTGAATTGAATTTCAAACACATGGTGGGAACATTTGGAGCATGTGGGATCACATTGGAAAACTTTTGAATATTTAGAATAACAATGGTGAACATTTTGTCAGAATGATATGAAGACAATATTTGGAACAGAGGTAACTTAGAACTTAGATCTTGGGAGCTTAGAGAACTAAGTATATTAAGAAATGAATTTGGGGGATTTAGGATCAAAAGACTTAACCCAAATGGCCATTTTTTGGATCCCTTGTTTCCATGCCTCATTGGGCAAAATGGATTAAATTGTTAACATGAAATATGACAAGTGTTTTGGATTGAGAGTTTTAAGTTTTGACATGGCAAGTTGTTTTCCCATGTGGGGCATTTAAGCACAAAATTCATGATAAATTATTTATTTACTTATGGTTAGTTTAATGAACACTTTTGAAATTCTCTTCTTTCACCTAATTATATTCTTTATAGCAATGGAATGGAAGTGGGCAAAGGATATGGGATAGAAATCCCTCCCTCCCTCCCTTGCCCACCCTCTCCCACTTTATTGCATATCATTGTTTGGACTTTGGACCTTTGTGAGATTAATTATGGTGCTCCCTTCCTCTGCACCATCCTCTCACAAAGGCAATTTTGGGGGGGGGGGGGGTTTTTTGGGTGTTTCCCTATTTATAATTTTGATTTTCAAATTTTTGGTTATGCCAATAGTGAAAAGACAAGAGACTTCCTCTATCTTGAAAGTGAAAACTTCTATTTGGGAAGTGTCTAAAGTTTCAATTATTTTCCCCCTTTTTGATAAGCAAATCAAAACTGATTAATTGTGAAAAAAAATTTGAACTTTGAGATGGTTCTAATTAATATTAATAAACTAGAACCAGACCCATCATGAAACTGGAACCATAAAGTCTTATAAAGATTATACTGATCACACTCAGAATTGCTAAAATTCAATAAAATTTGACCCAGACCTGAAACTGATGATTTTTATTTTTTAAAATATTAATTAGACCCAAAATCAAAGGGTCTTCCTTTTTATAAGAATCCTTCAATCCAAACCCAATAGTTGCCAACATTGGTGCAAGCACCTTTTAATTTAAGAATCTAATCACTTATTATAGGATGAAAAGTCATATAATCATGTATAATTGGTAAATTAACCATGCTTTTTTTGGCTTAACCATAATAGAACTATCATTAAAAAAATAATTGTGGTGCAAAAATAGTAATGAAGATGCAATTCTCAATGTATTCAAAATCATTAAAATATGATTTGTAATTGAAGCCAACATCAGATTTTAGAAATGTGAAAAACACAAAAAGTCATAACATCAGATAAGAAACTTGCATGCTTTAGGAAAAACAAGTGACATAACCAGCACAATCTGCACATTAGGTGTGTGACTTTAGTGAAATAAGGGTGTTGCAACTTGCTTCATGTAATGTTAACATGCATGGAATACTAATTTCTTTGGGTTCCTCCTTTCTTCAAAACAAATTCTTTCATTTCTGCCAAGAATTTAAGAAATGAATGGGAATCCATCTAAGGAAAGTTGAAACATTACAGCCACTTTCCTTATGTGAATTTTGTGAATATGCATGCTGTTCTTCACAAACTTGCCCCTTCCATGTACACATGTGTTTTTATAATACTTTAATAATATGTTTCAAGCTTCAGCGCCAGTGAAATGTTAATGAATCAATGATACGATGTTGTAATAACATTATAATCCAATAATCAATCATCATAATGTGTGACAATGTCATCATAACATTGTATCAACATTTTGTTAGCACTTAATCTTGAACACATTGCTAAAATGTTGTACATGCACATGTACATGAAGGGGGCAAGTTTGTGATCAGTGGTTAAGGTGCCCACTGATTACACTGAAAAATTGGAGCAAGTCTTTAAGCTGGGTGAAATGGATCTGTGTGTAAGAAAAAGTGTTGTTTAAACTACAACACTTCATGTACGATTTTTACAACATGTTCATGCATAATATGTGTCTGTTTCACAAATTCATTGAAATTTTTCATCGCCCATATGTCATCTTTCCCCATTGATGCAGATGATAGTTTAAGTGTTGGGCAGCAGGGCACTACCCTCTGTAATGACCGAAGTGGGGTAGTACCTACAGAATTAGTACCTACTAGCCTGCCCATACCTACTAGCCCGTGGGCCAGTAGGTACATACAGGTGGGCCCTCTTGCTCATGAAATGTAATTTCTAGCCATACGAGTAGAAGGGCTCACCATCCTGACCCGCCCCTGGACAGCATTTTGCAAAAGGCAAAGCCTAGTGCCGAGGTAGTTAATTACAAGGAGGGATCCATTGAGAGCTGTTTTTGAAGAGCCCATGTCGTTGAGAAGAACATGCAAAGGAGTTTGGTACTCAAAGATGGTGAAAAAAGTTGAAAAGATGCAACAAAATTAGGAGGAAAAGATCTCATTAGTCAAGAGGAAAGATGTGTTTTGAGCCTTGGGGTGCTTGTTCCACTAATGTTCTTCTAAGTTAGAAAATGCATTTCTTGCAAGTGTCAACAAGTAATATTGGTTCATTCTTGGTTCTGAAGATAACTGACGATTCTTGATTCCGATTCTCATTTTAGTTCCAATTAAATTCAAAATTTTGATGAAACCATTGACGTGATTTGGAGCAGGTTTCCTAAATTTTAGAATTTAATTGAGAGGAGGATTTGGGTGTTTTTCAAACGAAATGTAAAGCACTTGGACAGGACATGATTTTTAGTGTTAAACCAAACTTTGTTTACAGAGAAAACTGGAATTTTTTGAGTGGGATTTTCCATTTTTGAGCGAGATATTCTGTTTTTCTGCTGCTGTGCAGCACCTTGAACTTTATGCTGGCAAAATCCCACAGATTGGGGCTTTACTGAAATACGGGAGCACCTTTGGCTCTCAGCCCTGGGGGTCCATTCTTTCAGTAAAGCCCTGGTACCCAAGGGCTTATTTGTGTAGTATACAACAGAGGTGTATTAAATGTAGCCACTTTTACTAAAAGGTACACTTTGCCTCATTCATTTTTTGAAGAAAGTACTAATTGCTTGTCTGAACACAAACTACATCAATATTTTCATCCAGGGTGTTCGGGTTGCAGCACGAGCTTGGTTGGTTGGTTGGTTGCATGGTCTGGTTTTGAGTCTAGTTGGTTGCATGGTTCAGTTCTTAGTTGAGTTCCAGCAGGTTGTGTAGCCCAAGTTCCAGTTCTGATTCTAGCAAAGATCTTGAACATGTCATTCGGTTACTCAGAACTAGATTGAGAACTGGACTGGGAAAACAAGCCAACATTGGCAGGATGTTAAAAACCACCCTACATGAACTTTGTAGGTGTCTGTTTTGCATCCTGCATGGTACTCCTGCTTGGTGTACTCACATGGTTTTGCTGCAGGGTTGGACTGATGTCGGCAAAAAAGTGGGTAAACTCAAACTAACACAATGCTGACCAAACCTAGCTAGAACTAGGGTACCCGTTTGATGCCTAGTTCTTATACTAGGTGTCCATGAGGTTGTTCAACTTAGGTGGTCATGGGTTCAAAATTGCCTACAAGGAGGAGAAACAGGTGGAACCTTTTTTTTGGGGTTTTTTGGAAGCAATACATGTCTCCTCATCATGTAGAACATGCATGCGGAAATTCGCACAAGGTGTCACAATGACACCCGCAATGTTTGTAAGTGGGTGTTAGAGCAACTCCTCTGGTGCTAAGTATGTGACCCTGCAAATTGAAATTGGATGAAGAAAAGTCAAAACATGTGTGTTCGGTTCAGCAAAATGATTCTGGCCCGACATTTGTCGCCAGTTTGCTGAGGCTTGTGAAAGGCACAGCAAAGCGTAACACTTGCCAGAGACGAGTGTAATAAATATGATCTGACTGCTGCTCTCTGTTTGTGATTGGCAAATCATAATGATTGGTCCAGGTGGTTTGCCATTAGTAGTCGCCCATCTATTTTTGCAGTATCAGTTTTAATTTTAATGAGTAGGGTTGGAGAAAAGTAAAGAACTAAACTTGGATGTGAGGAACATGTTTGCAGGGTCACATGCTGAGCACACTGGAGATGCTCTTAGGTTTCAAATTTGCTTGGAGATGGATTGTAATAATAGGCTCCCTAGAGCTCTCCTCGTTTGGTACTATGAACTACTAACAAAGTAGTAGCAAACCACATGATGGGTCTACTTGAAATCCTAGAATTGACCCACCAGCCAGCCAGTTCATGTTGTTAGTTTTCATGTGTCACTCAATATATGCCAGGCTTGCAGCTGTCAAGCCTTGTGCTGGTGCTCAGTATTTTGCTCATTGCCCTCAATTCGCTCCTCCCCTGCATGCACACACACACAAAAGCACTCTCTTTGGTAACTGTGAACTTGACTCAAATCACAAACTCTTATCATTGTGAAGAGTTTTGTGATAATTTCCTTCGCAAAAAGGGTTCTTGACTTTCCCAGGACTGCAGAAAGTGTGCAGATGGTTGATCAAAATTTTGTTGGACTGAGCTGAACTTCCATGGTTATGAGGCTGGCATCAAAACTCCATTAAAGTCCAGCCATTGCACAGGCGCTCCTGCTGGCACATTTAACAACTCCTAGTGCATCCTGCAGAAGCAGCGAGCCTAAACCCTAAACCCTCCACCCATACCCCCCTATTTGGACCAGTGTTGGGCCAGTTATTGAGTTTTGACTCAGTTGTCAAGCCGATATTGATAACCTACCAGCCGGTTAAATTCATAATTGTATGGTATGGAAATTTCAAAATCTAATAACCTACTTGGATGATTCAATTAGGTTTCCACCAGTTAGGCTTTCAATCTTTAATCACGATTAAAAAACCCTATAATCAGTGTATAATTGGCAAGTCAATCGATGGTTCTCAATCAGTTCACGGAGAACCTTTTCTTATGCATAATGGATGGTTATTACACAATTTTTTTTGGAAAATACTATTTGAAACCTCAAATGTTTTTTGATATTGATAACCTGTGTGTCCACAAAGTACCTACCCAACAAAAGAAATTCAAAAAAAATAAAATAAAAAATAAAAAACCTACCCAACAATTATTAAAAGAAGCAATAACTGGCCAACACTGATTTGGACCTATGTGGCTATTTATCCACAATGCACATCCAACATAGAGTGTTAATTATTCTCACATCCCTTTTCATAAAGATGAAAAAGTGGACAATATAATATGAGAAATTATTAAATTATTAAATGTCACCACGTGAGGCAATCAATAAATATGGCTGGCTAATAATTTTTAAAAAAAGAGTCATTTCCTTTTACTAGCCCTCTTGAGTATTGACTTGCTATCATGCTTCATCCAAAATATGGTGTACTTATTAAAGGCCATTTTAGTGCTATGGGTGGAGAAATGGAGATGCTCTTTTACTTAATAAGTAGCCTACTTTGTGTGGCCCAGGATCTCATGAGTCATGAGTCATAACTTATAAGAACTACTAGGCTACTAGCCTAATAATAACTAGCTTCTGTTGGATTGTCATCATGATCATTATTGATCTAGCAACAACATCCTTTGATTACACAAACCTCTTGGCCACTGCACTTATGTCCTCCCCCCACCCCCCAAAGACAAGAACAAACTTTGAAAGATTGCAAAAATAGATGAAGCATTAACTAACTTATTTGGGAGCAAGTTAGGAGTAGAAAAGGCTCTATATTACATGGTAAGTTGTGAGGAACTCCATATTTTCTTTAGTGTGAATTTTTGCATTTTTGTCCTACCTGAAAAATATGCTACATACAATGGATTATTTCATGCCCCAAAATGTGAGGATTCATTAATTTTTAAAATAAAATCCCTAGATTTCTACAAGTTCCCCAATATGTATAAGGATGCCTAAAGACCTGTGTTTTTTTTTTTTTTTTTTTTTTTTTTTTTTTTTTTATTTTTAAAT
>Ga0116231_10006630_pt1 | contig 21902 bp, 12 predicted proteins | sample S1TSphgellanicum_2_FD_89695 | JGI IMG/M metagenome (GOLD analysis project Ga0116231, IMG submission 89695) | Host-associated microbial communities from peat moss isolated from Minnesota, USA - S1T2_Fd - Sphagnum magellanicum MG | ecosystem: Host-associated > Plants > Peat moss > Unclassified...
CCCCCCCCCCCCCCCCCCCAGGTCCTCAAATCTCGGAACCTGGTTTTCAGGTGTGAGCTTTGTAAGTCCCAGCCCAGGTCCTCAACTCTCGGGATCTGGTTTTCAGGTGTGAGCTTTGTAAGTCCCAGCCCAGGTCCTCAAATCTCGGGATCTGGTTTACAGGTGTGAGCTTTGTAAGTCCCAGCCCAGGTCCTCAAACCTCGGGATCTGGTTTTCAGGTGTGAGCTTTGTAAGTCTCAGCCCATGTCCTGAAATATCGGGATTTGGATTTCAGCTATGAGCTTTGGAAGTTCCCCCCTGAAACTCAGGATCTCGATTTTAGGAAGTGAAAATTGAAGTCCCAAACCAGGTCCTTAAATGTCGGGATATTGCTTTCAGGTCTGAACTCTGAAGTTCCAGCCCAGGCCCTGGAATCTCAGGATCTGACTTTCATGTGTGAATCTTGAGGTCTCAATCCAGGGTTCTGATTGATCAGGATCTGGTTTTCAGGTGTGAACCTTTGACCTGAAAACTGGGGATCAGCTTTGAAGTCCCAACCCAGGATTTGATTTTCAGGTGTGAATTTTTGACGTCCCGAAATGTTGGATAATATTTAATTCAAGTAAATTTTAAAAGACTTGGTTATCAACTTTTAATTTTGTTAAGGAAAAAATAAAATAAAAATTTCCCCTTGAAAAATAAATTGTTAAATCATATTTGTAAAGTACCTATGAGCACCGAAGTTTCTTTTTCAAAATTTTAATGTAAGAAATTTGGTGAAAATTTCCAAAAATTTAGCAAAATTAGTTCAATTTACACATGAATTTTTTTTCCCCCAAATACTTCCCAATTTGTTTGTAAAAAAAGATCAATGCTCAATTCAACATATCTCTTTTTTTTTGCATCAAGAGAATGTGATTGCAAATATGAACATTGGAATACACTTAACTTACAAATGGGTGTTTCAAAGGGCCATTTATGTGGTGGATTCATAGCTCAAACATTTAATCAAATTTTGGAACTTGTTAGACCACTAAGTATCCCATTCCCATTACAAAAAGATAAATAATTGTATCATGAAGAAATTAGTCAATTTCTAATTATTGCATATCTTAAACTTTAAAATTCATACACTATGTAGAAACTCTCATGTTTTTGCAAAATTATTTAGTGTAAAAATTTCAATGTGATATTTAAAAAAATTGTACAAGGTATGAAAAAAATTAAAAGGTTGTTGTGATCTTTTGTTGTAACTTGATGAACTTTTTTGCTATTTATTAGGCATCTGATTAAAAATAATTATGACCCTATATATGTTAACATTTGATATTACAAAAAAATAAAGTTTGGAGAAATTTTATTATTATTAGGAATATTTGCAAGCTTATTATTTATGCTACTTTTGGGGATTGGAAATTTTGAAAACAAAAGTGGGTTTTCATTTTTCACCCCCTAGGGCTAATGGTGTCCATTTAGGAGATGGTAATTTAATTCTATTTTTTCACAATAAGGTAATGGGTTTTGCACAACCCTCTTACAATGTTTAACTCCCGAGTATTAGTTCAAATGGGTTTTTTTGGCAACCAATTTAACCTTCCATCACTCTATTATAGTTTGGTTTAAATGGAGATGCAAACTTGAATTTTACAAAAAAAAAATTCGGTTACATGATGCTGGTCATGAATCATGGGGGAAGAGGACAATATAGAATGGGAATATATAAACAGAAATAATATCCATCCATGGTGAGCACACAAACAGAGTTTTCTTTTTTTTCAATTTTGTGTTATTGAAAAATTGGCTAAACTTTTCTTTTTTTCATAAAATGAGCAAAAATAGCCAAATTTTACACTTGAAAAAAATTGCAAAAAAAAAGTTCCCATATTTTTTTGTTGGAAAAAGGACAAATTTTTTTGGGGAAAAAGAAAAAAAACAAAACTGCACACAAGGCAAGCTAACATGCTACCCTTAGAACCAATGAATGAAGCAAAAGAAAACCATGTGATGTGTCCCTTGCCCTATTCAAACCTATCCACAAAACTATCCACAGATTGATTGGAGCCTTGGATGAGACAAAACACCTTGGATGATAAGCATTGAGGAGGCACCACCTGAGGTAAGTTGATCTTCCCAGAGATCTCTGGCAATAGTTGTTAAGTCTATTGTCCTTTTCTGATTGGCTGATTCTCATGCTGAGTGGACCTAAAGGCTCTGTGTTAATGCCTAAGAGCATCTCCAATGGTGCTCAGTATGTGGTCATCCTGCACACTAAAAATGAATGAAGAAAATCCAACTTGTACCCGTTTGACTAAGGAAAATGGTTTTGGCTCAGCATCATTGCGCACGTCACCGTGGCTCGTACGACGCGCAGCAGCGCTGTGCACCTCCAAAAAAGAGTGTAATAAATGTGATCTGACTGCTGCTCAGTGTTTCTGATTGGCCTATCATAAATGATTGGTCCATGTGGTTTGCTATTAGTAGTAGTCCCCCACCTATTTTTTTCTCTCCCAGTTTCAGTTTGATTGGTGGGGTTGCAAAAGAGTACATAACTGAACTTGGATGTGAAAAATACTGAGCACCGCTGGAGATGCTCTAAGGTAAAGTGAAGTGAAATTTTACAAAATTTTCCCCCAAAATTAACAAGATTATTTCAACTTACAACAGAAAACAAAACACAAATTTTCAAAATACTCCTAATTTTTTTTTCCCAAAAAATGACTAAAATGATAATAATAGTTCCTTTGGCCTACCTACAACATAGGTTTTAGCAAGAGAACTTGGAGCACACATGTACTACATGTATATTTGTCGGTGACTTGTGGATAAAAAGGTAGGGGTGCCTTTGGTGCAAGTTCATTGAATTTGGAGAAGAGGATGATGGGCTAGGGTGGGAAGGGAAGACCCAAACATAATGAAATTCCATAGGAACACGTCATGGACTTCTCTAACAAAAGATATCAATGGGCTAGTTGATATGCAATGTCCCACATTACATGGGAAAAATCTTTTGCTTGGATTCTTTGGTTCCATGACAACACAATTCATAGTTCGGAAAGGTTTCAACAAAGTTCACAAATGTAGTCCTAATGTCTTGAAGACTACTTTCATAGCCATAAAATTGCTTGTATGAGAGATCTACAAATTGAGCTCCCTAAACAAGAAAACAAGGAGGAAAAGCATGATACAACCCTTCCACTAACTTACTATGAAAATTAGAAAAGAAACCATCTAGACACCTAACATGAGTACCAAAATCATTTTGGAGCTAGGGTTAGGGTTAAGGGTTTATTTTGCCTTAATTCAAGTCTTGGTTGAAAAAAATAGTTGGAGAGCTTTCATATCAAGTACTTTTGCACAAGTACTCAACCTATCAGGCATCTCAGGAAAAAGAAGAAGAAGAAGAGGGTGGGCATTTCAAAAAGCCCTAAACCCTTTTTGAAATGCCCTAAACCCTAAAGCCCACAAACTTGTTATGTGGTTTCAACTTTCAACCATGAGCATTAGAATCGGAGCATTTACTTAGTGCTTATACAATACATGAAACTATTGAACTAGATGAATTAATTACATAACATGTTTTCAAGTTAAAATCCATTATAATTAGGAATCTATATGATGCACACAAATATTTGAGATCTACCAGTATTGATCATACATCAATCAACCGACACATGGTCTTCATGTTTACCCTAAGATGGTGTCAATTGGAACAACCTACAAATGAAAGCTCAAAATTCTCACAAAGCCTAACCTACTTTCACAAATCAAGGGGATGATATCTTCTCTCCCTCCATATAGACTTATATGGGTGGTGGAGCAAACTTCTTCAAATTGGGAAGATTATTGAGTGCACACATATCAAGATGACCTATAGTGATCTCCTTTGTGCTTGGTTAAAAAGTAGTGGGTGAGTGAATCAAGTTGACATGCCAAAATTGGATTCCTTATATATTCAAGGACAATATTTTCAAATCTGAATAATTAAAAAACCTAAATGAAAATTATCATAATTCTTATGACTTCAAAAAATGTTAGACTATATTATTATATAATTTTTTAATACTATTATTGATCATGATTATGTCATTTTCAAGGCATTATAAGTTATTTGAAAATAAAATCAAGTAGTAGAAGCATCAATAATTAAAAACAGTTGTCTCAATGTTGTGCAACCATGACCATAAATTTGGAATAATACGCCGATGTTAAAGCTTGGCTGGAAAAAACTTATAAATTTTGACAATATTGTATAACATTTATGATTAAGATTGTGAACCCTGCACATGGACATTTTCATTAATTTTATTGTTTCCCATGTTAAAACAAAAGGAAAATTTATATCATGACCATTATATGGTATGTAAAATTTCATCAAATTTATTACCACATGTGGTGTTTTAGCAAAACCTAATTAAATGTTATAGCCTAAAATGGAAAAGTGTCCCAAATTTTCAACAATAATGCATCCAATTTTCCATTTTTTTTTTTTTTTGGGGCCCATTGTTGATTTTTCTTTTGTCTTTCAACAATGATAACCTTACACTTGCAAACGAGTCATAAATTGCTCTTGGTCTATTGAATGTAGGAATAAAAAGAACTCACTACTATCCAACCAAATAAATTGGTTGATACTTTCATGCTTGTAATACATCCCCATTTTCCTAAAAAAGAAATAATGTGGGACTTGTGAACTTTTGTGGCATTTCATTTACTTATATACCTATGTTCATTTGGGAACATTATTTTGATACATGCTAAGATTTTGATGCTTACCAATGTTTGCATTTTCATGGTACAATAAACTTCTCTCTCTCTCTCTCTATATATATATATATATATGTAGGAGGTTATGGGTATATGGATATGTTATTGTTTATGTTGTGAAAGAGTTGCTAACTAGTGATTGCAACCAATTTTGTCATGTACCAAGATAGAGAGTGTTGTTGTGGCAATGTGCGTACCAATTTCAACCAAAGCAATATATGAGAAAGAACAATGAATTTGAGGCATATATTTTTGCAACTTTTCCATCTTTCCCAATGTGTATAGTGTTTTAAATATATTTTTAATCAACTTTCATACAAATTGTCCATGCAATTGTATTGAAAGGCGTTTGGTGTCTTGCACCTCGAAACTTTATTTCAACATGGAATTGCGCAATTTGATTAAGAACGAGTTCTTTCACAATGTGGAACTAATGCACATGTCCAAATTCACCTTGCGATATTGAATATCCATATTCAAACCCTAAAAGCTTAATGTAGTTGATTCAAATTTGAGATTTTGCACTATTCAACTTCTAATTAAGTTTTTAAAATTGCGATATGTTAATACATAAACATGATTATGATAGTGGAGCTAAATATTTATATTGATAAATTAATTTCATATTTTCTTTTCAGATATGTCTATGTCCAACTAAATTATAACAACATCCAATCACGAGATTGGTAATTAACCAAGCCATGAAACACCAATCAATGTCTACAATATTGATCTCGTGAATGTATTGCCTTCGACATGTCTTTCACACATATACGAAGTAATATTTTCTTTTCCTAATTATCTCAAATTTGAGCAAATTTACTTGAATTGTATCATGATCTCACTATATTAATTGCATATAATTTCTTGGAATGAAAATTTACATATTTGAATATGCACCTTCACCAATAGGTAATGTTTTACTTTTGGGTATTGTTTTTTATCAGAGTTTGTAGTGGCAATGAAGTCTTTAGGTTATCCACATACCATCTCTTTGGAGGACTTTTGCAGCCCTAATTTTAAGCTAGTGGCTGATTGCCTAACTTGGCTTATGTTAAGGTAAACTTCATTAAAAACTTTTTTCTTTTTGTATTGTTGCCCTTGGAAAACGATTCAAGTTGATGTTATTTTTGTTTTTCTTAAACATATTTACAAGTTTCATTATATAAACCCGAATTGAGAAAATTAGAATCCTTAGATACTTGGGGGAAGGGGAAATTCCTCTTGTAGGTTAATAAAAATATATATGATGTCAAATCCCAAAATAAAGGGTGGAAACTATTGTTTAAAAGCCTTTTGTGATCAATAATTAATTAACTAATTAATTAATTATTTAATTTTGCAAACTAAGAATAATCCTTGCAATCCTATTATTGCATGTTTATGTCATGCGTATATTTCTTATGAAGCTCATTAAAAAATGTGATGTTGGGTGTTATGACCAGATACGACCCAACAATTGAATTGAAAACAGATATTTCTACAGAAAGTCATCGCGTAGCCTTCCTTCAAAGTGCGACACGACTTATGGTATTTCATACCCGCTTTGCACCATTCCAATGTCGGTGCATACTTGCACTATATGTTATAAACACATGGGAAGGATTAAAATAAACATGAGCTTCCAAAGTACTATGGCAAGTTCGACATAATTATATTAAATTCAAAACTTGTGAATTTTTTCAAAAAAAATTTCAAAGAAAAAAAATTGGTGAAAGAAAAATTTAAAATTTAAAAAATATTCTGAAATATTTTATTTTCCAAAATGAAAATATCAAAATAAAATAATTATTTACTATTGAAAATTTGAACTTGCCATGGTACTATGGTAGCATGGAAATGGTCCTTAATTCACAATGGGCTAAAACCTCCCAAATTTTTAGTGTTTTTTAAAGACACTAAGATGGGGAAGCACATGAATACCCCAAACTGAAATATTTTAAAGCAAGCAAAATTTTGGTAAGAATAATTTTCTAAAATCCCAATATGGATTATTTTGGTTCCTGAATTAACCTCTAAGTAAAACCTTCAACCACTATTTAATTGCTTGTTCCTTTAGGTTTTTAGTTAGAAATGTCACCTAATTCTAAGTACCTAATGTGTTACACATGGACCAATGTGTAGACAAATTGTTGTATGCAAAATGATAAAAGGATTTAGACAATAGAATGTGGTATTTCGATTATGTGCAAAAGATTGATAGATTTAACAAAGGAGGAAACATGATATGGCAAGTGATATTATTGGCTTGTGTATAGCTTTCAAGGGCAAGGATCAAGTTCAATGCAAAGCGTTTATACTCTGCCGATGGATATGCAGTGAAGGAATTATTGAAAATTGCATCAGTATTACAACTTGCAACAAGATGTGCTATTGTTAGTGAGGTAAATTAATACTTTAAAAACTTCATTAATTTAAGTATAGGTTTTAATAACTCATGGGAATTTGGAAAAAGTTCTTGCATTTTTTTTTGTAAGTGCAATCAAGTTCATAAAATGCATGACAACAAACTAAATTGCTTTGTTTGATTGGATTGTATTGGATTGGTGGCATACTAAATTGCCGTTACCTTTGCAATTTTAGTTAACTATTGTACCCACAATTTTTGCTTGTGGATGATTTGTTCAAATTTGGTGGGTGGGTCGGTGGGTCAATAGGATGATAACACGGAACTAGGCCCATCCATGAGAATGTTTGATGTAAGGGCTACAAGAGTTCTTGTCAATGAAATCACAAAATGTGGGGCAACATTCTATGATGTGCTTAAAAGTGAACCAGACCTTCATGTACTCACGTGCCCTTTGTTTTCACCCAAAATCTTCCCCTTTCTCCAATATGTGTTTAAAGTTCAAAAATGCAAAGTATAACATGTTTTTTGTTCTTTAAAATAAGATGATGGTGTGGGTGTATCTTGACTTCATAAGGAAGCACGCAAAAGAGCAACAATGGCGGATATGGACATGGATTACATAGAGCGCAACATGCAAGATTCTATAAATGTTATCTTGAATGATATTGATGTAACCAATCAAGAGAACACCAATGTCGAGAATGATATAACAATGCTTCAAACCAAATATGAAAAACAAAAGTTCGAATTGGAAAGATTAGAAAACCGTTTGTCAACTCTTCAAAATGTCAGGTGGGCAAGTGAGGAAAATCTAAAATATTATTGTGGAGAAACTTTTCTGACGCTTTTTGTTCCTTTTATGGACTTTGTCATGGTTTTGGTGGTGTCCTAAGGTTTTGTACATATTTTAAAGCTTTGGAGTTATATTACACTAAAATTAATAGTTTTATCCCTTTGCAGGCCAGCATACATGGATGAATACGAATTATTGAAAAAGGAACTGAATGAATTATTTCTTGTCTATGTGGAGAAATCTCGCAATTTACAATGGTTGGAGAGTCAAAGAGAGATTTATAATCGTGAGGAGCAAGAAAAGTTGGATGAAGTCAATCGTAAAATGCGTCGCTTACAACGACGAGTACAAAATGAGGTTAATAATCACTTAACAATATCCTTGTGCAAGGCAATTAAATGTAATAATCATAGTATAATATATCACATTAATTCCCCTAATTTCTTAATGATGCATCACTAATAATCTCCATATCAACACATTATATCAAGTAATTATGCTTTGACCATGTGCATTGAACTCGACAAGGGTAGGAGTTATGCATTTTACAAGGGGAGGAAGTGGCTGAAGATGTTGTCAATATGGATAGCTCTGAAGAAGAATCGGAAGATGAGAAAACAAATTCATGGACTTGGTTGCATCGAGAATCATCCAAGTTGAAAGTTCCAAAACCTAATTCAGAAACAATAGTGGATAGTACAATTGATAAGGTTTTCCCAAAGGTGAAAGCAAACTCTCTTCATCCATCCTTCCAGTTCAAACATTTTAATTGACATGAAGTTCTTACTTTGTAGGTCTAAGTTTAAAACCTTTCAAATAATCGACAAATTAGACTATATATCAGTATTATATTGAAATTAAGTTGGAATTTCAAATATAAATTAAAATGATTTATATTAATTTGTCTATTGTAGAGGCCTTTGAATCGAAGTAGTGGTGGATTAAGCATCCTCCATATGAGCGGGGAAGAGGCTTCTTCTAGACTAAGTCCAACAACAAGTACTCATGGAAGTGATGGTGGAGACCTTGATGTCATGGTTCAATGCCTAGAATCACTAGGGCAAACCAAGAAGCCATGTACCTTGAATACGATTACACAACTTTCTCCCAATAGTTCGGATATCTCGGAGGTGGGTTTCTTCAACATCACAACATCATGTAGTAACTAACAAAGGGTGGCTTGTAATTAAACTCAATTGGGCGACAATTTTTTGGATTTGTTTCTTTTATTCTCAATTCTAATCATAATTTTCAAAATGCTTCATTTTCTATAATTAATATTGAAGAAGGAAAATAAGATTGCACCTTCTCCCTTGAAAATCATACAAGAATCCATTCACCTATGGTTAAATGCTACTATTGGGAATGGATTTCATTGGCACCATTATCTTCACAAAAATGATAAATTTTAGAGATTTACAACTTTTGGGTTCTGTTTTTTTTAATCAACTTAATCACATCTCCATTTTCAAAATGTCACTCAATCTCTAGTGAATGGTTTTTTCCCCCCTTAGTGTGCATGTGCATGTGCATGTTGTGTCCAAAATTGTTCAAGTGTTACTATATAAAAATATCTCCAAAACTATGACAAACAAACTAACAAACAAAAATTGGTTTCTGCAAAATGCATTTACCTGGTGTTCAAAGATTTGTTGTGATTTGCAGGAACAAGAAGCAAAAGAAGATGACATTGTTGACATCAATCAAACATCCGCTGAAGAATTAGATGATGATTCTAGTGATGATGATTTTTGAATTTAGAATATTTTAATTTCACTCACATGATTTATACCTAATTTCATGAACACACACAAAATGGTCTTTTCAACCATGTGTGTAGAAATTGGGAAATAACAACAGTGTCAAGCACTATTCTCTGCCCTCTAGAAATCCAGTTTCTAGTTTCTACCATATTGTCTAAAGGGTTGCTTTAAGATCCATACAGATGTAGCATACAAGTTTTGAGTCTGTCCACTAACAGAATTTCAACTGCGGTTTTTGAAAGGTCACCATGAGCATGTGCAACAAATCACAAGCTAAGTGGACTGTTTCTGCTTAGGCAAAAGGGTAAAACCCAATCTTTACAACCCCTGCTGCAAATGAAATGCTTGAAATGAAATGATTCTCAAACTAAGAACATGGCACTTGTTAGTCAGGATTTCTTGAAAGCTCCCACTTTTCACGTAGCTGCAAAATTAGAGGTCCAAATTACAATAGATATCTGCAAAATCCCCATCTAGCCTGATGAGCAGTCGAAAAAATTGCCTCCAGAAAATTCTACACTCTGGAGGCTCTCAGACAGGAGAGACAAACTTTGATATATACATCTCACTTTGAGCCAGGCATCAGTGGCGACATATCTTGAACATCAGCTTGCACCTCATCCTCAGAGCCTTCCTCAGTGGCAGAAGACACTATCTTCAAACTTCTTACACAGCTGCAGAACTCCCTGTTGCATACAAAGAAGGTTAGACACATCAAAAGAAAAGAGCAATCAATGAAGACAAACAAAGCCAGAAGAGCATGGAACTCCTACCCCCAAGGGTCATCCCCAACAAGGAGGACATCTCCTTCATGGTCTGTATAAACCACTTGCCACTGTTTGTCAGGACTTTCAAGCTGGCCATGCAAGCTGAACATGTTTTCCAGTGCGCGCTTCAACTCAGAATAGCTTTCATATCTCGTCAGATCAACTGACCGGCCAGGTTCACCCTGCTTATGGACCTTGATAAAACTCCGGACAGGATAGGGAGAGTGCTTCAGAACTGCATCAGTCTTCACAGCCAACTCTCTAGAATTAGAGTCTCCAGAATTTGTTGGGCCTGATGATAAATGCTCAACATCTACCTCTGCTTCTTTAAGTGGTTTGGCAGAGGTTGGGATTGGGGGATTGTCCCCATTAAGAGCAAAGCCAAAAAGTTTGCACTGTGGCCTTGCTGGTGGTGGTGTGGAGGCAATGAGCTTTCCTTCATGATCCTCCCAGCTTGGAAAAGACTCTCCTCTTGCTCCCACTGAATGAGATGAAGATGCTGCACCATCAGGCATTACAGGGGGTATTGTTATAGGCCATATAGGGGCTGGGGAGGACAGATCCTCACTCTCAGGCATGGAGGCCAAATGTGGTGGGTTAGAGGGCCATAGCAGTTTCATGGCTGGGTCCCAGACACTTGAAGAGTTGACTGAATTCTGGATGTCATCACTTCCACACAGAGGCTTGCCAGTTGAAGACAACCTAGGACTAGGACTGTCTATGTGTTCCTTATGCTCTCGCAAATAGTTTTGAACACAAAGCCGAAGATGCTCTTGCTCTCTCTCCACATTGTGTTGTGAGGGTTGGAGTGTGAGGACTCCTGTGAAATCACATCTCTGGAGACTACGTGAAATGTCGCCCCCCAGACAGATCTTAGGCTGCTGCATTGGCAGCCAACCTTCTCTTCCTGTGCTGTCCTGTGCCATCAAAGGTGATTTAAGCACTCCTTCACACTTCACAGCTCTACCAGAAACCCTCCAGGATGTGCCACCTTCCTCATCCTCCTGCAGTTTTGGAGCCCCCTGATTGTGAACGAGAACTCTTGCCACCTTGGTGGAATGAAAGGACTCTGGAGTGCTTTGACATGTCGCTGTACACATAACAAAATTTAGTTCAGGACCTTTCATCTACCAATCATGTCTGCACAGCATAGGTGCAACTGTAGCATCTCTGATGCAAGTCCTTCGGTGACCTTCAAGGAAGGAAAGATAAAAAATGGATTGTTGTGTGCATGCTGGAAAATGGAATTATACCAAGGGTAGGTTTGTTTGGTCGCCGCTTCTGGGAAGGATTTTGTCCCAGGCTGAGTGGAGGCAGGACTGCTGCACTATTGAAAGGCTCTATCTCCCATAGTGATACCCTTTCTTGCCTCTCACTAGCTGCAGACTCATCCCATTCCACCTGCCACACAGAAATTCCAGGAATTGACTTTGAATAACTTGGAAGTGCACTTGAACTAGACCTCCATTTCATGGAAGAGAAGAGCCTTGAGGATGTCGTGAAAAACACATATTTCAACTATGTAATGCAATACATTATGTGGTAAGCTTGTACCTTTAGAGACCGCCAATATGAATTAGGCCATCTCACAGGGTCAACATCACCTATACCAGTGATGGTCCCTGCATATCTGCAATAAAAAGGAAATAACATAAGTTGCCCCACACTTGCAAAAACAACCAAATAACATCAGGAACAACTTTGTTCAAACGAAGCTCCCACACTTAAGGGCAACTCAGAATTACCTTCTCTCTGTCAAATCTGCTGATTCAAACCTCATCTTGAAGCGCATTCCCACTGAAGCAGTCCTGTTTATTGCTTTCACATACTTGTGATATGGGATAACGAATTCAGACAAACAGGTGCTGCACACTTGAATGTTCACAATTTAGAATCCTATGTGTAGTCAAATTGCATACTTTCAAGGAGGAGGCTGTGAACTGAAAACCAAGTTCTTCAGAGTACCAAACATATGCATTTTATCAAGTCAACAGATAGAGAACAACAGACCTGGGGTGATAGATAACACTAAAGCGAAGCTTCTCCATGGCAGCATGAGCAGCAGTTGCAAGAACACCAATTTGGGTACTCTGGTTTGAAACAACCATACTGGGTGCATCTTGCTGTTGCTTTGGAGCTCGCCTTACTCCTAACCTCAGTTGCTCATTCTCCCCACTGAACAATAAAGTGGTAGTCAAATATAAGGTACTTGTCTGGAAACTGGAGAGGAAATCTAGTGTTTGAGATCTTCAATTACCGTAGGAAAAGAACAGAATCTCCCGCAACAAGCCGTTTGCTACTTATGAACACACTCCAGCCTGTAGTAAGTAGATGGCGACGCGGATGCCCTGCACAAGAATCAGGCTCCAGCATGTTTTGAGGGGTTCTCTTGCAACTACAATTTTTCTCATTCCCATCTCCAATGTCAATCATCAGTCATCATTACCAATCATTTATCCTCCACCAAAAACCTCTGTTATATCAACCACTTTCTAGAGCCAAAGCCAACAGTAGTGGACAAAATAGTGGATCATACCTCGATAGATGTGTCGGAACTTCCACTCTACACCATGTACATCTTTGGCCACCAACTCTTGGCAAGGTGGGTTTATTGTATAGTCCTGCAACAGGCCACACACAAAGTTAATATCAGTAACAAAGTTGAATAGTTTACACTGTACATACACATGAAATCTTCAAGAGAAGATTCTGCAGAACACATCCCCCTCCCCATGCAGAAAGCTTTAAAATGATTACCAGTTCTGGAAGACACTCTTCAGCTGCTCTCCTTGGGACAGAGAAGCCTCCATGTGTGCTAGTATCACTTGCTGTCAATGTCTTGCAAAAGGAGTTTCTTTTCCTCTTTGCAGCAGGTGGTGGTTCCTCTGAGACTAATGGCTTCTCACTCTGTGATAAAACCAGAATAAGTAGGAAATAATGGATGACATGACTTCAAAGATCAGAAACAACAATGTATTGGGGGGTAATGGAGGGCTCAGTGTGACTCCATACCTCGCGAACTGGTGTGAGGTCCATCTGGGCATACAATTTGTCGGTGTCAGGATGTGCCTGTTAGATAAGACCAACATATATATGAGATTGCACAGAAAACTCCACAGTAACACTTTGAATGTGACCCTTATGTCCGCTGTGGCTAGCCAAAAAACAAACATGACAAGAATAAGCGTGGTCATAACCTTGTGAGTGTCACTCAACAAAGTATCAGCTCATTGCTTTTATCATAAATGGGAGTAGCTAGGTGCCATTACTCTCATTGACTTCGTCAGGTTCTGATGATGGGTGTAGACAACTAACTGCATAATCTGCTCAACATTTAAACAAAAATCTGCGTCTTGAGTTCCTGTTGCACTTCTAAAAGCGAAGGGAAGAACACACTCAGTCACAATGTTGGCCACCACTTGAAGAAACAGCACTAATCAAAACAGCCAAATAGTATCATCATTCACTGCAACAAGCTAGCTTTGGAGGCTACAACTTCATTTCTTTTTAGCTTGGCCTGCATCTAAGTCTCAGGCATAGAGAGGTGTTTAGATGTGGGTTGCTAGATATTCATAACCACATTTGAGAAATGCTTAAACTATCTCACTCCTACAGTATTCATGATAGCTAGCAGCCTGAGAACTCCATGTGCGTGCGTACCATGAGGGTAATATCAGTAAGCCGACACAGAATTTGTGGTGGGAGATTATATTGTGGGATAGGAGGTTGGACCACTGCCTGTGGTGTACAATTGGCAACCTGCACACCACACCACAAAAAACAGAAGTGTTAACAAAAAGCACTAAGTGCTTCTGCTTTCAACAAACACTGATTGATGCTCATGGACAGAAGAATAGAAATGAGTGGACTAGGTAACCAAAATCTTTACCTGCTCAAGATGGCCTTGTGGCCAGTAGACCACAAGGCTGTTCACTGGAGGTAAAGATATGAGGGGCCCTGCACAGGCATGCCAAAGCTCCGAATCTAGGTCATCATCATTACCTGCACAAAAGCCAAAGGGGGATGTTCAGAGAGAGAGAGAGAGAGAGTCAACTGAACGTTTACTGCAATGTGGATACATACATACATACCTGGAATGCCAACGGTCGAAGAATCGGACGAGGAGGGAAGAAGAGTAGGACACCGAGACATTGGAGGTGAGGCATTGTGTTGTTGCAAGGCCATTATGGCACTGCCATTGCTTGACCTCATCATCATCCCAGCAGTGGCAGCAGCACCTGACTGACACGGTGAAGTTGCGTTCAAACAGTACCTATTCTGGAAACCTCCCTTTGTTCAAGACTTACATGTTCTATGTGACCGGAACCACGAGTAAGCAAAAAAGCACCTGCAAGAACCATAAGATATTATTTTATCCAAACTCTTCTGTCTAGTGCAGCAGCAAGCAAGAAGCCTCCGTGCCTGCAATTATTCCCTTCCTTCCAGCCACAAAAAAATAGGCATGTAAAATACAGTTTTCTTCACGATCTTCAATGCCGGTATCCAAGCCGCCAACTCTCGCTTAAAAAAACGACACTTCTGCGGCAGCTTCTTCTTCTTCTACTTGCCGCATGATCCGATGGTCCACTATCATACTGTAGGTCGTCTATTATCGTGCTCACAGAATCCTCAACTCCAAATTCGCTGCCGCACTAGCCATCCTCCATAAGTCAGTCGGACCGCCGAAAATTTCTCCTCCCTTCTCCCTCCTCCTCCTCTACATGCATAATACTCCAGCATGCACAATTTTCTTCCCTCCTCTTGCGCAAAGTCACAACGTACGTACCTGCTGCTCCCAGACGAGGAACCAGAAATCAACAACAACAACAACAAGAAAGCTTCAACCACCTCAAAAATGGACACACAAAACAGAAGGCCACATGTAAAAACAATTTTAAAAAAGGAAAAAAAAACCACCAAACAAACAAACCAAACCAAACCAAACCAGCTTTGCAGCAGCGAAAGACGGACAAGAATCAGGCAGAAAAACGAAGAGAGAGACACACAGAGAAAGAATGGCGTACAGGGAAAGGAGTTCGTGCGAAAGCGGGGACGAGAAACGACGGCGGCGTCGACAGTCCGGCCGGCCGGCCGGCAGGCCCACGGCATCCGCTTGTCAGCCGACCCGCGGTAGCCGAGAAACAGAAACACCAGAAGACAAGGGCGCGACTGGTAAGTACGTACGAAGGTCCCACACACGCCCACCGGACCGACCGACCGCCCGCTCGCCCTTGAACCCCCACTTCCTGTCGGTAAAAACAGCAAGCCGAGACAGAGGGTAATAAAGTAATAAGTGAAAAAGGCGTGCTTGTAGAAGACTAAAATTTTTTACCTCCCAGAAATTCGAGTAAAAAAAAGGCCACCACCTTTACCCGCGGGTTCGGTAAGTACCTATTTATTTCTGCCGCGTTAAATAGGGATATGTAGGTAGATAGGTACCTACGTACCTACCTACCGTTTTATCTACGTGGACGTCTTTCTCATCTCCTAAGAGATGCTAGCGACCAATCAGAAGGTGACACCAGTGCGACCGCCTCTACCTACCGTTGCGCCATTGGCTTGTCTAATTACCTATTTTTCAATTAATATTTTTGGTGTAATTGAGTTTTTAAAAAAGTTTTTTTTACTGGCGAGATTTCGCCAAAAATAGAAATTAAAAACTAAAAATCCGAAAAAGAAGTGATTTTGCAGATTTTCAGTAGCCAGAAGTGATTTTACTTTTTTACGTAATTTTTTCATAAGGATGATGATTGCCACTTTGGCTACAAATGTAACCTAGTGTTTGCCACTTTAATGGCATTTTGATATTAGTGAGAAATAAGTGTTTTCTGGGAGGTTTTTGAGTTCCCAAATTTCGAAAAAAATCTAAATATATATATTTTTAAAAACCAGATTATATACCTATTGTGTTCCAGTAGATAGCTAGAAGTTAAGGAAATATGCTTAAATTTATTTAACTTTCTTTTAAAAAAAAGCCAAATTCATATGGTTGATTGCCCACTTCAGCTACATCAAATTTTTATTTTCATTTTAAAAAAAACAAATTCTCAAACCATTGTGTGTGTGTGTGTGCGCGCGTGCATGCACGTGTGTATGTTTTTTTCAATTTTTTAATTTAGTCAAAATTTCATTTTAAAAAAATAAGGAAAAATTTTTGGTTTCGTGAATTTTCTGGAATTTTTTTTTCTTCATTTGACAAAAAAGGGGACTTTTTTCTAATGTACAATTCAACTCATTTTTCTTTCATTTTTTGAAAAAATCCAAACTTTTGGTAATTGAAAAAAAAAGAAAGAAAAAAAAAGAACCTGTTTGAAAGTTGCCAAGTAGGTAATGTTGAGAACAATATTGCTCGCCAAGCAGGCCACAAAGGGGTTTCACTCTTAATGCATATTTTGGCCCAATTGTGCATATGCTGATTTTGCCAGTATGCACTTTTGTCATTAACTCTGGTTTGACCTTATCTATAAGTTCGAACAACAAGACATTAGTGTTACACTTGTTCAGACTTCTATTCCAATTTTTTCCCTCTCTTCCAATAGAGTTATGAGTAATGTCACCCTCTCTTCACCCTCTCTTTGGGCCTGCTTTCACCCCCTGTCTCCTCTTTCAATGGTATCTGCAAAGTAAGGTAAATCTCAGCATTTAATGAAAAACGTTCACGAGTAATTGCAGTAGTTGTAGTTGTACAGGTAGCAGCAGGTAGTAGCAGCAGTTGTAGTGAAGGCGCTCAGGAAAAAGGAAAGACAGGATGAAACTCAGTTTACCACCAAAATTGGGTGGAAAAAACTAGTTTGGGTCCCAGTTATTTCGTTTTGTAAACTTTTCATTACCAGCTAAGCGTCTGATGATGCCCTCTTATGCAGAAACTGGCCGTTCTCGCCCCCTAATTGCATGACTTTACAGACAACTCTAGTGCTTCCTTTGTGTGTCCCCTTTATTCCACCCAGAACAACTTGAACGTGAACATTCTCTGTTGCTTTCTTCCTGATTCAGGCTATACCATATGAACCCATCTATTGGCTTTGCTTTTCGTACTACCTATACCATTTGGGTATAGGCAATCATTCATAATATCAAACAAATTTCTAATTTGCATTGCGAGCATTTAATTTTGGAAAAAAAATAAGAATATATTTAAAATAATTTAACTATTATTGGAATGGTTAAATCTCAAAATTGGCATTCATTGAAAATAATTAAATTTTTGTTGGAATGGTTAAGATACTACCTATTGTGTGAGATTTGTTTGTTTGACGATTTTATAAAGAAATGATCAAAGTGGATTGTTTGAGTTCAATTTTACCCTATGGATTGGTAGATTCAGACCATAAGAAAAGGATTTGTCCTTTGAAGTTAGCAAACCTTCATGCTGACCACCAAACCCCACTTTTTGTGACTACTTTGTGGTACAGGGGCAGCTTCAACACATGTCCATAAAATAAATAAATAAATAATTAATTAATTTCAAACATTCCATGTTGAAATAAAATATTCTTGAATATTATAAAAATATTCTCCATGTTCCTTTAAAAACTCAATATTCATTAAAATGTTTTTGGCTGAAAATTTCAACATTTCTACAAATTATATTATTAGGTGTGCAAGCTGCCAATATACTTTGGTGCCACCTTTGAATGGACCTCTAAATTACTGTGCACGGAGGTGTGGTTCTAACACAATTTTGTGATGTAGCAAGAGAAGTGGCTTTTTATAATTTATTTATTTATTTAAGTTTTGAGATGTTGGTCAAGCAGTGATAGTCCATAACTGTATTTAGCCAAATTTGGCAATATTCAAAATATGAAAGTATAAAATCTTAAGTACCCTTTCATGTATGCAATTGTGGTGATTTTTGGCAAATTTTTAAATATCTTTCAATTTTGACCTTTTTTTTCCCCCAAAAAAGGGAATTTATGACAGAATAATATTTTTTTGAAAATACTTTCACAAAATGGAGAAAATTAGGTCCCAAAAAAAATTCACTGAGTATGAGTGCTGATCATTGATCATCCTTAATATGATTTTGCCAAATTTGGCTATTAAAAAAAAGTAAATACATTTCAAGCATCCTTCTACATTGTTGGAAGCTGGAACCTGTTATACAATTTTGGAATTTTTAAAATAAAGGAATTCAAAATTTGGCAACAGAAAATCTCAAAGAACACTTATTTTTCACATAATTGAAACAAAAATTCACCAACTGGTTTAAATTCACAAAGAAAATTATCACTGCACTATTATGGCAATAGAAAATTTGAGATTCTCACCTCTATGAAACCATACTCATTGAGGGTTTTCCAAGAGTACCAAAATTTAAACAAATTTTTATTATAAATTGACTGTTAGTTCACTCAAGATAATTTTTAAAATTAATTCAGACCATCAAATCCAGCAATTTCATTGGCCATACCAATTTTTTTGCACACCTACACACAAGCCTATTCCCCACCCTCTCTATACATTTATACAATTACCATACTCCCCGATCGAATTCAACAATAAACTGTTGAATAATTAATTAAATTTTAAATCTTAACTTTGGCACTTGAATTTTTTAATTCTGAAATTTTCAGTATGTAATGATTATTAAAAATAATAAACACAATCCCTGATCAAATTCGACAATAAACTGTCGAATAATTAATTAAATTTTAAATCTTAACTTCGGCACTTGGTTTTTTAATTCTGAAATTTTTAGCAGGTAATGATTATTAAAAATAATAAACACAATCTTTTCAAGTTTATGGGACAGTCTCAGTCTTAGATTCTTGAACTTGAAGGTCTGGGATTCAAACCTGGCAGTCGAAATCTTGCAAATTTTTAATTTTGTAAAGATTTCAACACAAATAATAAATAATTTTTCAAAAGTTCAACAAAAATAAATTTTAATTTAATTTATGCCAAAATTGTTCATGTTGCACCAAACATGCCCAAAAAATTCGAAGATTAAAAATTAAAAATTAAAATAATTCTCTAAAAGAGCAAATGAAATGAGCACCTACCTAGTTCATCAGTTGTGTGTGTTCACTTCTGCTGAGAGTGACAAAAAGTGTGAATGAATGAATGAGGGTCTCTGGACTCTGGCATGTTGGTCTGCCTGCCTGCCTGCCTGCCTTCCTTCAGCCCAGATATTCGATTCCTCTGCAGCACAAGATCATCAGTAAGTACCCTTCAAATGACAGGAATGTTTTTTTCAATTAAAAATACCTGCCTAGTTTCCCAGCTACACGTTTGATGCCCTATTATGCCGAAACTGGCCGTTCTCGTCCCCTAATCGCCTGACTTTACCAATAACTCTAGTATGCAGCACTTTTGATGCTGATGCTGCAGGTAGGAAGAAGTTGAGAACTGATAAGGTTGGAGCTACCATAGTTGCTTTTGCCATTATTGCAGCAATAATTAAAATTCAGTTCCCACATTGACGAAACGAATAATTATTATTTTAAAAAAAATGAACCTGTTTTATTAATTTTTAAATTATATTTTTTTCCATCATTTTCTATGATATTATGATATGAGTAATGAAATTATTCAGGGTGTAGCCTATGATAATTAGGATGATTTTCAACATGTCAATTTCCTATTTTCACAAAATTTCATTTCACTATTTTGGGGATTATTTAATAACGAAACTGACCTTAGGTTAAGGTATCTAGTTTATAACCAAATTTTCTTGGGGGATAATCCTCACTTCAAAATTATCCTCTTGGAGATAATTAACTTATATCTTGGGGACATAAACCCGAGTTTCAGGTCATTTAAAACCTATACTCGATTCAAAATAATGTGTATAGGCCATTTTACGGCTGTTAGTGGAGATGCTCTTAATTGTAACAACCCAATGTTAACTGCAGATCCCAATTTTAATAACCAGATAACTTACGATGATGGCAGGTTGATAAGGTTCTTTCCTCATCAAATGGATAACGGATTTCACTTATTAAATTTTTTCTTAAAACCTTAGCCTAGGGTCAGTTTCCACATTGACAAAAATAAATAAATAAATAAATTCAGAAAATGGTTTTTTATAAAAATTTAAATTATGTTTTTTTTCCATCATCTATTATAATATTATGATATGAGTAGTGAAATTTATTCAGAGTGTTAACCTATGATGATTTTACAATATGTCTAAACTTCATATTTTCACAAAATTTCGTGTCACTATTTCTTGAGGATTATTTATTGACAAAACTGACCTTAGGGTAAGGTATTCCACAGCATCTGGATACAATTGACCCAAATGTAAAGCACAGGCACAAACTTTCTAGTCTCTCTGGAGGGTCCACACACAGAAATATGCAAAGTTTTCTGTGCGAAAGTAGCCTTTCCTTTGGTGCTCTCCTTTCACCCCCAAACCCCTCTTCCAACCTTAAAAACTGTTATTTGTAAAAATGAATTTTCTTTTATTGAATATGGGTATAAAATGTACAGATGCTATGCTGTGCTTCTAACATTTTATACCCAGATTCAATATAAAAAAACTTATACACACATAACAATAGTGAAGGTCTTCAAGAAAGGTGGGTATAAAATATTCACAACATTACATCACAAACTTGCCCCTTATAAGATTTAGTGCTTTTATAATATTTTAATAATGTGTTTAAAATTAAATGTTAATTAAGTATTGATATAATCATTGATATGATGTTGTGATTGCATTGTAACACTTTGTGATAATTAAATATTATGTTATAATATTGTGACAACATTATGTCAATAATTTAACAAGCATTTAACTTTGAACACATTGTTAAAGTGTTATAAAAGCATAGATACATGGAGGGGGCAAGTTTGTGCTTTGGATGTAGAACAATAAAAACTTACTGACTTGATTTTTAAAATGAGTTTCAAATAACATATTTGCACAAGATGTGTGATCTAGCAATCAACAATTTTGTTGTGAACTGGTTGAATTATTTGAACAATCCTTAAGGCACAATCTAATAATTTTGTTGTGAATTAGTTTAATTGCTTGAACCATCCTTAAGGCACAATCTTTCATTATTTTTGATTGGTCATATTATTTTATTGGTCCACTTGTTTTGTTATTAGTGATTTTTCATTTTTCAAAGTTTCACTTTCAAGTTTATAAATGAGGTTTGATGTATATATAAATAAGGCCCCCTTTACCTTATGGTGAGGGAGGGATCTTAACCATGGAGATGTTGAGAACCCTCTAAACATGTTAACGGCTATCCCATGAAAAAAATTTAAATCATTTATGTGTGGGCCCAAGTTGCCAAGTGTAATGTAAAGTGAAAATAGATTTTAATGAAATACCAATATATTACAACAGAGCCAGAAAAGGTAACTAATTATTTTATGTAAATTCTGATTTTTAAATTGATATTCTATGTAGTTGTTTTTACTACTGATTTAGGGTTTATTATTATTATTTTTCATCATTCTTCTTCGAATTATTCTTTCTTAACTTTCTTCATTTCAATAACTAGGACTACCACAGATTATTATTATTATTA
>Ga0116231_10006632_pt1 | contig 21899 bp, 20 predicted proteins | sample S1TSphgellanicum_2_FD_89695 | JGI IMG/M metagenome (GOLD analysis project Ga0116231, IMG submission 89695) | Host-associated microbial communities from peat moss isolated from Minnesota, USA - S1T2_Fd - Sphagnum magellanicum MG | ecosystem: Host-associated > Plants > Peat moss > Unclassified...
CGGGGGCGCGCATTGGCCAGGACGGATTTGGCTTCGCCATGGGCAAGAGCGGGTTCGTCCCCGTGCGCCAGCTCGGCCGCGTGCTGATCGGCGATGGTGCCGAGGTCGGCGCCAACAGCACGGTCGACCGCGGTTCCGCGCAAGACACCGTGATCGGACCGGGCGTGCATATCGATAATCTCGTACAGATCGCGCATAACGTGACAATCGGTGCGTATTCGGTGGTGGCGGGGCAGGCCGGTGTGGCAGGCTCCACGCAGATCGGCGCGCAGGTGATGCTGGCGGCGCAGTCCGGGCTCGCCGGGCATCTCACGATCGGTGACAAGGCGCGGATCGGCGCGCAGTCCGGCGTGATGCACGACGTCGCCGCCGGCGAAGAAGTACTGGGCGCGCCGGCACAGAATGCGAGGGCATTTTTCCGCGAGGTGGCGACACTTCGTAAACTCGCCCGCTCCGGGCGCAAAACAGACAAGGCAGGTGGTTGACAGCCATGGACGAGACAGACCAGACGGCATTGCCCCCGATCGACACGGCGTTGATCGACACGCGGCAATTGTTGACGATGCTCCCGCACCGCTATCCGTTTCTGCTGATCGACCGGCTCGTCGACATCCGCAAGGGACATTCGGCGACCGGGATCAAGAACGTCACGTTCAACGAGGAATTTTTCCAGGGGCATTTTCCAGGGCACCCGGTGATGCCGGGCGTGCTGATCATCGAGGCGATGGCGCAGAGTGCGGCCGCCCTGGTGCTGGAGACGCTCGGGCCGGGCATGGCGACGCCGATCGTGTATTTCATGTCGATCGAGACCGCCAAGTTCCGCAAGCCGGTGACGCCGGGAGACCAGTTGCGCCTGGAGATGACGAGGGACCGCCGGCGCGGCAATGTCTGGCGCTTCGCAGGCGTCGGGAAGGTGGATGGCGCGGTCGTTGCGGAAGCGACCATCACGGCGATGATCATGGACCAGGTGAAGCCGGTTTAAGGTTCAATATCAGCACGTTATGAAGACATACTCAGAAACAATGATTGACTGGCGAAACGCAACGCCGGTGGCTAGAGCAATGCGCGGTATAAAGGCCACATGAACGGATGCTAAAATCCTTGCACGAAATGATACACCCGAGCGCGCTGGTCGCCCCCGGCGCCGTGATCGGCGAGGGCGTGAAAATCGGACCCTTCTGCACCGTCGGCCCGCAGGCTGTGCTGGAAGACGGCGTCGAGCTCGTCTCGCATGTGGTCGTGGACGGCCGCACCCGGATCGGCGCCGCGGCGAAGCTGTACCCGTTCTGCACCGTTGGGCTGGCGCCGCAGGATCTCAAATACAAAGGCGAGGATACCGAGACCGTGATCGGCCCGCGCACGCAGATACGCGAGCACGCCTCCATTCACCGCGGCACGGTCACCGGCACCAGCGTGACGCGCATCGGCGCCGATTGCCTGCTGATGGCCTGCGTGCATGTCGCGCATGACTGCCACATCGGCGACGGCGTGATCATTTCGAACAACGTCGTGATGGGCGGGCATGTCGAGGTCGGGAACCGCGCGGTGCTGGGCGGGGCGGCCGCCGTGCTGCAGTTCGTGCGGATCGGCGCGGGTGCGATGGTCGGCGGCGTGACCGGCGTGCCGGCGGACGTCGCACCCTATTGCTTCGTGTTCGGCCCGCGCGCGCAGATGGTGGGTTTGAACATGGTCGGGCTGCGGCGGCGCGGGCTCGACAAGGCCGCACTGCACCAGATCCGCGCGGCGCACCGGTTCATATTCTCTGGGCCAGGGGTATTCGCGGAGCGGCTGCTGCAGGCGCGGACGCAGTACGGCGATGATCCGTATGTGGCGGAGATGCTGGACTTCATGGCAACACCGGGACGGCATGGGATATTGACGACGGTGGCGCGGGCGACCGGTGAAGAAGGGTAGTCAGGACTTCTTTTTGTGAACAAAAAGAAGCCAAAAAACTTTATCACCTGCGGCATGGGGTCGGGCGGAATCGCATCTCGGTGCCGGGCCAGGCGTGTTTTGGTTCTTTTTTTAAAAAAAGAGCCGCTTCGTTGGTGACCCTGGGCATCATAGCCGGTGGCGGCCCCTTGCCCGGCCAGGTCGCCGCCGCCGCCATGGCGGCCGGCCGCCCTGTGTTTATCATCGCCCTGGAAGGTTTCGCCGATCCGGACGTCGTCGCCCCCTATAGCCATGGCGTGTTCCGGCTCGGCGCCGTCGGTGCAATCCGTCAGGCCCTGCAGGCGCATGAGTGCCGCGACATCGTGCTGATCGGCCCGGTAAAGCGGCCCTCGCTGCTGTCGCTCCGGCCGGATGCCGAGGGTGCGAAATTGCTGGCGCGGATCGGCCGCGCGGCGTTCGCCGGCGATGACGGCCTGCTCGCCGCGGTCATGCGCGTGTTGGGCGAGGACGGGTTCCGCGTGCTGGGCGCGCATGAGATCGTCGGCGACGTGCTGGGCCCGGCGGGCCTGCTGACCCGCAACGCGCCCGATGCCGGCGCGATGGCGGACGTGCAGCGCGGGATCGAGGCGTTGCGCATCGTCGGTGCGGCGGATATCGGGCAGGCCTGCGTCGTGCAGCAGGGGATCGTGCTCGCGGTCGAGGCGGTGGAGGGTACCGATGCGATGCTGGCGCGCATTCCCGCGGTCGCGCGGCCTGGTCCGGCCGGCGTGCTGGTCAAGCTTGCCAAGCCCGGCCAGGAGCGGCGGGCGGATTTGCCGACGATCGGGCCCGCAACGATCCAAAATGCGCAACAAGCCGGGCTGCGCGGTGTGGCATTCGAGGCGGGCAACACTATTTTAGTGAGCAAGGATATTATGATCGAGGCTGCCGACGCCGCGGGGATGTTCCTGGTCGGCGTGCAGCCCTAGCAAAAGGGAATCGCAGACCATGGCCGAAGAGTTTTCCTACCTGCACACGATGCTGCGCGTTGGCGACCTCGACCGGAGCGTCGCGTTCTATACCGGGCCGCTCGGCATGAAGGAGCTGCGCCGCACGGAGGTGCCGGCCGGCGAATATACACTGGTGTTCGTCGGCTACGGCGACGAGACATCCCACACGGTTCTTGAGCTGACCTATAACTGGGGCAAAACCGAGTACGAGCCCGGCACCGCGTTCGGGCATCTCGCCCTCGGCGTGCCGGACATCTACGCGGCCTGCGAAAAGCTGCGGCAAGCCGGTGCGAAGATCGTTCGTGAGCCGGGGCCGGTGAAATTCGGCACGACCGTGATCGCGTTCATCGAGGATCCGGACGGCTACAAGATCGAACTGATCGAGCGTAAGCACTAATCATTCATGGGGCTACTCTATAAGATGCTCGGCGGCGGTTTTGCCGCCGCCGATGCGCTCGTGCCGACATCGCTGCTTCCCAGCATCCAGCCTGAGGCGTTGATCAGGGCCGCCGGCGCGCATCCCGACATGGAGGCGCATGAGGGGCTGGTCAAACTCATCGGCGCGATCGAGGCGGATACGGAGCTGAGCGTTTTCGGCAGGCTGTCGCTGCGGTGGGATATGATCCGGCTGCTGCGCAACGCACAGACGGTCAACGATGCGCATAGCGCGACCGCGACACTCGCGGCAGCACCGGTGGAAAAGCCGATTTTCATTCTCGGGTTGCCTCGTAGCGGCACGAGTTTTCTGCATACGCTGATGGCCGAGGACAGCGAGAGTCTGGTGCCGCGCAACTGGCAGACGATCTACCCGGCGCCGCGTCCGGCGAATTTTGTGCCGGCCGGGGATAAGCGGGTCGCGGATGTGGACCGGCAGCTGGCGATTTTCGACAGCCTGGCGCCTGGATTTTTACAGATGCACCCGATCGCGGCGGATAGCCCGCAGGAGTGCAGCGAGATCACCGCGCATGTGTTCCAGAGCCTGCGGTTCGACACGACGTTTCGTGTGCCGGGCTATCTCGCCTGGCTGGAGGCTCGCGGGCATCTCGCGGCTTTCGCGTTCCACAAGCGGTTCCTGCAGTTTTTGCAGAACGGCACGCCGGGGCGGTGGGTGCTGAAATGCCCCGACCATACCTTTTCGCTGGATGCGATCCTGGAGACCTACCCGGACGCGCGCTTCATCGTCGTGCATCGCGACCCGATGGCGGTGCTGGGATCGGTTGCGCAACTGACCGAGGTGCTGCGCAAACCGTTCCTGAAGAACATCGACAGCGCGGAGGTCGGCGCACAGGTGGCCGCGCGCTGGATCGAGGGGGCGAACCTGCTGCTGGCGTTCGATGAGCGGGCGGATGTGGCGCCGGCGCGAAAGATCCACCTGCATTATGACGAGGTGACGGCGGCGCCGCTCGCGGTCATGGCGCGGATCTACGAGCAGTTCGGGATGACGCTCCGCGATGAGACGCTGGCGGCGATGGCGGCGCGGATCGCGGCCCGGCCGCGCGGCGGGTATGGTCGGCACGCGCCGTACCGGCTCGAGAATTTTGCGTTGAGCGCGCAGGCCATGCAGGCGGCGTTTGCGCCTTATGTGATGAGGTATTGCGGGGGTTAAGCAAGCGCTTCTTTTTTGAAAAAAGAAGCAAGAAACTTTCGGCGCTCCGGGTCATGAGCGTTGACGCCGCAAGCGCCCATGACCCAGAGTATCAAAGTTTTGTTGCTACTTTTTGTTCACAAAAAATAGCGCTTACTTCCTTGATTTCGCTTATCAATCTCGGCGCCGTAACCTGCAGACAATAGGTCTGTTCGACGCGCGCCCGCGCCGCGCGCCCCATGGCCTGCCGGCGCGCGGGGTCGTCGCGGAGGGTGCGCAAAGCGTGCAGCCAGTCCTGCGGTGATGTGGCGAGGAAGCCGGCTTCCGGGGTGATGATCTGCCGGTTGGCGCCGACGGCGCTTGCGACCGCGGGGCGGCCCATCGCCATGTACTGGATCAGCTTGTAGCCGGACTTGCCGCGGGCCCATTCGTCGTCCGCCAAGGGCATGATGCCGGCGTGGCAGCGGGCGATCATCGCGGCTTCGGTGGCTTGCGACCAGCGCTCGTGCACGCAGGTCACGCCCTCGATGTGCTTGTCCGGCGCGCCGATGACCAGCAGGGTGAGCGGCGCTTCGGCGGCGAGGGTGCGCAGAGGTTCGGCGATGACGTCGAGATAGGCGGCGGTGACGGGCGTGCCGATCCAGGCAATGGTGAAGCGGCCGTCTGGTTCGGGCTGCGGCGCGTAATTGTCGAGGTCGACGACCGTGGGGAGTCGCAGCGTGCGCGTGGCGCCGTTCGCGAGTGCCCAGTCGTGCAAGGTGTCGTTGGCGGTGATCGTGAGGGCGGCGCCCTGCAGAAGCTTGGGGAATTTTTGGCCGAGGAGTCGGCGCACCGGGGCAAGGGCGGATTGCTCGTAGCGCAGCGACCAGGCGTCGTCGAAGTCCAGGATGTAGGGGCGGCCGCCGATGACGGCGCGCTCGACCTCATAGGGCAGCCAGGGCAGCATTTCCTTCTCGATCCATAGCAGGTCATGAGCGCGCACGGCGGCCGGCATACCGAGGGCGCGCGCGTAGGCCGCCAGCACGGCGGGCAGGCGGGACGAGCCGTTATAGAGGGCGCGGACGTAATTGTCGGAGAGGAACGGGCGGAGTGAGGTGGCGATGCCGGCGCGCTCGAGGAAGGGACGGTACTGCGCGAGCCGCAGGCGGCTGCTGGCGCCGAGCGAACCGTAGCGCGCGGCGCAGAGGAGGCGAGGGGGCATCGTTGGGGATTAGCGTGAAAGGAGAGGGGACGTAAGCACCCGTTCGTAGCCGCCATCCATGAAATCCGGCGGTGCCCCGGCATAGCTCCAGGACCAAAATTTTGGCGCTTCAGTTAAAACGAAGCGCTACCCCTGGATCGCCTTGATCGCTGCCTGCGTCAGCTTCTGCCTGATTTTTTCGTATCCCGCCCAACCATTCTCCCCCGCCTCGATCGCGGCCTTGGCGCGCGCCACATCATATGCATCGGCAGCGCCGATGTTTTTGAGGGCCGCCCAGCTCACCGGAAATGCAACGGCCGCACCCGGGCGGGCGCGGGGCGAATAGGGCGCGATCGCCGTGGCGCCGCGTTCGTTGCGGAAATGGTCGATGAAAATTTTGCCCGTGCGCTTGGCCTTGCTCATGGTGGCGACGAATTTGTCGGGCGCGTCGGCTGCAACGCGCCCCGCGAGGTCGGCGGCGAAGGATTTTATCACCGGCCATTCATGCTGGCGCTGGACCGGCACGACGACATGGATGCCTTTGCCGCCGCTGAGCAGTGGCAGGCTGTCGAGGCCAAGCGCGTCCAGCACCGCGCGCAGGCGGGCTGCGGCGTCCTTCACCGCGGCAAAATCGACGGTGGGGTCAGGGTCGAGGTCGAAGACGATCCGGTCGGGCAGGTCGACCTTGTCGTGCCTGGAGCCCCAGAGGTGGAATTCGAGCACCCCCATTTGCACGGCGTGCAGGAGCGCGTCTGGCTTGCGGCAGTACATGTAGGTTTCGGTCTTGCCGTGCGTGTTGACGAACGCCTGGGGCAGCCAGTCGCCGAAGCCGGGGGAGGGGTGGCGCTGGAAAAAGCATTTGCCGTCCGCGCCATCCGGGCAGCGCACGAAGCTGATGAAGCGGTCTTCGAGGTAGGGCATGATCAACGGGGCGGCGGCCTCCATGTAGGCGGCGATGTCGCCTTTGGTGACATGGGCGTCCTGATAGACCACGCGCTCGGGATGGGTGATGGTGACCGCCGGTTCTGGCATCTCTCGCCGCACGGTTTTTGCCGGTTTGTCCGCGCGCAGGCCGATGAAGCGGCCATGGCGGATTTGCGCGTCCCCGGTCCAGCCGGCGAATTCGATGTTTGCCACGAGTTCGGGCTTCACCCAGGTGACGCCGCGGCGTAGCGCGGACGGGACGTCGCAGGGCGGCTGGCTGGTCGCGAATTTGTCGCGCAGTGCGGCCAGTTTCGCGAGGGTGGCGTCGGAAAAACCGGAGCCGACGCGCCCGGCGTAGCGCAGGGCGCCATCCGCGCGCACGGCCATCAGCAGGGAGGCGAACGGGCGCCTGGCCTGTGAGGGCGAGAAGCCGATGATGATGAATTCCTGAGCGTGCCCGCATTTGATTTTGAGCCAGTCGCCGTGGCGGCCGCTGCGATACGGCCGGTCGGCGCGCTTGGCGATGATGCCCTCGAGTCCATGGGCGCAGGCAGTTTTCAATAGCGTTTTAGCGTCGCCGCTGAAAACCTCGCTGAGCTGGATGGGGGCTTTTCTGCCCGGCGCCGGGATGAGTGTTTGCAATGCCGCCTGCCGCCTGGCGAGCGGTTCGCGAGACAAATCCTTGCCGTCCAGATGCAATATGTCGAACAGGAAGCAGGAGAGGGCGGCTCGCTTTCCTTCCAGTGCGGCGACCAAAGCTGCAAAATCCGTGCGGCCATCCGGGCCGACAACGGCAATTTCGCCGTCGAGCAGGACCGGCGGCAGATTGAGGGCGGCGATTGCCTGCGCGATGCCGGGGAATTTGTCCGTCCAGTCCAGCCCCGAGCGGGTGTGGATGCGCACCGCTGAGCCGGATGCCGCGATCAACGCGCGGTAGCCGTCATACTTGATCTCGTAGAGCCAGTTCCGGTGATCATCCGGCGGTTCGTCGACCAGTGTGGCGAGCATCGGTTCAATGAAGGCCGGCAGGTCCGGCGATGCGGCCTGCCAGACCGATTCGCCGCGGGCGATATCCTCCATGCGGCGGCCCGAGACGACGCTGGTGACCTCGCGTTCCAGCAGATCGTCATGCGTGTTGGCGAGCTCGTCGTTTTCCTTGATCAGCAGCCAGTTCTCGGTTTTTCCCCCAGGCCGCGGCTTCATGCGCACGAGCGCCCAGTGGCCGCGCAGCCGCTCGCCATGCAGGATAAAGGCAAGCTTGCCGCGCTCCAGACCTTCATGCGGGTCGCCGACCGGCGTCCAGCTGCCGGTATCCCACAGCATGACGGTGCCGCCGCCGTAGTTACCCTTGGGGATGGTGCCCTCGAAACCGCCATATTCCAGCGGGTGGTCCTCGGTGCGCACGGCGAGACGCTTGTCCTTCGTGTGGTAGCTGGGACCGCGCGTGACCGCCCAGCTCAGGAGCACGCCGTCCAGCTCCAGCCGGAAATCGTAGTGCAGCCGGGTCGCGGCGTGTTTCTGAATGATGTAGAGCGCGCCGGGCTCAGCGTTGGCAGCACCGCCGGCAGGTTCGTGCGTTTCGCCGAACCGGCGTTTGGCGCGGTAGCGTGTCAGCGCCTCGTCGACGGTTTTGGCCATCAGCCGCGGCGGCGCGATTTGGCCGCAGGTCGTGGCTTATCGGGCGCGGAGGGCGCCTGGTTGCCCTTTACGCTCTGTCGCAGCGCCTCGACCAGATCGATGACATTGCCGCGCGCCGCATCCGGCTCATCGATCGTCTCATCGACACTCACCTGGTGCTTGGCCTTCGCCTCGATCAGGTCGCGGAGCGACTCCGTGTAATGATCGTGGAACCGGCCGGGATCGAATTTAGCGGTTTTGCGCTTGATCAGGTCTTTCGCGAGGTCCAGCAGCTCCTCATTCGGCGCGGCGTCATCGGCGTCGGCGAAGAAGGGCGCGGCGGCGCGCACCTCATCGGCAAACCGCAGCGTCTCCAGCATCAACCCCTGGCCGCAGGGCTTGAGGGCAGCGACATATTCGCGGCCGCGCATGACGAACTGGCCGAGGCCCATCTTGCCGGTGGCGCGCAGGGCGTCGCGCAGCACGGCATAGGCCTCTTCGGCGAGCTTGCCGTCGGCGATGACGTAATAGGGTTTCTCGAAATAGATCGGGTCGATCTCGCAATGGTCAACGAACTGCACGAGGTCGATCGTCCGGCGCGCCTCGAGTTTGACCGACGCGATGTCCTCCTCCGTCACCAGCACGTAATGGCCTTTGGAGACCTCGAAACCCTTGGCGATGTTCTCGGGCTCGACCTTGCCGATGCCGGGGGCGACTTTTTCGTAGCGGATACGTTTTTTAGAGGCCGCGTCGATCTGGTGGAACGAAAGGCGGGCACCGCTTTGCACGGCGGAGACGAGCTGCACGGGGATGGACACCAAAGCGAGCCGCAGCTGCCCGGTCCACAGGCTGCGCCCGCCCGCGGTTTTCACCGCGGACGGGCTGTCGGATTTTTTCGCGCGAGGACGCGCCATGGATCAGGACATCGCCTGCTCGATCATCTGCAGATGCATTTTCAGGATCGGCAGTGTGGTCGAGGCAAAGGATTTCAGCTGCGGATTGCTGCCATCGGCGATTTCGGTCTGAAACACCTTGATGGCGCGCAGATGCGCGGTTTTTTGCTGGGCGAGGTAGGTCTGGTCGAAGCTCGAGCCGATTTCGCCCTGCAGTTTGGTCACCATCGCCTGCTGCTTGGCGGTCAGGCTGGTGGGGGCGGTGGCACCCAGGTCCTGCGTAAGGCCCATCAGCTGGTCGTTGGCTTTGGTGTGGTCGGTGACCATGCGGGTGCCGACGGCCTGCACGCTCGAATCGCCCTTCTGGGTCGCGAGCTGGCCGGCCTGGACCTCGTACATGCCGGCGGTGGCGGCGAGTTTGATGAATTTCTGGTCCTGGGCGCTCAACGCCTTGGAAGAGGACATCGAGCTGCTGGTGTCCGACATGGTGCTGGTCTGGGCCATCGCGGCGAGCGGGGCGGCCATGGGGGCGAGCAGAATGGCGCTCGCGAGAAGCAGTTTACGCATGGACTTGGATCTCCTGTGGTTTGGTCACCGGCGGTGTTCGCCAGTCCGAAAACCACGTCGTAACGCGGGCCACGGTTACAACGGGGAGTGCTGCCAAGCTTCGATCGTTTAATCCAGCGCTTAACAACGCCGGCGCCGGATGCGTACGGAGGGCACGGCACGTGGCGTTGCGGGATGGGCGAAGGGGGGTGGCTCCCGAAGTTGGACTCGAACCAACGACCGAGCGATTAACAGTCGCTTGCTCTACCAGCTGAGCTATTCGGGATCGGTTCGGGCGCTATAGCCAAAGCAGGAGATGGGTGCAAGGCGGCTGGTTGATTTCGCATCACGCCGGCTTTACAGACGGCGCAGCGCGGGCGTGGTGGAACTGGTAGACGCGCCGGACTCAAAATCCGGTTCTGGTGACAGAGTGTCGGTTCGATTCCGACCGCCCGCACCAGCAATCGTCTGGCGCGATCGGGACATGACGGCGGGTAAGCGGGGGCTTGCCGCCCATGTGTCGCAATTATGTGCAACGATCTGGAATTACACGGCTTTCACGTTGCAGAAAGTTATGGTTTAACGTTGCGCTCATGCTCACAACGGATGACGTCATGCGGGTACATCACTGGTCCACAAGCCTGCGCCGCCACCTCGGATCATATGTTCCGCGCGTTCTCGGCGACCGCCGGGCGGTAACCTCCATCGAGTACGTGATCATCGCCAGCATCATCGTCATCGCGTTGATCGTCAGCGTGCCGCTGATCGGCCCGGAGCTGTCTCACACATTCGCCGCGGTCAGTTCTGAACTCTAGGTAGTGCCGGGAGAGGGTTGGAGCTTGCAAGCCCCGGTTGCGGGACAGGGTTGTTTTGAGGTGGCGAAGCTGCAATGATTGCCGATGTGCATTACAAATTCGTGTGATGCCCGATTTGGCAAACGTTTTATCAAAACGTCAAATTCCGCGTATATTCTGATCCTATCGTGTTAAATCTAGATAATTCTCATTATTTTCTTTAAATTTCGTTAGATACAATATAATTTCGAGGTCAGGTTTTTTATTTGGAATCTTAGCCGTTTTTTATGTCCAGAATACACGTCCTGATCGTCATAAGTAACATTTTTGTTAATATGTCTCGGTCGCAATGTGAGATTTTTTTCTCTGGTACGCGCACAAGTGTTTGACAAAATACCCTAGTTTCCGTGTATTGAGAGCTGACCCTCAGAGGGTTAACGCGGTTGGAAAAGATGACCTTTTTTTCATATTCCGTGTTTAGAACTCGTCTAAGGCCGCGCTGTCAGCAGGTAGCTGTCCGCGGTTGTCTGAACACTCGAAAAGGAATGACCAATGCTTGTTAGCTATCTGCGCACCGGCCTCGCCCTCAAACTTCGCCAGCTTAAATTCGACAACCGTGCCGTGACCGCCATCGAGTACGCACTGATTGCGGCGCTGATCGCTGTCGTGATCATTGGCGCGCTGACCACCCTTGGCAGCAAGATCACGACGACCTTCAACACCGTCGCGTCCGAGCTCTAAAGCGCGACGTCATGACGTTGGACCGCGCGCGGTTCATCTTCGTGGCGCAGCTGCCCTTGAGTTATGCCTGGGAGCAGGACCCGGATGTGGCGCACTATCTCGCGCTACGCCTTTGTGGGCGTTCCGGTCGTTCGGTTCAGACGTAGGGTGACCATGACGGCGGCTGGTGGGATTACGCCACTAGCCGCCTGTTTTTTTAATTCGAAAGCGCCGCATATTTTTTTCTTTCCTAAACATGTGTTTTTTATTATCTACAGTTTAGAAATTGTCTCCGGGTGTTTACGGTTTCGGGGTTGGGGCTTTACGGGCGGCGGTTCAGGCGCTCTTGGCGGTGTTGGATATGTGTAAAATCCGACATCTTCGGCGGATCGCTTGCAACGTCTGCAGGTGCCGCGCGCGGGTCCTGCGCCGTATTGCGGGCTTGGGGTATGGCGGCGCTGCTACCGTAGGTTTCGGTGGTGACCCGTCTGGGTTGGTTTATCCGAGTTTGGTTTGCGTATGATGGTCTTTGTTTGATGATGGCGGTCCGCACCCCGGTTGAGTTGCGGATGTTATGAAGCGGCTGGCTCCGTGGGGAGCGTCTGGAAAGTGAGTATCTTGGCAGTGAGTAGCGATGCAGCGGTTTGTCTCGGGGCGCGGGTTAAGGTGATGCCTTGCCCGCCTCTGGTGCTGTTGCGCACGCAGTCGCGGGGGTTGCCGTGCTGACCGCCGCCGATCTCGCCTGGCTCGCCGGCCCGCTCCTGGTATACGCTGCCTTGCATGATCTGGCCGCACGTACGGTGCCGAACTGGCTGCCGGTGGCGCTTTTGGTCATAGGGCTTTCCGCCCGGTTCGCCGACCACACCCTGGTGGACGGCCTGCTTGTCGCCGCCTGCACCTTCGCGGTGCTGTTCGCGCTCTGGATACTCGGCCTGATGGGCGGCGGCGATGTCAAGCTGTGGGCGGCGAGCGCCCTGCTGATCCAGCCGCTGCTGCAGAGCGAGCTCAATTTCATCCTTGATGTGGTGCTGGCGGGCGGCGTGCTCGCCCTCGTCTACCTTGTCCTGTTCCGTCTGATCAAACGCCCGCGCGCCTCGCGCGAGGGCGGTCTGGTCAGGCGGGCGCTGCGCGCCGAAGCGTGGCGGATCTTCCGCCGGGCGCATCTGCCCTACGCCTGCGCCATCGCCGGCGGGGCGCTCGTCAGCCTCTTGCCTCTCTCCAGCCAGCGTTAGGGTAGGTCATGATTTTGAAACTCGGCATTCTCGCCGTTCTCGTCGTAGCGCTGATCGCGGTGTCGATTTTCGGGTTGTCCATCCTCAACCAGTCCCACCAACAGCAGGCGGTCGCCCCGCCGCAGACGCAGCAGGTCCTGGTCGCGGCGGCCCTGCTGCCCGGTGGCACGCTGCTGCAACCGACCGACATCGTCAGCGCGCCCGTCGCCGCCGGCAGCATCCCGGCGGGTGCCGCGATCGACACGCCCGACGCCCGCTCCGCGATGGTCGGCTCGATGGTCCGCACCTCGATTTCGCAGGGGGCGCCGATCCTCGAAAGCCAGATTATCCATCCCGGCGATCACGGCTTCCTCGCCGCCGTGCTCGCTCCTGGGATGCGCGCCGTGACGATCGGGGTTGACGCCGTGTCCAGCGCCGACGGCCTGATCTGGCCGGGCGATAATGTTGACGTGTTGCTGACGCAGACGTTGAACAACGCGCCGGTCGACAAGAGCATCGCCGCCGAAGTCGTGCTGAGCAACATCCGCGTCATCGCGACCGGCTCGGAGCTGGTCAAGAGCGGCGCGGTGACGAGCGGCAATGCCTCGACCGAGGCGCCGGCGCAGACGGTGACGCTCGAGGTGACGCCGGATCAGGCCTCGCGTTGCCTGGTCGCGAGCAATCTCGGCCATCTCTCGCTGATCGTGCATTCCGCGGTCGCGCCGACGGCGCAACAAACAGCAGCGGAAGCCGCCGCCGCGGCGCAGCCGGTCTGGGCAGGCGATGTCTCGCCGGCGCTGACGGACACGAAGCCGGCCCCGCAGATTTCGACCGTTCATGTGTTCGAAGGCACCCCGACCGCAGAGGATTACAATTTCTGATGAGCGCCGTCTCTAAATTCGCCTTCCTAACCTTCCTTGCGGCCGGCATCATCGGCGGTGCTGCTGGCGCGTTCGCGCAACAGGCGCCGGGTAATCTGACCGACGGCCTTGGCAACGGCGTCGGCAACGGCGTCGGCAGTGGCGTGCAGCCACCCGGCGCCGCAACGAACGATGATGACAGTGGCGCGGCCGCCGCGCCAACAACGCCACCGCCCGCGCCCTATCGCGGTAGCATTTATGTTGCGAAAGGGTCCGGCAAGCTTGTCAAGCTGCCTCACCCCATCGCCAATCTGTTTTCCGCCGACCCGACCGTCGTGGAGGTTCGTCCCGCGAGCCCGACCTCGATCTTTGTGTTCGGCAAAGGTACGGGCGAGACCACCATCGTGGCGACCGATGCCGGCGGCAACCCGATCGCGCAGTACCAGGTCTCGGTGGGCTCATCGTCCTTTGCCGGCGACCAGTTGGCCGCACGGTCGCAGGATACAGCCCCCGGCAGCAGTGTAACGGCCGAGAGCGAGCCGAACGGGATGATCGTGCGTGGCACGGTGCAGACGCCTGAGCAGGCCGATAACGTCATGGAGCAGGCAAGACTTATTTCGCCGGACAGCAAGGTCGTAAATAATCTGCAGGTGCAGGAGCCGATCCAGGTCGAGCTCAAGGTGCGCATCGCCCAGATGTCACGGACGGTCACGCGCCAGCTCGGCATCGACTGGGGTTCTGTCGGCAGCAGCGCGATCAGCATCGGCAAGTTCATGGTTCAGGCGAATTCCGCCTCGGCGCCGGCGTCGATCAACGGTACCACCCCCGGCGGCGTTGGGCTCACCTTTCCTGGCGGCACGTTCGAGGGCATCATCGATGCGCTGGCGGAGGATAACCTCGCGCATGTCCTCGCCGAGCCGACGCTGACCACGGTGAGCGGCACGCAAGCGAGCTTTCAGGTCGGCGGCCAGTTCCCGATCCCAGTGTCGTCTGAGAACAATACTGTGACGGTATCGTATAAAAATTACGGCGTACTTCTGACCTTCACGCCGACCGTGTTCTCCGATGGCCGCATCGCGCTGCAGGTCGCGCCGCAATTGAGCTCGATCAGCACGGCCAACTCCGCGGTGCTCTCCTCCACTGGCTCGAATCTGACCCTTTCTGTCCCCTCGATCGACATAACGACCGCCTCCACGACGGTGATCCTCGGGAGCGGCCAGGGCATGGCGATTGCCGGGCTGCTCGAGAACACAACCAACGACACCGATAATGGTGTACCGGGTTTGAGCGAGGTGCCGCTGCTGGGCTCCTTGTTCCGCGGCGACTCTTACCAGACGCAGGAGCAGGAGCTCGTGATCACGGTGACGCCTTATCTGGTCTCGCCGGTCAGCAATGACGCTAAGCTCGCCGCCCCCGATGACGGGTGGACGCCGCCGAATGACTTGCAGCGCATCCTGTTGCTACGTGATAACGGTACCGAGACGACCAGCGCCGCCATTCCGGGCGATGCCGGGTTCATGGTCCAATGAAAGGATCCGCCATGCCTCGCCGAGTGAAAGCGTCCGCCATGCCTGATGTCGCGAAGCCGAAAGGTATCTTGCGGGTCTCGGCGATATCTGTGGCGTCGCTCACTCTTTTGGGATTGGCCGGCTGCGCGATGTCGTATGATCCGTTCGACCCATTCCAGCGTCCTGGCAACTGGGCGGAAACCGGCGCGCCGCTCGAGGATATCGCACAGCAGGCAGCGACTCCGTCGGACCTGATCCGCGGCCAGTCCGAACCGCTGAGCAGCGGCACGGTCGCCGCCGCCGGGCTCGACAAAGCGCTAGGTGCGGAAGGTGCTGGCACCGCGACGGGTCTGCAGACGGCGGCGATGCCGATCTCGACCGCAAGCTCGAACTGACGGATGACAGGACCTATGATCAGTCGCAAGAACGCCTCAAATACGGAGGGCCTACTATGAGCCAGAGCGGAGGCCGTCTGGCCGGCGCCGACAGCGCCGTTTTGAGCCGGCCCGACCGGTTGACCGTGTTGGCCTTCCTCGGCGATCCCGCGACCGAGCAGGTGCTGCGCGATGGCCTCGGCGATGTCGTCGCCAACGGCATGGACATCCGGCGCGGCACCGTGCGCACTGCGATCGCCGCGATGGCGAAATTACAGACGCCGGAAGTGCTGATCGTCGACATCGCCGGCGAAGACCAGCCGTTGCACGCGCTGGGCGAACTGTCCGACGTTGTCGAGCCCGGCGTGCGCGTGCTCGTCATCGGTGATACCGACGATGTCGATTTCTACCGGCACATCACCCGCGGCATGGGGGTGATGGAGTATATCTTCAAGCCGATCACGCGCGAGGCGGTGGCGCGGCATTTCGCGCCGCTGATCACGCGCAAGACGATCGGCCAGGACGCGACGCGCGGCGGCCGCGTCATCGCCATCATGGGCGCGCGCGGCGGCGTCGGCTCAACGACGATTGCGGGCAACCTCGCCTGGCTGCTCGGCGTCATGGCCAAGCGGCATACGGTGTTCCTCGAATCCGATCTGCACATGGGCTCGGGCGCGCTGCTGCTCGGCGGCAAGACCGGGCCTGGCCTGCGCATGGCGCTGGAGACGCCGGACCGGATCGATCCGCTGTTCGTCGAGCGCGCGGCCCAGCCGGTCTCCGAGCGGTTGCACGTGCTGGCCTCGGAAGAGAAGCTGCACGAGCCGCTGAATTATGCGCCGGGCGCGGCACGGCGCCTGATCGAGACGCTGCGCGTGCGTTATAATTTTATTATCCTGGATGTGCCATTCCTGCCCATGGCCTGTAACCGGGAGCTGATCGAGTATGCGCATCACCGCGTCATCGTCATGGATCCCTCGCTCGCCAGCGTGCGCGATACGCTGCGCCTGCTCGGCCTGCCGAACGGCCCTTGGCAGCCGCAGAGCCCGACGATCGTGCTGAACCGGCAGGGCCGCCCCGGTGGCCTGACGCGCAAGCAGATCGAGGATGCGCTCAAGGTCAAGGTCGACGTCGTGATCCCCGACATTCCCAAGCAGCTGAACGAGAGTGCCAGCTTCGGCGAGCCGGCGATCGCGAGTCGCGGCCCGTTCCGCCAGGCGATCGTCGATCTGTCGCGCGAGATCGGCTTTGTCGGCAACCGCGACGAGGCGGGCAGCGCCAATGGCGCGCAACCGGCGGCACTCGGCGGGATCTTCAAAATGCTGCGTCTGCAAAAAGGGTGAACGAGATGACCGATGCCATGCCCGTATTCGGCCGCCGCCGGAATGAGCCGGCTGGCAATCTCGGAAATCTGGGGAATCTTGGTAATCTCGGCACGGTCAACGGGGTGAGGCCGCCGGCACCGGCGAACGGGCCGATCCCGGAAGCGGCGATGGCGCGCAAGGCGGCCGAGGCCGCCGCCACCGCCAGCATCGTCGCCGCCGCGGCGAGTGCCGCCGCCGTCACCACCCGCGCCGACATCGCCGAATTGCGGGCGCTGTGCCTGACCCGCATGGACGCAACCGCCGTCGCCTCGCTGCAGCCCGAACGCCTGCTGATCGAGGTCGAACGGCTGATCTCCGACCTCGCGACCGAACGGCGCGTCCAGCTGAACGGCCGTGAGCAGCGCAGCCTCGCGACCGAACTCGTCGACGACATGCTGGGCCTCGGGCCGCTCGAGCCGCTCCTGCTCGATGAGACCATCAACGACATCATGGTCAACGGACCGGAGCACACCTTCGTCGAGCGCGGCGGTAAGCTCGTGCAGGTGCCCGTGCGCTTCCGCGACTGGACGCATCTCACCAATATCTGCCAGCGCATCGCGGCCTCGGTTGGCCGGCGCGTCGATGAAGCGAGCCCGATGTGCGACGCGCGCCTCAAGGACGGCTCGCGCGTCAACATCATCCTGCCGCCGCTCGCGATCGACGGCCCCTCGCTCTCGATACGTAAATTCTCCAAAAAACCGATCGACTTCGAAAAGCTGATCGGCTTTGGCTCGCTCACCCCGCCGATCGCCCGCGTGCTGGAAATCGCGGCGCGCTGCCGGCTCAACATCATCGTCTCCGGCGGTACCGGTTCCGGCAAGACCACCATGATGAACGCGATGAGCCGCTTCATCGACCCGGCTGAGCGCGTCGTCACCGTCGAGGACGCGGCCGAGCTGCAGCTGCAGCAGCCGCATGTCGTGCGGCTCGAGACGCGGCCCTCGAGCCTCGAGGGCAAGGGCGAGGTCAATGCCCGCGACCTCGTGCGCAACGCGCTGCGTATGCGGCCCGACCGCATCATCATCGGCGAGGTTCGCGGTGCCGAGGCCTTCGACATGCTGCAGGCGATGAACACGGGCCATGACGGCTCGATGTCGACGATCCACGCCAACAACACCCGCGACGCGCTCGCCCGTATCGAGAACATGGTGCAGATGTCGAGCATGGGTCTCTCGCCGAAAGCGATCCGCACCCAGGTGGTCGCCGCCGTCAACCTGATCGTGCAGGTCGAGCGCCAGCGCGATGGCGGCCGGCGCGTGACGCAGGTGACCGAGATCGCCGGGATCGAGGGCGAGACGCAGCTGCTCAACGACATCTTCAAATTCGAGGTGACCGGCGAGACCGCGACCGGCAGGCTGACCGGGCGCTACGAGGTCAGCCGCATCCGGTCCTCCTTCACCGAGCGCCTGCAGTATTTCGGCCTTGAGCGGTCCTGGATGGCGGCTCTGGAAGACGCCGGATGATCGTCGTCAAGGAGCTCATCGCTCTCTTTGTTTTCGTTGTCATCCTGCTGGCGCTGACCGGCGTGGCGCTGGTCTGGGTGATGCAGGGTGCGGACCGTGAGAAAAAATTCCGTGCCCGCCTGTCGGAAGCCGTCACACCCGTGGCGCGGCATCCCAACCCGGTGGACGAGGAAATCTCGCTCTCGCGCACGCTGAGCCGCGCCGACCAGCTGAAGGAGCGCGCCGCCGGCCTGATCGGGGTCGATCTTCGGCAATCGGAGACCTATCCGATCAAATGGTGGCTGGTGCCGCCGCTCAACCTGGTTGCTGGCATCATCATCGTGCTGCTGGCGGCCCACCCGCTCGGCCACAAGCTCCTGCTCTTCATCTTCGCGCTGCCGGTGATATGGCTGGTGCTGACGAAATTCGTCTTCAACTTGTTCACCACCCGCCGGAACGCCAAACTGCTTGAACAGTTTCCGGACGCGCTGAACACGATCGTGCGCTGCGTGCGCGTCGGTATCCCGATGGGCGAGGCGCTGCGCTCGGTCTCGCGCGACGCGCTGGAGCCGACGAAGAGCGAGTTCACCATCCTCGCCGACAAGGTCTCTATCGGCATTCCGCTGGACGTCGCGCTGCGCGAACTCGCATTGCGCATCAAGCTCACCGAATATCAGTTTTTCGCCACCGCGTTGACCCTGCAGGCCCGCTCGGGCGGCGGCATCACGCAGACGCTGGAGACGCTGGCGGATGTCATCCGCAAGCGCGTCGGCCTGAAGGCGCGCGGCTACGCGCTGACGGCCGAAGCGCGCACCAGCGCCATGATCCTGTCCATCCTGCCCTTCATCGCCGGCGGCGCCATCTTCGTCATGCAGCGCGCCTATATCGTCCTGCTGTTCACGACGTCCTCGGGCGAGGCCGTGCTGGGTGCCGCCATCCTGCTGATGGCCATGGGCATGGGCACGATCCAGTACATGATCAGCAACGTGCTCAAATAGATGCAACATATCCCCGTCACCTATATCCTTGGCGGCCTGGTCGTGATCATCCTTCTGGTCGCGGGCCTCGGCTTCGTGCTGGCCGAGGAGTTCAGCCGCACGGGCCGGCTGAACAACCGGCTCGAGCTCGTCACCACCGGCGGCGATGTGACGGAGCTGACCTCGGCGAAGCCGGAGGGCAACCCCGTGCTGCGGTTCGTCTCGTCGCTCGGCATGCTGATCGCCCGCAGCGGCATCCTGTCGCGAAAGACGCTTGGCGAGATGTCGGCGACGCTGGAAGCCGCCGGTTTTCGCGGCGGCCGTGGGCTGGGCCTGTTCATCGGCGCTAAAATCGTCCTCGCCTTGCTGGTGCCGCTCCTGCTGTATCTGGCGCTCTCGACGCATCTTAAGGGCGCGTTCTGGCACTCGGTGCTGCTCTGCGGCGGTGCCGTGATCGGCCTGATCGCCCCGGACAAAATCGCGTCCAGCATGCGGGCGAAGCATCTTAAGCAGGTCGAAGCCGGTGTTGCCGACGCGCTCGACATGCTCGTCATCTGCGCCGATGCCGGCCTCGCTCTGGAAGCCGGCCTCGCGCGCGTCAGCCAGGAGCTGGGGCCGCTGAACCCGGCACTTTCGATGGAGCTGACGCAAACCTCGCGCGAATTGCAGATCGGCTCGGACATGCGGCGCGCCATGGAATCGCTCGGCCTGCGCACGGGGCTCGACAGCCTGAAGCGCCTGGCGACCACGCTCGCGCAGTCGCTGCAATACGGCACGCCGCTCACCGCCGCCTTGCGCACGCTCTCGGCGGAGCTTCGCCAGGAGGCCCTGGTGAAATTCGAGGAGCGCGCCGGCCGGCTGCCGACGCTGATGACCCTGCCGATGATCCTGTTCATTCTGCCCTGCGTCTTCCTGGTCGTGGCGGGGCCGGCCATCATCAACGTCTTGTCATCATTCCACGGACAAAAGTAACTCCCCATGAAAAGCAGTTTCTGGAACGGTCTGGCCACGTCATGCCGCGTTTAGCCTTGATGTCTGTGCTGGCGATTCGCGCCGGCGTGGTGGGGGCGGGGACCTTGCTCCTCGCCGCCTGCGCTCAGGATAAAACTGTCAGCAGCGTGCCCGGCTCGCCCGTCGGCACGGGTACGCTGAACGTCGCGGACGCCGCGATTGCGGGAGGCGATCCGACCATGGCGCTGTCGGTCACGCAGTCAGTTCTGGCGGATGACCCCAACAACGTCGACGCGCTGGTGCACGAGGGCAATGCCTATTACGCGCTCGGCCGCTGCCAGCCGGCGGAAGCCGCCTACCAGCTGGCGCTCGCGCATGACGCCAAGGCGACCGCGGCGGAAACCGGGCTTGGCCGCTGCCTGCTGAAAACCGACCCCACCGAGGCGGAAGCCGCCTTCATGGCGGCGGTGCAGGACGATCCGGGCAATGCCAAGGCGCTGAACGATCTCGGCATCGCACGCGATCTCGAGGGCCATTTCGCCGCCGCCGCGGATGCCTACAAACAGGCCCTGCTCGCCGACCCTTCGATGACCGCCGTCGAGGTCAATCTCGGTCTGTCACTGGCGCTTTCGGGCAACGGGCCGGCGGCGCTGCAATATCTGGGGCCGCTCGCGACCGGGCAGAGCGCGACACCGAAAATCCGGGAGGACTACGCGGCCGCTTTGCTCGCCGCCGGCCGGGATGATGAGGCGCGCCAGGTGCTGAGCATCGACCTGCCGCCATATCAGGTGGCGAGCGCCATGGACGGCTTTGCCGAGGTGATCGCAAAGTCTCAGGAAAATCCACCGCCACCGCCACCGCCCGCCCCGACGGTCGCGACCGTCCGGACTATGCCGGTGAGCGTACAGTCATCTTCAGGGCCGGCATCTTCGGGGCCGGCCGTGCTGACGCCGGCATCCGCCAAACCGCCCGCGTCTGTCGCCGCGTTGCTGCCGACCTACGTGCCGGACAACTCGACCGCCGCCTATACCGGCCCATCACCAATCCCCGTGACCGCGTCATCCTCGACGCCGGGACCGGGACGGCCCCCGGCCACGCCCGTTGCGGCCGATCCGCCGGCTGCCCACGCGATGCACCAAGCGGCTGCGAACGTGGCCGCAAGCAGCACGGATGCCGGACCGGCGGCAGGCGAGGGCGCTGCCGTGCAGCTCGGCGCGCTCAACTCGTCGGATGCGGCCCAGCACGACTGGGACAGCCTGAACGCCGCGAGTCCCGCGCTGTTTTCGGGGAAAAGCCCGCTCATCCAATCCGCCACGGTCGATGGTAAACTCTATTACCGGCTGCGCGTCACCGGGTTTTCCAGCCATGCGGACGCGGCGCATTTCTGCAGCCAGGTGACAGCGGCGGGCCATGCCTGCACGGTTGCGAATTTTTGAGCGGGACGGGCAAGCAAGGACTACTTTTTGTGAACAAAAAGTAGCAAAAAAACTTTGGAGGTTTGAGTCTTGGGCTGTGACAGTGTCAGCGTCCATAGGCAAGCAGACCAAAAATTTTTTGCTTCTTTTTTTAAAAAAGAAGTGTTTCCTTACGCAGAGCCCCGTATCACGGAGTGCGTTTTAACAGTTTTAGACTTGCCATGGCGACGCATAGACGCTTCTTAGATGTCAGGCACGGGTAAAAAGTTACTTTATCCCCCGTGCTTTAACGAGGGATCGTCCGTATGGCTTCGCCGGCTCATCATATTTGGCGCAACATGATAGCGCCACGGCTTGCGCGCAGCCTCGCGCCGCGGGTCGCGACCTTACTGCAGACCAGTAACGCCGCGCCGGCGCAAACAGCAACAACCGCCGCGACGGCGGACCAGGTCGGGTCCCTGCAAATCTACAAAGGCTACGCCGACTCCGACGTCGAAATCCTCAAAGCCTTTTCGCAAACTGGGCTGCATCCCCAGGAACATTTCATCACGGACTTCTTGGGCGGCCGCACGCGAACCGCGAGCCTCTATGAGAGTGCGGGTCATCTCGCGGGGCATGTTCTCGGCGTGCCGGTGCCCGGTGATTTTCATGCCGAAGCC
>Ga0116231_10006633_pt1 | contig 21897 bp, 16 predicted proteins | sample S1TSphgellanicum_2_FD_89695 | JGI IMG/M metagenome (GOLD analysis project Ga0116231, IMG submission 89695) | Host-associated microbial communities from peat moss isolated from Minnesota, USA - S1T2_Fd - Sphagnum magellanicum MG | ecosystem: Host-associated > Plants > Peat moss > Unclassified...
CTCGACCCTCTACCCCTTTCTAGAGTTGGAAGCCGGGAGCGTGCTACCAAGTTCAACTTTCCGCAACTTGACTTTGTGAAACCCTCAAGTGGGTTCCACCCCCGTGACTTGGGAGCGCGTCATTTGAGCCCTTTGAGGAGTTGGGAGTGCGTCAACAATTCAAACAAAACATCTCCATTAAAAGCAATCAACAAAAATTAGAGTTTTTGAATAAGTATCTTGTTATAATCCAAATTTTGCAATTCGTTGGGGGTATGTATTGGCAACACCATTATACAAAAGCAAAAAATAGTAGACAAAATATTCCCAATGAGGGTGGAAGGTTGTGATGATAGTGGGGCACCAGATTGAGGAATCCCTTTCGATGATTTCATTAAAGAAGGAAGGGGTGTTAAGTTGTCACTTGAGGAAAAATAAATTAATGTTGAACATATTAAAGGTAATGGGAAATTCTATCATTATTTATACCTATTGGACACCTAGCTCAAAGAAGTTTCTTCCAACCTACATGTGGCCCATGTGCACCTATGTGTGAAATATGAATTAATTAGAAATGAACTAAAACTCAACTAAAAGTGAATTAAAAATTAACTAAAAGTGGATTGGAAGTGAATTAGAATTAAACTAAAAATTAATTAGAAGTGAACTAAAAGTGAACTAAGAGTTAATTAAAAATGAATTGGAAATAAACTAGAATTTAATTAATAGTGAACTAGGAGTTAATTAGAAGTGAATTGGAAGTGAACTAAAACTTAATTAAGAGTTAACTGGAAATGAATTAGAAGTGAACTAGATTTTAACCAAGAATGAATTAGAAGTTAACTAGAAATGAACTAAAAATGAACTTGAAGTTAACTAAAAATGAACTAAAATTAAATTAAGAGTTTTGTACAAGTTCATTACAAATCATGAATGAACATTCAAATGAATGAATTCCATATTGCATTGGCATTTGTGACACATTGGGGAAGTCACGGGTTTAATTCCTAGCATTATAACATATATACATGCTTAAGGGGCTAAGATAGGTGGGGTAGGCTAAGTAAGATATATTGTGTTAAGTTAAAGTAAGTCAAGTAAAATAAGGTAGGCTAGGTTAGGTTACCATTTACATACCAACCTTTTTATGACCTACCTACCCACCCACCTACTATATATATATACAAGCAAAAATGGTCCATACTCTACTAGTTAAAAAAACCACCCTAGTCACAACGAACATGTTGAAATCAACTTGTCCAAAATGACGAAGTGGTCTTTTTGATGCATGTTTAAATTGGGTATTTTTTACTAGATTTGTCAATAAAAAAACTAGGTTTTCTAGTAGTGCAATGGGGAGGTTTCATGGTCCATGTGGATATTTATTTTATAAACTTCCTATGACTCCCTCTCGATTTTCTACATTCAAAACTAGAGTTTCATTTGCATTTTACCTCCATCTCCATTGTGACATTTCAGATTTTGTTGATGTTTCCTTTCCTTCAATCTATAGAAGTTCAATGATGAGGAATGGGCGGACATGCCCACTTGCAATCTAGGAAAAAACTATGCATAACATCTAGTTGCAATAATCAAGAAATTACGACACTTGTGTATACACAACAACGTTTGACAAGTATGTTCGTGCTTTCAAATAATGTACATTACACATATAATACTTGTAAGGTGTTCCACCTAGTCATGGATTCGATAGGAATGAATTGTTGTTGAGGAAGGCCCGAGGGTTTATTGATCGTGTTAAACTTGTGGAGGATGTGGCAAATTACACATTTGAGTCATTGTTCATAAATTGCCTTCCACACCTCAAGGGTGAAAAGGTTTTTGGGTTTGTTAAGCGACCTATTGATTGCCCTCCTAGGGTAGACAATGATTCCCATTGTCTTGACCATGTGAATTTCTTTCATCCATGAGTAATTGTTCTTATTATTAAACCCAACATTGTCGAGGATGTATGCATGCAACAACCACCTTTTAGTTTTAGTAATTTACAGCCTTTGCTTTTTTGAGGTGGGGTGGAAGTGAAGGAAATTATTTGTGTTGATGGTTAGTGGCATATTGAATGCTACCCACCCAATTTTATAATTCAATGTTCTACACTATAAAAAATAACATGGCTCAAATTCAAAACAAGAATCAATATTTTACAAACTTGTAAGTGGAACTCATGCTCCATGTTACTCAGGTTTCTAGGTACAATATCAACGTGGATCACTCGAACACCCTAAACATTAGTTTTGTTTCAATGAATTAAACCATTGCATTGGTGGGACAATGCAAAAATATGTAGTTGTTAGGCCTCTAGTTCCAACTATATGGCACATCCAATAAGGTAATAACTTAACTCAAAAGAAGGCAACAACTCTAGAAAAGTAAGGTTTTCCTTTGGCCGTTTACTTAGAAACAACATTCAAAGTTTATTTGGTTCCCATTTTTTTAGCTCATGCAATACCGATGTGCTTGTTGTGAGTTGCCATAGCCTTGTGAAGTTGTTTAATGCAAGTTTTTGGCCTACAACTTGTGGTGGAAAGAAGGTGAAACGACATTCCGTCTTCAAATTAACACAACAACACACCAACAATTGGGAGGTTGACATCTTATTTCTCCAATGAATTGTTTCCCCCCCTATTGATGTCCCACCACTTAGGTATGGATGAATTTATAATATTCATTTTGATGACAAACAATAGGATGTCACTATTGGAAATTTTCCCTAAAAATGTTCATGTATACTTTGTCACAATGTTGGTAGCTTTTTTGGGCAACCATGGGGCATATGTGCAATGTAAACATGTGTATCACATTTTACAAGCGATTATGTTTGATGGGTTCATGGAAAAGTTCATTCATCACTGCACGTGGAATTGGGATGAAGTTCAATGTTTGTTACTACATTCTAAAGCCTTTGAATTTTAATGATAATACATCACAATTGCATTTGCATCAAATCAATTGTGATTTTTTCATTGATAAAACTTGTTGTAGTTCATTAGATTATGTAAGAAGTTTAGACTTTGGCTATCACCTAAAGGTTTTTTTTATTGTGTATTATTTTAATCATTCTAGATAGATGTATATTCCTTTTGTTGTGGTGAATATATATTAGTGGTGTCACATAAAAGTATTTGGCTTCATGAATTTATTTCGATCTAGGTTATGGTTAATATTAGCAATAAAACCTTTGATAGTCATAATGTGCTTCCAATATATTGTCTTTTTATGTATAATATTGTAGTACCTTAGCCATTTCAACACATGTTTGTTAAATAATTAATATATTTTGAGAATTTAATTTCATCAAATATTTTGAAGCGTGTAGTTTCCACCCATTTCAACATTTCTAAAAATAATATAATTATTGTAGAAGAGCCTTAAACATTTGGAGCATTGGTTGCACAAAGGATGATGATAAACATCCTTCTATTTTATTTTGCCTTCAAACCTTCACATGCTGCTACACTTGATAGTTCTATAGGCAAAACCCATGTTCATAATCAATAAACCATTGTTGATCCTAAAACAAACCATGCATGTAACGTGGTAAAATATTCCATGACTTGTCATCGAATATTTTACCATGTCACATAATATTTTCACATGGAAAATGAATATATTAAAAATATTCTATGACATGGCACATAATACTTTTCAAAGATTCCTTCTTGCTCATGTGAATTTGCTTGCTTGCTCATTAGTTAGTGTCATTGGTATAAATGGTGCAACTCAATTGGAATTCTATCAAAACAAGTAATTTTCAATTATTAAGCAACTCCACTACAACTATACCATAATGTCATGTTGACATTATTACTTTTCATCCATCCATTAAAATTTGGCATGTGGCACAATGAGGATTTTTGGATATAAAAATAATTTTCTTTTTGAAGTAGTGATCTCCATTTTCTATTATGATTGTTAGTGATGGTCCAAAATTATGATACATGTTACAATAAAAAATTGTCACATGGCATATTAATGAAAATTTGAAAAATAAAAATAAAAATAAAATTAATAACTAAGTAGGTTGGTACATAATGATAAGTAGGTAGGTTGTTAGGTCCTAAAGCCTACATAAGCAAAGACACCTTTTTTATATAGTTTGTAACACATGATACAAGGACAAAACATATGGGTTAAATCTTTTAATAATTTTTAGATGAAAATTGAATTATAACCACAAATTGTTTTTCCCATATGCTTTATGTTTGTTTTTCATTATGTAAATCATACAATTAAATTAGTGATTATTTGATATTTATATATGTGAAATAATTATTTAATTATCTGAAATATTGATTTAAATGAATTGATTTAATTCAGAAAATTCATTATGAAAATAATTTATCTGGTTTTATTTTAAATAATTATCTGAAAACTAAAATTTTAAATTAAATATCTGATAATTAATTATTTGGATTGATTATTTGAATTAATTAACCAGTGAGCTAGCTATCTAAATAAATTAACTTAATTCAGATAATCAGTTAGTTAATAAATTTAAATAATAATAATTAGATAAATAATTTTAAATCAAAAATAAAAATTATTTGAAGTAATTAGTCTAATTCATTTAATTTATTAATTAGTTACTTCAAATAATTAATTATTTGATTTCAGATGATTTATTATTAGATGATTACTTATTTAAATTCATATAATTAATCATTTAGTATTTGAAATTAAAAAAACGTTATTAATTATTTGAATCAAACTGATTTATAATTCATGTTAATAATTAAATAAATTGCATAGTATCAAATATTTAATAAATTATTGAAAAATAATTCATTACAAAAAAGTTTAATTAAAAATGAATTTGGGTAAATAAACATTAAGGTGTAAATAAACATATCCATATTTACACATGAATTGAATTTTTATTATAATATACACATTGATTTTAATTTCACATTTAAATAAATTACATGTATCTAAATAATTATTTTTGTATTGAATTTAGATAATTAATGATCTCATTATTATTGATGGGATAATAACTATCTCAATTGATTAGTTTAATTCATTATTAAATATCCCCAACTATGATAAATATGTATTTAATTATTATTCTATGAACAATTATTATTCCTATACATCCATATTATTTAGTCTAATTTGCATACTTAGTTAATTTAAAATTAATTATATGAACTACACTAATTTATTTACATTAATATTCAATCATTTAATATAATTAATAAGTTCATAATAACTAAGTGTATTAAACATAGTTAATATTTAATAGTCAAATTGTTGAAACAATATTTTTGTATAACATCTTACATATGAATTTGTGTCTTTATTAAACTATAAGTTGTTACATAATGATCACAACATAGTTGAACAATAATAATTCAATAATGGCACAATAATGGCCTTACTAATTGTATCAATGGAAATCATAGTTGAAAACTAGTTACAAATGTATTCTATAATGGGCATAAAAAATGTGGACACATGGCAAGATCGCATGTATGTACATTGTACATTAATTGTAACATAGTTGTTGTGTCAATGACACAACTACAATAGTTCTAAAATAGTTGTTACATGTAATCAAAGTGCAATTCCTCAAAAAAAAAAACTTGGTTGATTATGGATGTTTGTATAGTGTGACAAATTATTGTATAAAATATCCATTTCCAACACACTTGTAATTATAATAAATTGATTTTTTGATGCAACAATTTATTCATTAATTCTTCATATTTTTAGGGGGGATAGTTGCACAATAGTTGTATATGAATTTTTTTTGATCTTTAGTTGTAAGGTAATGTGATTTCGGTGGATACAATTTTTCATAATCTTTTTAGCCTATTTTAGGATATTATATTTTAGATTATCCTAGGTTTTTTAGGTTATTCTACTTTAGGTTATTATAGGTTATCTTATACTAGTAATAAACCAAGGTAAAATAACCTATAATTATTTAAAATAACATTTAAAAAATAATATAATATAATAACCCATAATGGAATAGTTTTAAATAACTTAAAGGACTTAGGGTTAAATAACTTAAAGTAACATAAAATCTAAATTTAAATAACCAAGAATAGCTTATGGTAGAATAATCAAAAATAATTTAAAGTACAATAGTCAGTAATAATTTAAAATAACATAGGATAAATTATCCTATAATAATTGATAATAACCTATAAAAACCCAAAGTAAAATAATTTAAAATAATACAAAATATACAATAATAGCCTAGGATTATGTCATTAGCACAATAACTATGAAAATGAACAATGAAAATACAAACCTAAATCTAAATTCAAACACAAGACATAGAAATTAAGACAAAACCATAATACATGAAAGACAAAAATATGAAATGTGTAAAAAAAATGTAAACAAATATTTATTATGATAAAACGTGAAAACATAATAGGGGAAAAAAAAAAATGGTTATGGAACAAAATTGTTCCTCAAATTGGTGTTGAACATATTAAAAATAATAAAGGGTTTTATTTTTATTTTTATTTCTTTGGGGATCTCGCTAGCTTGAAAAAACTTCCATGGAGGTTTCCATGTGCCCATCAACTAAGGAAACTTCTTAAAAAATTACTATGGAAGTTTTTTTTTTAAAAAAAAACTACAAATGAATATGAATTAACTAAAATTTAACCAAGAGTGAACTAAAAGTTAATTATGAATTAATTAAAAGTTCATTAAAAATACATTACAAGAATTTAAAATTTAATTTTGAGTTAAATATAAATTATTTTAAAAGGAATTGAAAATTAATTACAAATTATTTAAGAATGGAAAATTAACTATAAATGGATTACAAAGTTATGGATGAAAATTCATATGAATGAACTCCATTCATCATGTGACTGTGTTTAATATTGGCATCCATGATAGATTAAAATAATTAAAAATAACCAAAAATAGGCTAAAGTAAAATATCCAAAAATAATTCAAGATAAAATAATTGAATATTAACCCAAAATTTTGAAATAAAATATTCATGAATAATTTAAGCTAAAATCACTAATAGTAACATGGGGTGAAATAATTTATGATAACATATGATAAAATAACTTAAAATAATTTAGAATATCATAAAGTAAAATAACATAAAATAATTTAAAATAACATTCAGTAAAAAATATAAAGTTACATATAGTAATGTAAATTAACTTAAGGTATAACAATTTAAAATAACATGAAATAACCAAAATAACCTAAGATAGAAGAACCTATGATAATTGAAAATATTCTAAGGTGGAATATAACTTAAAGTAATATAAATTAACATATAATATCCTAAAATAACCTAGGGTCAATTTAGTTTAAATAACAAAAAAAGATAAAATGGAATAACCTATGATAACCAAAATTAACTTAAGGTTAAATAATTTGGAACAATGTAAGGTAGCCTAACTTATAATGATTTAAATAAAACTTTAAATGGCTTGGAAATAATTTAAAATAACTGAAAATGACATAAGGCAGTTTTAATAATTAAGTAATTAGGGTAAATAGGCCAAGTCATGTAAGTAAAATATGAAAAAATGTTCGTAATGATGTGATGACAAGTATTATCACTTGTTAAAAAAATGGTGCAATGGTTAAGGGTTTGGACTTTTTATGTGAAGGTGAAGGGTTTAAATCTTCACACTTATAACTTATTTGAATGTTTTAATTAGCTTATTTAAACTAACCTTCTAAACTAGCCTACTTAATTTAACCTTCTAGGTTAATCTAATAGGTTAAGTAAAGTAGGATAAGTATTTTACAAATAAATAAATAAATAATATTTTGAATATTAATTATTAAGTTAGGTAAGTAGATAATGCACATAGGGTAGGTAGATACATAAATAAATAAATAATACTTAGGTATTATTATTTATTAATAATTAAAATTTATAGGTTTACTAAAAAAATTCCTAAATATTTTGTCTCATTTTACTTGTAAAAAATACCTAATAAAAAATATTAAAATAACTAACCAAAAAGATTTAATCAAAGTGAATGTGTTGAAATCAATTTGTCCAAAATGGCATTTTGGTCAAGTTGGACATGAAGGCAAAAATACCACATGTGGGGTTTTTTGACTAATTTTTTTGGGTCAAAAAGACCGTGATTTCTTGTAGTGTAATGAGTTACCTTATTCATTGATGCCCAAAACATGCACCATCAAAAGTAAACCTCAAATCCATTCTTCTAAAAATTGATTCTATGGTCTTTAGATTAGTTCTTTTGTTTTGGACAAAATGTAAAACCTTGGATGTCAACAAAAAAACCTAAGATAACACCTTCAATTGGGCTTTCAAATGCCTATAGTTACATGATATGATTTCCAATTAAAAGTAATAAATTTATGACAAGAGCGAAGGTATCTTGCTACCTTCAATTCCTCCACAAATCAATAGTGGTGGCAAATGTAGCATCAAGTAAATGTCACACATGTAAATCTAAGTATTGACCAACCATGGAAGGTAATATTTCTTTAAACAAGGTCTTATGAGAAGGGGAAACTAACCTTGGATCAAATTTCAATGCCAACCTACACTTCCACAAGTTTTCAAATGTGTTCAAAAGGAAAAACCCTTTAACCATGAAGATCACCCGCTACTCAAAATTCATTAGAAGAAATTTGAAAATAAATAATTTTAATTGCAAAAGACAAAATGTTAGTTGTAATGGACACATGTGAGTATAAACCATGTAGTTGCCTTGGACAAGTGGCAAAAGATAATTGATCGTACAAAACTCCACACAACATGTATAGTCATTTCAGTAGTTGCATATTGCTTGCAACTATAAGGTTTTTTCATCCATTGATTAATTGTAGGACTATGCAATTACACATGCAACCACATATATTGGGCAACATTTTTAAAATTAATTGAATTTAAATGATTTAATATAAATTTTTAAATCACATGTATTAGATAGATTATTTATATTTATAGAAATAAATAACTATAAAATTCATATTATTGGTAATTTCATATTTTTTGTTCCATGAATTGTTGACATGGGTCATTACCTAGGTTAGGCTAAAAACCTAATTTAGATAGCTAAGTAAGCCACCTAGTCTAAGTATTTAAGTAGGCCTAAATAGGCACCTAGGTTAAGTAACCTTATTATGTAAGGTATATATAATCAATATACCATTGTTAACCATAATTATGCCACTTGTGAGGCTGGATCCTTAAACCCCAAGGATAGATATCAACTCCTTTGCCATCAACCCACCCTACTTGATGTGAAAATATAGTAAAATGCATTCTATGTAACCCATACATGATTTTAAACATTGCACAAACATTAATTTCAATTTTTCATATCTTATTGATATGTGTTCAAATGGAAAAAATTACAAGTTTATTTTTAAAGTACTTTCAATGATGTACACATTTAAATATATTTTTCTTCCAAAAATGTGCATTAATTTGGATTTTTATTAAATCTTGTTAAATTGAATTACATTTTTATGAATGTTCATTGGAAAAACAAACTCAAACACATGATTTATAAATGGAAAATATTTTATGTCTAATTTTTATTAATTAATCAATTCATTCATTTATCACCCACATTTTAATCTTTTATTTATTTAATTTTTAAAAATGTGATTATAATATATCATTATATTGATTAATTCACATATAATTTCTATAAATGGATAATATATCAATCACATTTCAAAAAAATGTATTTTTTATATCAATTATATTTTTTATGATGTACAATATTTTTTATATTTATAATTTTAATCTAAAACATATTTAATAATGTTAGATAATTGATTATTGATGAAATTTTAAGTTTTATATTTCTAGAAATGAAATATATAAATTTAATAAAAAAATATGATAAAAGTTTTATGATCAAATAAATGATATATTTCTTAGACATTTAAAACCTCTATTTGATTGAATATATATATCATATTTGATTATGAGTATAATATGTTGTAATTTTACCAATAAAATTTAAACTATATGCATAATATATAATTAAATAATCATCATATATAATATTTATAAATATATCATAACTCAAATATATATTATATATATATATATATAATACTTTGTACTGTTAATGTCAATAAACAATTAAACATAAGTTGATTATCAAACAAATATTGTAATTCCAAAGATGCCACATATATTTTAGGTTTTGCCATTCAACTACCACTTTACATTGTAATAGAACATGTCAAAAATTACATATATCCAATTATAAATTAAACTGCATGTGCATTCCATTATGCAATTTCCATTACGCATTTCCATTGATCCACATAGTTTCAAACTTTAGATCAAAATTTTGTGAACAAACATAAAAAATAACTCAAATTTTTGTGGGAATTTTGTAAAACCAATTTTCTTTTGTCCACATCCACCTTTACTCCCACTTGGTCCCCATTGATGCATAGGTGGGAGTGTAATTTAGTGGGAATTGTCCACTAAACATCCATTACAATGGAAATCCATGATTTAATCCATCCATCACATTATTGTGTGATGGTGTTTTCCACCCAACTAGTTGTTGGGTGGAAGGCTTTAATGGAAATGGAAACTATTTGGATGATATTGACCTAGTCCTTTGAGAATTAGACTTGAGTTTGATCTTGTTTTTCTATAGGGTGTCAAGTCTAAAAAAGGCAAAAATTGCACCTTATGTTAATTTTGAATGTTTTTTTGGTTGGTTGGGGCCTTGTGCCATTGCTATCATTCTACTATTTTAATAATGACATGTTTTCACCATTAGAAACAAAATTTACAACATATGTAATTAAAATCTTAACATGTTTAAATTTGACATGTCATTTCATAAAACCTATCCCATAAGACTTGTTATATGCAAAAAAAATAAATTCCCCCTTTGTCTTTTTTTCAATTAATGTGGGAAGCACCATATTAGTAAGGCAAATTGTGCACATCATTTGTTGTACTTTATCACCTTTAAGGCTTTCATCATTATTTATAACAAATAATGCCCAAGGGCTTGATTTATAGTTCCAAGCAATTAAAAATTTGGCTTGCATATGCATTGTTGTTAAAACCTTTATTAATCAAACTTCTTGATTGGTGGAAGTTTAAGTTTTCACATTAACACCTAAATAAGAAAAAATTATGTTGCCCCTAAACACATGATAAATGGAGGCAAGGAATCTTGTAATCTTGGGATCAGATCTTCATGTGGCAATGAACTTAAAGTCTTCACATGCAATCTTCCCCATTTGCCATAATTGCTTTGACAAAAATGACAAGTAGTTCAAAGGATCATGATCAATGGACCAATAAATAAGAAGAAGACTAGGATGACTTACAGAAGAGTAGGAATGTGACCACAAGGGAGGGGTAATGTGTGCTCATTTGAAGAGTTTGATGTTTTCTCCCACCATTACAGTTCATTGACTATGAGGGTGCTAACAAGTTAAGCTTCATTTTTGTGTTGCAATTCTTCCTTCCATCAAAAAATAAATAAAATCAATGAGGAACATGACGAATGAGAACCTTGAATTCAAGAGAAACATGAATAGAAGGAATGAAACCATGAGGGGGGGGGGGGGCAAGTTTGCTCACTTGAAAAAGATCACAAGGGTGGAAAATTGGACTTTCAAGCTTTTGATGTTGCAATGTTACAACACCAAACACAAGATGACCATGACTAAAAAGAAACGAATGACTGAGGGGCTAAAAATGAACTTATTCACATGAAGCAAATTATGAGGGTGGGGAATCAAGCTTCATTCCCATGACACGAGACAACCATGAATACAAAATGATTGAATAAAAGATGACCATGACCAAAAAAAAAGGGCTAGTGATGAGTTTATTCATTTAAAAAAGATGAAGATGGTGGCACATTAAATTTCATTCTCATTGTTGTAGCACACAACACAAAACGACCATGAATAGAAAATGACCATGTGATTGAAAAAAATGACAAAAGGGTGAGCAATGAATTTGTTCACTTGAAAAATGACAACAAGGGCAACAAGTTGGGCTTTGTTCTTGCCTCTATAATTTTGTAGTTTTTCTTTAGAACTCATGCTTTTTCTTCCACAACAAAAAAAAGGAGCAAGAGGACATCATAAGGGTGATGAACTTGAACACAAAATAACCATGAACATAAAACAACCATGATCAAAAAGATTATAATCATGAGGGGGCAATTGGTGAACTTGTTCACTTGAAAAAAAATGATGTTCACTGATCCAATGTTTTAGCTTTTCTTTGGAGTTCATGTTCCTCCTTTCACAACACAAAAAGTGGGAGCAAGGGGAACACCACAAGGGTGACAAGCTTGAACACAAAAGACAACTATGAACAAAAGATGACCAAGATTGAAAAAAAAGAATGATGAGAAGATAATTGGTGAACTTGCTCACTTGAAAAAAACAACATTCATTGTTAAAATGTTGTAGGTTTTTTTTGGAGCTTGTGTTCATCCTTCCACAACACAAAAGAAAAGAAAAGGACCAAGGGGAACATCACAAATGATGAGTTTGAACACAAGATGCCCATGATTGACCCAAAAAAAAACATTTTGCAATGTATTTGTTCACTTGAAAAAGATGATGAAAGAGGTGACACAAGTCAAGCTTTGCTCTTGTTGAAAACTATGGGTGTTTTCATTTGAGTGCATGACACTCTTGAGTTCATTTCACTTTGGAACTTGCAACAAGCAATGGCTATGGTGGACATCGCACAACAAACAACATACATTCATGAAAACTTGCAAAGAATTAAAGTATCCTAGGGTTATCCCTTTTACACTTACGTGGTTAAATTTTTTATACATGATCATGTAAATGTTTTTGAACCCCATTTACACTTACACACATGTAAGTGTAAATGTAACCTTGTGCCTTTACATGACATGTAACTATTTACACTTACACAGTTTTACATTGTTTTACACATGTTCATTTATAATTACCTTTACAATATTGATAAAGAGAGCCATTGATAAAGAGCCCCTAGATCAAATGATAAAACTTGTAATGAATAAGCAAATTGGTAAGAAAAAATTTCACGGATGCCAACTTGTGATTGAATGTGCCAAAAATCAAACTATTGAAATCATCTAGTGGGGTGGGGAAGGTCACATTGAAAACCTATGGAGTTTCTCAAGTTGGGTAATCCATTTTTATTTTCATATGACATGCGAATGCAACTCCATCACTAGATTCCAAAAAATATTGATTGGACAACTTACATATAACTTGACCTTTAGTGACGCACTCCCAACTCCTCAAAGGGCTCAAATGTGAGCCTAAGTAAAAAGCAATGGAAGAAGGAGGAGTCGGAGCACACTCCCTAGCTCACAACACTTTGAAGGGTAGAGGGGCGTGTTGGAGCTTCGGGATGGGATTAGGAAGAGTTGACAAGCTTCACTCACTCACATAGGCCTGCACACAACCCACACAAAGTGGTGAGTGCATAGTTGGAACACCCTTGGTGCTAGGACGAGCCACGGGCAACACGGACACACAAGACTCACCACGGCCCGGACTTGGGGGAAGCCACCACCTTCCCCCTTATAGTATACTCTGCTGCTCTCCACATAGGCTACATCCAAATGGCTATTTTTCTCGGGACCCCCGAGTGGGAGTCCCAAAATCGCGCCAAATGGGACTCTCGCGACTTTGGAGCCCCATAACTTTGCGAGCAGACCTCGGATTGTGATGTGGTCTGAAGCAAAGTTGTAGCTCTCGTCGAGAGCTTTTCAACGATATGTGACACGCCCCCTGCAACTAAGTAAAGTGGGTCGATTCTTGACTTTTTGTGGTCGGGAGTCAAATTGACAGTTCGACTCTCGGCCCTTCTTTTGGCCATAACTTGTGTTTCAAATGTCCAAATGAGCAATGTGAGCGCATTTTAAACATCTACGCTCCAAGAGCTTTCCAATGATATAAAGAATGTCACAAGACATTGAGGTTTGACCCCTGCAATCGCTCTCTGAAGTTTCGGGGGTCCACCAGGACTCCATCTCCCAAAGTGGGAGTTGCGTTGGGAGTGCGAGGGTTCATTCCCTCATACTCCCTCACACTTTCTAACACTCCCGGGAGTTTGTGATGTGACTCCCGGACTTCTTCTTGACCCGCACCTTTGCAATGCCTTTGCCTTGATTCCCGGGCTTCCTTCCTCTTGGCCCGCAACCTTGCAACCCCTTTGCCTTGGTCGCAAGCCCAAAGCTAAGGTTGCGACATCTAGCTGTCATGCCTGTACATGGTTTCATACATGATGATCGGTTACGGGAATGCCCATGTGCGCTTTTAGGGTTAATGTACGGTCTTAGACGATTATATGTTATTAAGTACTTAGGGTTTTAGTTTGTTGGTAGATGTATAAAAGGTCGAGCCGTTCCTTTCTCTCTTTAGTTTTTCTAGAATTCCTTTGTCAAGAAGGTTTCCTCCATAATCAGATAGGATTTCTAGATGCTCACGGCGACCATTATATAGCCACCGTCTACATATAGTACATATTTTTTTTTCTTTGCAATTCAATTCTTTCTTACATTCAATTTTAGAAAAACTCCACTTTCTATTGCTTCATGTTGAAAGCGATAAATTTTTTTTGCTTATGAATTCTTGAATTATTGTTATTACTGTTGCTACTACTAGTGTTGTTACTGTTGCTACTACTAGTGTTGTTAGTGTTGCTACTACTGCAGGAGGGTGTTGGTGTTATTACCGCCAAAGGGAGTTGGCGTTGGTATGGGAAGGAGCTTATGTTATGCCAACCAACAGAGCCGAGATCTTGGAATAGGTTTCAAAGCTTTCTTTCCTTTCTTTCTTTCTCACTCTTTTTTTCTTTCTTGAAGCTGTCGAGTAAAAAAAAAAAAAAATTTCAGTGGCCGCCACTTGCCATTGTTGTGCAGCAGTGTCGCAACCCCACTTTGGGGCTAAGTGTGAGAATGCAAATCACACTCCCAAAAGTGGGAAAATGGAGTCCTCCGGGACTCCCGAAAACTCCGAAGACAATTTGAGGGGTCAAATCTCCTCACATTGGTGCGTTCTTTATATCAATGGAAAGGTCTTGAAGTGTATATGCCCAAAATGGCCTTGCATGGGCCATTTGGACATCTGCAGCCCAAATTATGGGCAAAAGAAGGGTTGGGAGTCAAATTGCCAGTTTGACTCCCGACCACTAAAAGTCGGGAATCAACCTCTTCCTGATGTCGTCTCAAGGAGTGTGACATGGAGTTGGAAAGCTCTTGACGAGAGCTACAACTTTGGTTTAGACCTCGTCCTAATCTGAGTTTGGGGCGAGGAGCTATGAGCGTCCAAAGTCCCGGGACTCAAACCCGGGACAGTTTCGGGACTCCAACTTGGGAGTCCTAGGAAAAAAAGTCATTTGGATGTAGCCTCGGCGGAGAGCTGCAGAGTATACTACATGGGGGAAGGTGGTGGCTTCCCCCGAGTCCGGGCCGTGGTGAGTCTTGTGTGTCAAAGTGCCCGTGGCTTGTCCCAACACCCAAAGGTGTTCCCGAATGCTAACTAACGCTCTTGTGGTGGGTTTTGGATGCAGATTCGAGCTTGATAATCTAGTCCTTCTTCCTAGTATAATCCTGGGACTTCTAGCACGCCCCTCTACCCCCTTTTAGTGCTGGAAGTTGGGAATGGGCCCCAAATCCCAACTTTCTGCAACTCTACATAGTTGGACCCTCAAGTGGGTTCAACAAGGGACTTGGGAGCGCGTCAAGCAACGTAGTGTCGTGAGCTTTAACGTCGCTTGCCATCGGTGCATAATGTGTTGCTATTTGCCGTTGTCGTGAACTCTAACATTGTCGTGACGCGAGTTGTAGCAGCGCTTCCATAACACCTACTGCAACAGCGCCATAGCAACGTGAGTTGCAACAATGTTGCAATGCTTTCGTGATGCCTGTTGCAATAGTGCCGCAACGCCATAGTGCTGCAGCATTGTAATGTCGTGAATTTGTAATGTTGAAGTAGCGTGAACTTGCATTGCTACAGTTCCACTTGCCATCAGCCATCACTGCGAAGTTCACGAGCGCTCCACGGAGCTATGACCTTCAACATTGCGGTGCCGATTTTCGTCCACGGATTTTCGTCCATCTGGAAACTTCCATCCGACATTCGTTGAACTTTCGTCATGCGTCTTGTCGTCTTGTCGTCCTGCGTCCTGTTGGTTTGTCGTCTTGTGTCCTACCATTCTAGAGTCTTGCCTTTTCATTCGACATTTGTTTGATTTCGTTCGACCTTTGTTGGACATTCATTTGACCTCTATGCGACGTCTATTTATCACGAGTCATTCCCAACAATGCACTATATTTTTTAAACCATACATTGTGTTAAAATTTTGTAGCTAGTGCTGTGTACTATCATAAAATTTTGGGGCATGGGACAACACCATGTCCTCGGAAGATGAAAGCAGTACCACTTAGCCAGAGCCCAGGTATCAGCTACGAAGTAACACACAATCCTTTGAGTCAATTTTTTTAAGTTCACGATCTTCACAACAATATCATCAAATGTCTATAGCACCACTGTCATCCAGTACAACTCCTATTAGGAATTCGGGTTCAAGTTACATTACATCAACGGTACATTAAAGTCCATTTGGAGGGGCTCATTAGTGGGGTATGCCTATGGTCGCACCTACTTTCACACCATCACCGTATATTCGATTGCAAATTGTGACCTCAACACCCATATATATCATGGAGGTCAACAGTTCCTCTGGGAGAATTAAGAAGTTCAACAGAAAGCCATGTACTATTTCTTTGATGGAGTTCAAGGTAACTTTCTCAACTATGGTTTGTGAATTGGAGTTCAAGTATGGCACTAATTACACCGAGGCATTTGCATTCAAATAATTGGCCCGTTATGTGCACTATGAGGCATTGGATGTCTACAAACAACATTCTACAAGGATTTTGGGCGTCAACCAGATTCCCAATCTAGCTTATGCCATAGCCATCGCCATTGCCTTTCAAGCTACATTGTAAGCTGCAATTGCACATCATGGGACTGTGCCCAATAATCTAGATTCGGTACCTACTTCAGTAAACCTTTCTCTTCAACAACTCATTGCTATTACTGTAAACATTCCTCCCACCACCGATGCGTCAGCTTTTGCTGATCTAGTGGGGGAATTCTTTTGAGTTTTTGAACTATAATTTTTAGTTAAAAGTTCTGAAAAAGTTTTGTAATTCGCCACATTTTCTCGATAGAAAGATGAAACCCTCAAGATGCTCTATAGGAGGCTTCTCAAACTCAAAAAGGATACCCAGAGCATCACAAACTTGGAAGTTGCCCACCGGTATCTTCATTCGTTGGAAGGTACTTTAACATTCCATGCGCAGGTTTTGCAACGGGTTTTTGCAAAATTTGGAAACTTGTACACTTTGCTAAATGTGTATAACATTTCTGAAAAGCTAGAATTAGCTCATGCACACTATGAGGCCAATACTATGAGGCCTCCATCATGTTCAAGGCTTCAACCTACACTAGCTGTGCCAACTAGATCATCACATTCTTCTTCAAGGACTAAAACAGTGCATTCAACTACACCCATCCTACCTTCTTACAACTACTGTGGCAATCTTGCCCACAAAGCTAGTGAGTGCAACATTCCTTCCGAGGATTTCTTTTGTGATTATTGTGGGAAAGAGGGACATCAGGAATCTATTTGTTTTGCCAAGTTCTCGGGACGATAGCAACTCTGATTACCATGACAAAATCTGCTAGCATCTTCCACTGTCCCTTAACTAAAAGCCAAGGCACTTTAGCCTTCCATTCAGGCTTTATCCACCAAGGGTAATTCCAATAAGAATGTTAAGAAGAAGGAACACAATGCTAACAAGAGGGAGGTGCTTCAAGCCCATGCAATTCAAGTTCAAATTCTATAAAATGAACTTGAATCATTGAGGGTCCAACTTGTTAATCTACAAGGCAAGTCCTTCCAACTAACTAGTCATGCTCAACTTATATAAGGTTCAAGATCACAAGAGGGACCTCCTAGGTCATTTTATGGCCTCCCACACGATGCCATGGTTGGGGAGTATGTTCTTTCCACTACACACAATTCTAGTCTCACACCAGACTTTGCTACTTCTTTTTACCTTTCCTATGTCGCGGCACAAGAGGCTAGCGTGGCACCCAGAGTTTCTACCACTAGGCAGGTAATTCAGACTAATGGATTCACATCTGGTTCAAGTCCTATTACCAGGGCTAGAGGAGCTTGAGCAGTCATGCCATAATATTTTCGTCCTCTCAACACGGAAGAAGAACGCACCTTGTTGGCAAGGGGGGAGGAGAGTACTACACCACAAGCTGTTAGGGCATTAAATTCCTGTGTCCCAGGAGTACATGTACATCAGGAAAACACACAATTTTCCATTAATTAGCTTATGGAATGCCAATTTCAAATGCATGAAGTGGCGCAAAAGCTTGTAAGTACACCATTGTTTAGTTTTCAAGATTTGAAACTAAAGAATTAAGGACATAATTACAGTACTAGAAGATACCCTTAACACTACATCAGGTCCTCTACCAATCCCTGATCCACATGCTACAAAGGTCCCATCCAACACCTTGGAAAGACATTTGATTGGCTCACGTGTTGTAGATGGCGTTCGTAATCTGGTCATTAGTTGTAGCATGGTTAAATTAGTGGGCTTTCCTACCTCTGATTCTACATTCACATATAAGAAAGGAGTTAAGAACACTTCACTTGTGAATTTATTACTCAGCAAAGGTATTGTGGATAGCCATTCTCTCCACAAAGTCTCTCATTCATTTCCGAAGGTGGTGCTTAGTGAAAGAACTTCCATCGCCACCGGAGTTGCCATTGTCGACAATACTGGGTCAACAATCCAAATGGGAGGACATACACCCAGAGTGGTACTTCTTGACACAGGTGCCTAACCAATGATTCTTGGAGTTTAATTCGCTAAAAAGATGGGCATGTTTGACTCCAAACTCCGAAAATCTTTGTGGCAGATTCGCACCGTTAGTGGGAGCGTAGATGAGGTACTTGGGGAAAGTTCGGATTTGATTGCACTTAACTTCAATGAAGGTACAAATCAAGAGCTTTGCTTACATGTTAGATGTTTAGTCACCAATGCCACTAGTTATGATGTGCTCATTGGGCAAGAGCCCTTGTTTCCACCAGGTTTCACAATTGACAATTGGTTTGAGCATGCGTATTACCGAATGGATTGGGAGACTAATGCCACCACTTGGGATACATACCCTTTGATTTACATGGGAACCATAGTCCTATGGCTCACCATTGTATGCTCAAAGAAGCACACACCATTTCCTACATCCAACAAGCTAGCCACAAGTGGATAGAGGGAGATGAGGAGGAGATAGCTTACGCTTAAGCTACTGAAAGCTTGAGGATGGTTCCTACTGACATTCAACACAGACCAGAGGTTTTACAGAGGTTCAAAGTAGCCCATAAGCCCCTGGTCAAAGCTTTGTTTAATTTTGAGAGCATGGAGAGCCATGGTGAACTGATTAAACCATTATTTCGTTAGCTAATCACCTGGACACCACCTAAGGAAGGGATTACATTACTAGAGCTCTTTGGTGGTATTGGTACATGTTTCAAAGCCCTACTACAGTTAGGGATGGGTGGTTCGGAGGTATTTTTACGTAAATATTGATCCTATTGCAAGGCATGTGGTAGCATTGAGAATGAGGGAGTTCACAACAAGATTTCCATAATAGTTTGCAACCACCACTGGAAGGTTAGTTTCACATTTTTGCCCTTTGACATATAACTAATTCAGAAAAAACATATGGAATTACTTGGCCCCATCGACCTCATCATTTCAGGTTAGGAGTGTCAAGGATTTTCAGCGGCTATATTTGGAGAAGGCTTGAGTGACACAAGATTTGGTCTTTTCACGGACATGATATGATTGATCACCTGGTTCAATCCATTTCTCCTACATTTGGTTATGTAATTGAGAACACCCCTCTTAGCTTGACTAGAGGGAGAAAGTCCAGGAGCACTACACACTGGTCAAACATTACCTTGGAGAGCCGTTCTTACTTGATGCGGCATAATGCGATTCCTATGCGCACTGGTTGCACAACTGGTGGACCAACCTAGCACCACTCTCAGTTCTACATCTAGTTCTGAAATACATTATCAAAGACCCCAACCTGCAGGTTTCTCACATATTGGATGATCAAAGTTTTTGCCAACCAGTTACAAGGCAAGAGAAACCTCCTTGGTTTCATGTGAACATAATAGGAAAACCAAAAGGTGCTTGGCCCACCTTTGTCTCCTTCCCAGGAGCACACGCCTTTCAAGGAGATGGGCTAGGCCTAGTGTATTGTCATGCTTCAGCCACTTAGGATGAACTAAACCCAGAAGAAATAGAAAGGGCTATGGGGTTCCAAACTGACATTATTAGTCACACTAAAATGACTAAATTGGAATGTAACGTTCTACTGGGGAGAGGCATGGACCTAGTTCCCTTACATGGTTGTTGATAACTTGTGTACTCTTTCAAATGTACACAACACTAACACTGATTTAATTAGCTTGCAGTTCTGGCAATGCGACCACATGGCACCCCGACCAAGTACACTTGCCTATTTTCAACACTTTACATTTCACTCTTAGTGTTGGGGGGGAGGAGGTACCATGTAATTTGACTCAAGTTGTGTTTAATACATCTGGAGGTACATTAGCTTCTGGAGAAACAATTACAACCTTCTATGAATTTGCATAGTTGGATAGTGGAGAACCCAATACACTAGGTTCTTCAAACACATTTTCCAACTCTATTCCATGTGTTTTCAACTACCCTTTCATTATGGGGAACCAACTCACCAAGAAGGAGAGAAACCATGTCACAAACTTGCTAATTAAATATGAGAATGTGTTTGCATTTTCAATGAAAGACTTAGGTAGGTGTAAGACCATGTAGTTTTCTATAGACCTTATAGATGAGACATTCGTCTATCAAAGGAGGCATAGGTTGAGCAAGCATGAGTGGGAACTAGTAGATGAAAGATGCAAGAGCTCCATGAAGTCAGTCTCATTTAGCCATCAACTTTTAATTTTGCAGCCGCTACAATAATGCCAACAAAGAAAGATTCAGCTGGATTATGGACTAAAAAAAGGATGTGCGGGGATTATAAGCCTTTGAACCTAGTTACACCTCAGGATAGGTACCCCATGCCCATCCCTGAAGAATTGTTTAATAGCATTGGAGATTCAAACATCTTCATAATTGTGGATTTGAGGCAAGGTTTTAACCAAATTGTGCTCGTTGCAAAGGATCACAAAAAAACAACATTCCATGGAAGCAACAAGTTATGGGAATGGCTTGTTATGCCTTCTGGATTAAAGAATGCACCTGTTTTCTTTCAGCGAGTCATGGACCAGGTTCTCGAAGGGGCAGATTTCCTGAAATGCTACATAGACGACGTCCTAGTGCATAGCAAAGGACTCTTGTAGCATTTGGCTCATCTTGAAGAATTATTCAAGAGGGTCCACGAAGTCAATATGAAGATCCATCCTAAAAAATGTTAGTTTGTTGTCACCTCAGTAGTCTATTTTGGACATAAAATTTTGCCAAATGGTATTATGGCTCATTGGGCCAAAGTAGTAGCCATTTTGGAGATGCCCAATCCTTGACGCGCTCTCAAGTCACGGGGTGAAAACCACTTGAGGGTTTCACAAAGTCAAGTTGCGGAAAGTTGAGACTTGGTAGCACGCTCCCGGCTTCCAACTCTAGAAAGGGGTAGAGGGTCAAGTTGGGAGCCCCGGGATTAGACTAGGAAGAGGGACTAGCTTAGCTCATGTGAATCTACATCCAAAAACCAACCAAATCGGGTTAGTTTAGCATTCGGGACACCCTTTGGTGTTGGGACTTGCCACGGGCACTTGGACACACAAGACTCACCACGGCCCGGACTCGGGGGAAGCCA
>Ga0116231_10006634_pt1 | contig 21896 bp, 17 predicted proteins | sample S1TSphgellanicum_2_FD_89695 | JGI IMG/M metagenome (GOLD analysis project Ga0116231, IMG submission 89695) | Host-associated microbial communities from peat moss isolated from Minnesota, USA - S1T2_Fd - Sphagnum magellanicum MG | ecosystem: Host-associated > Plants > Peat moss > Unclassified...
AAAAAAAAAAAAAAACCCAAAAAAAAAAAAAAAAACAAAAAAACAAAGGTCCGGGTAGTGCCTGGAAACTGCCCGGACAGACGGACAAACATACATGTAGCTTTAATATATAAGATATTATGCATTAAAAAAAAAAAGTTTAGGTGGTTCCTATCTTGAAATGTGATCATTTTCTATTCTATCATGAATTTACTTTGTTTTCCAAAACACATGCAATCTAAATATAAACACATTCTTGATCTAGATTTGTGTTTGATGTATAATGATTTTTCACTTAATTTTTAAAACTATTGTGTCCCATGTATGAAATGTTAATTGACAACATTTATTTATAACTTCAACAAGTTAATATCATAATACATACCATGGCAAGTTCGCCATTTTGTTGATAAATAATTATTTCATTTTGAAGATTCCAAGTCAAAAAAAACATTTAAAACATTTAATATTTTCGTTTGATAAAATAAATATATTTTAAAAATTAAAAAATTATGAAAATAATATAATTACTATTGAGTTTGCTTTATCATCAATTTATCATGATATATTTTTAAAGATGTTTCTAATAACCATTCAAAGATGAAAATACCATTAAATTTTGACAATCCCCTATAAAATGAACAAAAAAATTGACCAATCTTTCAATTTCTTGTGAAGAAAACACATGGCCATTTCCATGTTAATTCCAAATTAATTATGCATTTCATTTCATGGATAGTCCACACCAATGATTTTTTTCAACAATGTTTTTAATAATTCAACCAAAAATGGAATTTTAATTTATAAATTCAACTAATCTTCTTTTTTTTTGGGGAAAAAAATCAATAGCACAAAATTGAAAAAAAAGCCTTGGTTCACACATCATTTTGTTTAGTTTTGAAAACAAGAAATAATGATTTCATTAAATCATTTAAAATTTGTATTATGCCTTTCTGGTTAATGCATTAATTTTCACCATGTTGCGTTTCCAATCAATGGTCGAATAATGGGTTGGGAAATAGTCACCAATAAAATAACATGCAAAGCTTTTAATTCACATCTCAAAATTTACATTGTCTTTTTTATCTGAATTTAAAATTCAAAATGTATGACTAATGATTTTTTATTCACAACATGAAGTTGTACACTTCATTTAGAAAATTGTGAAGTGATCAAGGACAAAGGTGTGAAACACAACATATCATATTTCAAACCTTGTTGTGCTTAAAAGTCCAAAGACCAAACATCTTGTATTTCATTATAACAAAATTGATATAGTTGACATAATGTTGGACAATTAATAATGTGCATATAATAATATTGATGATGATAATAATAATAATAATGCATAATAATGAGAAATTTGAGAAATTTTAAAAGGAAAAAAATTCAAATTGTCTAATGAATAAATAGTTTCAAAAGTGGGGACACGTATCACATTTATTGGAGGAATTTTGAAATTTGATGACATTACAAAATGAAAAACCTTGATTATTACCTATGTGAGGGGGTTGCATGCTTCATCCGGCTTGCTAGGTGGCTTACTTTACCTAACTGAAAGGTCACACCCATTCTATGACAATCATTAATGCATTAATAAGTAATTAAAAGTTAAACCCATCATAATGAGATCTAAATATATCCTAACCGAAAATTCTTTCAAGAATATACATGATCATAACCAAGAACAAGAAAATTATTCCCGCAAGCTTGAAGTGGTGGTAGTGTTTTCATTATATCAAGAACATGAATTGGAAGATGTGAAAGGCTCAATATTCTTGTTAGCTTGTGACAATGTTGAGTTTATTACAATGAAGAAGGGAAATTTCATTTGTGCATAGGTAATAGTGAGATTGCTTTGACAAAGGGGTTTCCAAGAACTAGTTCTATGAACTTAATGTAGGAGAACAAATTAATTGTGTAGGTTAATTCAAAATTAAACTACACAAATAGAGGACATGTCTTTGTATATGTGATAGTGGACAAAGAAAAGATTGAGAAGGTTGTTCATGTGAAGGAAACAATTGACATTATTGCTCAAGGTCATGGCAAGTGTGCCTCCATTATCATCAAAGTTTGGGCGATTGCAAAGATCTCCTTTTGGTAAATTTCTTGAATTTTAGTTCATTTATAATGTCAATATTGTGAATAGTTTTGGTCATGACCTTGTAATCCCCTCCCACATTTTGTAAGTTCTTTCAACATCCTTAATATATGTACATATGTCCAACAAGTTGACACTTTCTACAACATCAATATAGTAATTATATTGCCATTTTTTGTGTTTCAAATAAAATTAAACATCTATGTGAGATCATGTATTTATGTTCTACTTTCTCTTTGTGGATTTTTAAATTTGCAAGCTTGAGTCCCATAGAAACAAATAATTATTTGAAGTTGAATCAAGCTCTTTCATTATATACTGCACATGTATCAAAGTCATCAAAGGAAAAATCTTACAAAAGGAAACTTGATGACTAATATAGGACAATGTTTTCTTCGTATTTGTAGTTCAATTGTAAAAATTGTTGTAGGTAACTTGAAGGCATCATGTTTATGATGATAATTTCAAAGATGGCCAAGAGACTAACACAAACAAGATGAATGAAAATACAAATAAAGAACCAACTTTGTTTGTAGCCTAGGTTTGAACTTTATGAAATGTATGACTATTTTTAATAATAAGCAAGCTCATTGGTTAATATGATTAGGTTAAACTTCATTTTTGTGATTTGTTTGATGTTGGATTTTCATTTCTGTAACATAATTAGGGCATGGTTGTAGAGATTCCACTTCCAATATTTTTGGGAGGTATGATTGGAGTCCAATGATTTGTCACGAAAAAAGACTTACTTTGTGTTCCTTGCAAGTGTAGTGAACATGTTGAGGCACTTGCATGGTGGACATGCGAAGCTAATACATGCAACAACACCTAAAGGGTATGACAACGATTACATACATGCCGAGACTATGTACAACATTACAACTATGACAAATCGGAAGGCAAAGTTTGGGACCCTTGTATTTGGAGGTGTTATTGTTGGAATTGCCATTCCCCTTGTTGCCTGTAGTTTTCAACAGAAGAAAGCTCGTGGTGGCAGCTAAGAAAACACACACACTACATATTCAAATGCATTACTGAACTGCAAGTTTTCAATAGGTACTCTTACATGAAAAATTATGCAAATCCCTTTGAAAACCCAAGATCTTGTATTGTTTTTCACTCAGGAGATACTATTTTGCATGGTTTTGGACTTCCTTGTGGGTGGAAAATTGTCAGGGCATGAACCTGAATTGAATGATGTTCTGAAATACTTAACCCTTTGTGGTACAACGCATAAGAGTGAGAGTGTGTAGATATGTGTGCATGTGGCCTTTTTCCCCCTTTTTTTTTTGAGTATGTCCCAACAATTAATTGTGGATTTAGGAAGTATATGCAATTGATATATTTGTTCATTATGCTTTCTTTCACATTTCATTGTGGATACCACCAATGGGCTTTTGCAATCCATAGAGGATATCAGTGGAAAGGAGCCTAGTTGTGATCTAGGAAGTAAGTTCCATTTTGCAAACTCCCAATGGAATCAAACCTATGAGAAAAAAAAGAGGGTTCTTAGCACACACATTTTAATTGTCACATGAAAAAAAGGTTTGTGGAGTTCCGAATTTCCAAAATTGTATGTACATCTGTGATAGCAATCAAACCACAAAAAAATTGTAGCTATCTAAAATCGAAATTGTATGCTTGAAATTGTGGGAGGTTATAGCCTAGTTTACTCACAACCAATTTTTGTTGTCTTATTTAGGTACTTTTGAAAGAGAGTTTCCAGTGTTGGCATCATTTAATTGATTTTTGTTGATAACCTCCAGCTTTGGCTTTTTGAAAATTTTACGAGTCAAAGAACCTCCAACTCTGATTTTTTTGAAAATTTTGAGAATTGACCTTAGGTTTCTGTTTTCTGAAAATCTGTAAAATCAAAAAATCTTCAGTTCTTCTATTTTGGTAGTGTTTTAGAATCAAAGAACCTCAGTGATTTCGGACCCAGAAATATTTCTGCCTGTACCCAGCACTATCCTGTGACATAATGATTTTCATGATTTGCGCAATGCGCATGTGGATTTTAAACAATGGTTAGGTCACATAGATCCAAGAAGACCTGTGCATTGTGCCTTATGAGGGGACTAAAAGGAGGCAGAAAAACTCATATGAGAACCATTCCATGAAATAGATGTCATGGATCCCAAATTATCAGAGACGATACCTTTGCAACACACTAGATTGGGAAATTTTTTATGCACATATAAAAGGGTACCTAGTGTCTTTGTAAGATTTCAGCCTGAGCAACAGGGAACTTGAATTCTTGACTTGGGTGATTGCATAAGTTTTGTTGTCAAACAACCATCCAATAGTGCAGTGTGAGACTAGAAACAAACGGCATGTACCCAAAAACATTCTTGCAATCTGGCCATATTTCCCTCAATGAATGGAAAATCACATCTATGAACTGTTTAGTATGAAGTTGTGTTTGTATTATTTCACTGTAATTGAGATGATTTTGTGGTGTTGAGAGGATGAAAACATATGGGGAATTTGATGAGACTCCAATTGTTGTAGCATTGCTTGCACAGTTCTGGAGGATAGCTGAGGAGTGCCTGTTAAAGTGTGCACTTTCATTAAACAAGAAGGCAAATTGAATGTAAAATCTCTAAAGGACATGTTAGTTATATGTGCGGTGATGTCTATGTTGAAGATTCACTTGCTTGCCCTGAAATGTACAAATATTCAGTTCTTTATTTCACATTTTTGACACCAGATTCAAGCACACAAGTGAATCTGGTCAAGATATTAGCAAGTTTAAGGCCATTGAGGTGGCTGACTTACAAGTGCTTATTGACTACTACTGCTGATGCTGACTTGTAGACATAGGCAATACTTGTTCAATAGCTTTGGTTTCTTGTTTGAGATGGAGATTGAGAAGGGAGCTTGAATTTAGTGTTGAATGATACTATTGTTAAGTCCTTACTCATGAGTACCCTAACCTGCTAAAATGGAGGAGCCCAATGACAACCTTCTATTGTTGATGCAATTTGTCTATGTTAGGGTTTCCATACATTTGAATGCAGTCAAGGACTTGAGTAATATCTTCACCATTTGAGCTCATTGGAGCATAATTGTGGTCCATTTGCAGAATTACTTTACAATAGGAAAACCATGCAGAATCAATAATGGCCAACAATTTTGCACGCAAAAAAGAAGGCCGCCTTGTCCCATGGTTGTTAAGGTATGTGAGGTCCATAGAATTTTCAAACATCAAGATTGCAGGCAAAATTGGGAGTGTACAAAGAAACTGAAACAAGAGATGGAAGAAGTGGGGTAGAGTGAAGAATGTAATTCTGTTGCTGTTTTATGGAGGATTTGACAACAAAGCTAATAATAAGGATGGAGCTTATTGAGGGATGACAAAAGGTGGAGTTTATGAGTTATGCACTCTTGGTGATGATGAATGTATTCTCTTTTAGTGCAGATAGATGATCTTCAAGCTTTGGAGAAGGGAGAAGCTAATGCAGGGGGCTATGTCTAATGCAGAACTCTTAATGATTCCATGGTGGGGATCTGGAGTTGTTAGACTGGGCTTTGATGAAAGCATAGGAACTTTTGTTGAAAGTTTTTGCTCAAGTTATTGCTTCCTGTGATGAGCTCTCATTCTTCTCAATTTTGATGAGCTTCGAGGATGCTGGAAGGCCCATTGGTGCAGGGCAATTTCTCACTATTAGTGCCAATCATTTTATTCACATCAGCTGTTACTTTCTGAGCCAACTTGCAACCCCATCAAGTACCACCTCACTGCAGTCCTGTGTTTACATGGCATTCCAAACCAGGTCACTCCAACATGGAAATTGGACAACCTGCAGCAGGACTCATTCCTATCTGATTTACCCTTGCATCATTTCCACCTTAATGTAGAGACACAGATTCCTTTGATGGGTTTTCAAACTTGCACAACTTTGAGTGAGCAATCCTCCTGCACATCCATTATTCTGCAAAACTGTGATGACCAGAGAGTGAATCTCTTCCTATTCACTTATTCCTTGTGGATAAATCTGAAGCCAAGAAACTAGCTTGAGGATGTCTATGTTAAAGTCTTGGAGCATATCCACCCCACACCTGATGATATTCATGCCTCCACCTGTGTCTTTAGCACACTCAAAATAGTGTGCAAGTTATTTCCCCACCCCCAACAATAAGAGACAAATTTTGTTGATCCTATCTGTGCCCATTGTTGGCCATTGCAGATTGGCCTTTGGTGTAGATCTCTGCTTGCTAGACATGGTGGTACCTTGGCAGCTTCAGCACACGTTTGTCAATTAATTAATTAATTTTTTTTAAAAATCATTTTGACGAATAGAATATTCTTGAACATTTTATATTTTCCTTCACAAAATTTTAATTTTGAAAACTTTTGGGGGAAATTTCAGCATTTCTGAAAATAATATAATTAGTGCTGAATTTGCCAAAGGTAGTAGGGTATTCCACAAGATTTGTAGCAATTCCATAATAGGTCATTGTGTGCAACAGAGCACTCAATGTTCCTATGGGATTTGTGAGAACCCACCCTGAAGACACACATAAGAACTTGGGGGTAATCTTGGAATGAGTGAATGAAATGGAAACTAAGTTTAGCTTGTGAAGAAGTTGATAAGAGGAAATTCTAATTCCAGAAGAAGTGCTCAGAGCTGCCTCCTCATGTGATTGAACCAACAAAAATCTTTCTCAAGAAGAGTCACTCTTGTGATGATCACACATGGGGGATTGTATTTAAGTCCAAACAATCATGAAATAGGTAACACATGTTGAAGAACAAAGTGCACAAAGCAATGTGCTAGACCCTAGTCTCTAACTAGCTGTTACACATTGAACTGTTAGTTCACTCAAGATGAGTAAGAAGACAAATTCAGACCACCAAATCCAGCAATCCCAATGGCCTGAAAAAAATCTTCAGGCTTACACACAAACCCTATTCTGCTGAAGATTGAAAATAATGATCCCTTTCTACCATTTCCATTGGTCCTTTAAAATTCACAAAATCCTACCAGCCTTATTACCCACACATTTAACTGTTAGTTCACTCAAGATAATTAATGAAAAAAAATTTCAGACCACCATATATAGTAATTTCGTCGGCCATAACATTTTTTCTGCATACCTACCCTACACACCAGCCTTTTTTTTTGGCTGGCCATATATATAGCCAAAAGGATATATTAAAAATCAAAAGTGCTAAATCATATGCTTTTTGAGTTTTCTGATAGCCATTCTTGTACCAAAATTTGAGAAAAATCACCAGATTTCTATACATGGTCCAAATAGGTAAGCAGAAATATAGAAGGATGTTTTTAAAAAATTTACTTTCATATTTAGCTTGTGGTCAAAATTGGCTGAATCTTCCTGTGGATCATCACCATTTTGGCTACAACACAAAATTGGGAAAAAAAAAGAAAAAGACAGAAAGGAAAAAAAAAACACTGCTACACACAAGCCTATTCTACACCCTCTGTACTACAGACAGGGTTAAAAATCTGCGGAAGAGTAAAAGGAAAACTGCATGAAAGCGCATGCATTGTGTCCGATTATAGAGAGGCTTTGCGAGTCCGCTTATTGCTAGTCGACGTACCCTAATTCGGTAGCGCGAAGAGAGAGAGACACACACACGAAGAGCTTGAAAGGCAGCCGCCGTTTCCTGCCTCGTTCTCTTTTTCCATTTTCCTTGTGATCGCAGCAGCGCCTCCCTTGCGGTTGTGTCCGAGAGTTCGATCGAGAGGAAGGAAGTGGAGGCGTCATGAAGACCATCGTGGCGTCGCAGACCATGGATCTTCCGGCTGGGGTGAAGATCGAGATCAAGGCGAAGCAGATTAGGGTTACAGGGCCGCGAGGAGTTTTGACCAGGAACTTCAAGCACCTGAACCTCGATTTCCAGATGCAGGAGGGGGGAAGGAAGCTGAAGGTGGAGGCGTGGTTCGGCACCAGGAAAACAATGGCTGCCATTCGCACCGCCATCAGCCATATCAACAATCTCATCACTGGGGTTACCAAGGGTTACCGCTACAAGATGCGCTTTGTGTATGCTCATTTCCCCATCAACGCTAGCATCACGGCCGAGAATGATAACATCGAAATCAGAAACTTCTTGGGCGAGAAGAGGGTGAGTTGAGTTCGTCCATTCTCAGTGCTTGCTTGTTGCTTTCTTTCTCATCTTGTCAAATCACTTTTGCAACCTGTAGTACCTGAGAGTTGGATGTAACAACAAGCGCTGTTTCTTCTGGGGTTCTTGGGCTCCATGATTTACCAAATACATCACTGCAACATGTAGTAGTACCTGAGAGTAGGATGCAACAACAGCACTTTTCTTCTGGGCTTCTCGGGCTCCATTGTATACCAAAAACGTCATTTCAACATGTAGTAGTACCTGAGAGTCGGATGTAACAAAAAGCACTGTTTCTTCTGGGATTCTTGAGCTCCATTGTTTACCAAAAACATCACTGCAACATGTAGTAGTTAGCATCTGAGAGTGGGGTGCTTGTTACAGCGCTTCTTCTGGGCTTGGGCTCCACTGTTAGCCAACAAAATCACCACAGTAGGTAGGAGGTGAGGGTGGGCGTGGCGGGGATCCTTGTTAATGTGTTTCTGACTTGATACCATGTGATGGATGGACAGGTGCGCAAGGTAGACATGCTGGGAGGTGTGACAGTGACGCGATCTGAGAAGGTGAAAGATGAGCTAATTCTAGAAGGGAATGACATTGAGCTTGTGTCCCGGTCTGCTGCACTCATCAATCAGGTGAGATGTTGTCAATTGTCAATGTTTTGAAAACTGCAGGTGGTTTTTTGTGATGGGTTGTGTTTTGCAATGGATGCTGAAGCTGGTGCATTTGTGAATGATGATGTTGCAAGGTCTCCTCCATCATTTGACAATCCTCCTGTTCCAATTCTTTTGCTGTTTCATGTTGTTGGTCATTTGCTACATATGTTTTGTTGTTTCTGAATCACGTGGTTCTTTTTTGTGGGGTTGGGGGGTTCTGCTGCAGAAATGTCATGTGAAGAAGAAAGATATCCGCAAGTTTTTGGACGGGATCTATGTGAGTGACAAGGGAACCATTGTTGAGGAATAAAGCAGTTTTCGTGTTATTTCTTGTAGAACAATTTTTGCATAATGTTATATGATCTGCTGGAAATCATGCTGGTTGTGTCTACTGATCAGTATGTATGGAATGAAGCATCCCATGTCCAGGCTACTGCCAGCAAGATGCTCTCATTGACGGTCACATTCATGTGTTGTAGTGTATGGCTGTGACTTTTCAGCTTTTGCTCTTTATAAATGATGGGCAGTTGTAGCCATTCAGGTTCCATTAAGTGCTCTTACGAATCCTTTAGAGGCTCTCTTGTACACTAAGAGTAGCTTCAGCAGCAAGGAGAGTCTATGCTTCATTCATAAATCAGCAAATGAAAACGTTATGTGAGAGAGCAAACCTGGTACAATGTAGAAACCCTGGATCCAGTTTCAATCTTGGAAACCAACACCATTTAAAACAATTGTTGTGTTCATGGATTTGGACATGCAGACATCAATCTCTCATACATATACCAACCTATCCTTATGAAAGCATCTGTTGTTCTGATGTATGTGAAAGGCACAGATGTGGAGATCATGGATACTAGTGTGAAGACTAGTAATTCAGAGCTAAAATCCGGGGTATTTACATGTCCAGCATGTTCCAGTTATGCCCCCTAAGTTGCATCATCTTGGTGCACAACTGCATACGTGCATTAAAATACAGATTAGAAACTTCAACTCTAAATCCCCATGAAAAAGTATAAACATCATAAGTGCGTGTAATGAACACCTTATTGAGTGCTGAGCCAAAAATTACCTTTCTAAGAACGAACCCCTGTCTTGAAATCAGAGATAAAAAAACCTATGACAAATTTAGCATTAGATTGTAATTGTATTTGTTTCAGGTTTGTGTTTTAATTTGTCATTTGAAACTTGGTAATTTCATTAAGTTATAGATTTTAGAAATACTGACAAAGAAGGGGATATCATGACAATAGATTGGTTTGGGATTGACAAACGAAATATCATATGTTGACAGTCAAACAATTATGGTGTTCTCCTTTTTTCAAAAGCCAATGTAACATTGTAATGGGAATTTATTAAGGATTATTCAGGTTCACCATTTTTTTCTCCCAAATTCCTCAAGTCCACTGACAAGGATCCTTGGCATAATTAGCATTAAATGATAAGTGCCCTATGTGGGTTGTAGCATTTTTAGAAAAGTGCTTTTATGAGTGCAACCTAGATGTGCCTAGCTCTTGATGTGGCTAATTTAGTTTATTTTATGTTGAAAAATAGTAAAAAAAGTCCTTTAAAATCAGAATTCTTTTTCATTTCATGAAAAAAATCGTCAAGTTGCGAAATTTTGGCGGAAAAGAAACCCTATTCAAGCTAAAGAGATTCATCAACAATAGTATTCATTTCAACTACTTGTTAATTATAATCTCATGTGTCAACCTACTAATTTTGAAAGGTATCTTACCTCAATATCAAGGACATTAAATTGTTTTTTCAACCCTTTCAACATATAATACCACAAAATTACAGTTATTTAATCAACCTATTTGAAATAAACACTTTCACTTTTCAAACCTTAAATCAATTTCCTTACAACCTAAGCCCACAACCTTAAGTTTATCTTGCCATGTTATGTGTAAAAGTATATAAAGCAAGTTCAAATTCAATATTCTATCAAAATGTATTTATTCCCCACATTAGATAATGACCATCAACTAATTATTTACTTCTTTAAAATGATTTCAATTTAATTTATTTATGTTGATTTGTGACTTTAAAACCATCAAAAGATGTTAAAAAACCAATGTCTATCAAGTTAAATTCTACAATTTCCATTGGTTTTTGGCCCATAGTTGGTAGATGTGCTAACTATGGATGTTTGTTATCCCTAGTGGATCAAAGAGAAACAAAGATTGAAAGATCAAAGTTGAAACAAAGTGAAAACCTAAAAACTTGATGATTATACATTTTAAGCATAATTGATTTATATACACTTCGAGTTCTTAAATTTGTTATATTATATCACTACCTCTATTTTAGTGTGAACCATGCTAGATAGTTATTGTAGCATAGACTCATTAAATTATCATCTCAACATGTTGGGTCTCACATTGGATCATTATTCCTACAACATGTTGGCAATTTAGTATTTGAATCATAGCAATTTAATTTCCTAACATCAACTACTAACATTTTGTTTGGTATAGTTATAATTCAACTAGCTTTAACAACCTTGTTGCTTATCATTAAATTTGTTCACATGCCAACATTTTCCCATGGTCAAAGTTACGTTCATGTCTAAAGTGGTGCAACTTAATCAAATGTTACTTCAACAACAACAACCATCTGTTTTACATAATGGTGATGAATGTCAATGTGCTTTGCTTGTTATTATTAACCCTATTATGGGAAATTGGATTTTTGATAAAAATAATGCTCCTTTGATTGTTAATGAGAATGGATGTTGTTTTTCCTTATGGGATTCCTAACTTTTCAAAAAAAACACTTTAGCTAGATACTTTCATGTATGGTTTTAGAAGCAAACATGTATTTTGCTTCAATGATGGATAACATCATTATGGGTTTTCTTGTTTGACCAACCAATAGTTGCCTTCTCCAAAAGGAATTCAAACCCTATAGTTGAACATCTAGTGTCCAATCAACCCTTCAATTTAAAATCATAAAGACCTATGATGAATGTTACATTTCCACCTCTTGAATATTGAAGGAAATAATTTTTGATACCTAAAAAAATCTCGATTTTATTATTATTATTATCCAACATAACAATCTAAGGTCTTACATGAATTGACTTAAAACACTTATGGCAATTATTGTTACAAACATCATTTTCACTTGATGAATGGAGTTTGTTTCATGTTTACGCTTTTGTTTATACATTTCATATTTTTATTTTTGGCCTTTGGTGGTTTTGTCTTGGTTTCTATGTTTTATGTTTGGAGTTAGATTTAGGTTTGTCCTTTCATGATTTGTCTTCATAAAAAGGCTACTATTTCATGAGCATGTGAATGTGAGCAAGTGAACATGAACGAATCTTTTTTGGAATATTCTACTGATGTCAATAAAATATTTGAAAAATATTATTTGACACATGGGATAGAATATTTTGTGATGCAGAGGAATATTTTGCCACATGTTCATAGATGAATGATATTTGTGGATGAAAATGTGGATGACAAATGAAAAATGGATGAACTTTTTCATGAATGTTGGCAACAAATATTTTTGTGTAAAACTGAACAAAAGAATGGAAAAAAATTATGTTGGTTTGTTTTGAAAAATTAGATGCATGAAATGCTGAAATCAAATTTTATATTAATTTAACATGAAGTATATTAAGTTCTGCAACATCTAAACAATATAGAATGTTAAACTAAATCCAATTCAATGGCATATAAACCTATTGATCCACCAAGAGGTATGTGCCAATCTAAACACTACGTGTTCACCACCAAGAAGCATGTGCCTATTAAGAATTGAAACAATACAAAGTAACCCATGACACTTTACATTGTCCATACCATTTACAGTTATTTTTTATTTTCATGCACTCTTTCAAGCTCTTGCAATTAGGACCATTCTTGCTACTTGTACAATCAAATTGCATTTTTCCCCCCTCTACTACTAATTTGCATGATCTATACCTCAATTTGCATTTACTCCACCCTTAGTACCTAGTTCCATCCTTTCTACCTCTACCACGTGTTTGCAATCGTTAAACTTTTATTTTACAATGCCAAGAAAAAAATTGACACCAATTGTCAAACCGAACATTTTGGAATCTATGATTAAATATACGTTAATCTCAAGCATACTAGATAGAATATGTGAGATGATAAAAAAATTATTGGAATATCCAAGAGATGACACCTATTTAGTCTTATTTTAACATTTACTAAAAATTAGAACATGGGGAATAGAATGGAAAAGGGTAATTGGCAAAATAGACAAATGAACAGCAAGGCAATGGGCGAATGCAAAGATAGACAAAGAGAGTTTTGCATTGTTCAAATAGACTATTCACATTTCCAAGGAGGATATGGAAGATTACAATTGGGCAATGTTTACACATGCCATGGATTTTTTCAAAGAACATGCAAGTTAAAAAAAGTTGATTCTAAAACATTTTTTCACAAGCTTATTTAATGACTTATTGAAAAAGGATTTGGTAACCCTTGGCAACTTACTATCAACATAATTCATGAAACCTGAACACAACTATATGCAACAGCAAGTAGGTGAGCCTAGGTGTCACAAAAATTTAAGAACAAAATGTTAAAACATCTAGTAAATTATCAAATGATAAGGAACATGAGATGTGTACAATAGTAAAAAAAAATTGACGTGTTGAGAAATGAAGGAGAACGCAAAATCCCATTGTTTGCATTAAATTGTGGTTCAATACATGTGTTAACATGAATATTTGTTCAAAATATGTGATCTTAGAAGGAAATATTCAATTATGAAAAAATGAAATGAAATGAAGGTTGAATTTGAACATTGAAATTTCTTGTTCAACAAATCCATAGTGACAATTAAAACAATAGTCACTGAAAATATCATATTAGAGCAGTAAATGATTATTGTAAGCAAATACATGATTTTATGGTTTTTGAAACACATGTAATTGTTTTATCATTTGGTGTTTGTTCTAGCATATGCTACCATTCCAAATTCACCACTACCAACCAAATGGTCCAATCAAAAAAAATGTTGTCATGCTAGATTTAAATGTAGAATTTAAGTGGACAACTACGAGTATGTCACCAACCCAACATGTTCCCAAATGTGCATTATTTTGTCCATTCAAATTAGTTTTATTTTGAGGTTAAAAGGTTCAATCAAAGAAACCTAGGATAAATCTTTTTCATTTGCATCATGTTACAATATTTGTCACAACCCTAACCTTAGGTTCATGACCAAAGCAAAGGCTCGCAAAGGTGCAGGCCAAGAGTGAAGCCTAAAAGTCACATTTCATACTTTTGAGAGTGTAGGAAAGTGTGAGGGAATGAACCCCCACACTCCCAAGTGAGCTCCCACTTTGGGAGTTGGAGTCCCGATGGACTCCCAAATATTCCCACCAATTTGCTAATTTGACTCCTGACCATTAAAAGTCTGGAATTGCTCTGATTTCTTTGCGTGTAGGTGGCATGTCACATACCATTAGAAAGCTCTTGATGAGGGCTATAACTTTACTGTAAACCTTACCTCAATTGGAGGTCTGCACACAAAGTTACGAGCCTCCAAAGTCGTGGAAGACCCAATTTTAGGAATTTTAGGATTCCAACTTGGGAGTCTTGGGACAAAATGACATTAGGGTGTTGGCCCCGTGGCCATGAACAGAGAATACTATAAGGGGGAAGGGGTGGCTTCCTTCAAGTCCGGGTCGTGGTGAGTTTTGTAAGTCCGTGTTTGCTCGTGATTCGTCCGTGCACCCAAAAGTGTTCTAATTATCACTAACCAACTTGTTGTTTGGTTTGTGTAAGTCCATGTGATTAATTGACTTGCTTGTCACTCTTCCTAGTCCCCATCTTGGAGTTCTAGCACACCCCTCTACCCTTGAAGTGCTACGAGCCAAGGAGTGTGCCCCAGCTCATTATCTTTTCACTGTTTTCACCTTAGACCCACATTTGAATCTATCAAAGAGCTTGGGAGTGCGTCAGTATCCATATCCATGGAACTTTTGTCAAACACCATCAAAGTTTATTTGTACCGATTTGTAAGAAAAAAAAGCTGAAAAATGTAGATGCAAAGTTTCAAGCAGAAGTTGGATATTGGGTATTTACTAACCATTTTACAAGATATATGGGACAATTATCAAAATGTTTATCTCAAAATCTCTAAATAGCTTGCCACAACCACCCAGAAACAATCCACGGCAAGTAAACCCAAAAAATAAAAAATTTAGACGATTTCATCAATAATGCGATTACTTGTTCGAATTCCAAGCTCCCAAAAAATAAGTGATTCAATCTTAGAAAAGAAATGGCCAATAAATGATTTAAATACAAAGGATTATCCATATGAATCATTAATACTTACTTACAACAAGGTAATGGACCAGCTAATGGAGGCCAATACAATTAACAACTAGGTAAATGAAAAGGAGGATTCTACAACATGCCTAGATGGTGGAATGACAAAGTCGAATGATAAAGAAAAAAACATGATGTCAAAAACACCATGCCCAGAAGATGCCATGATAGATGAGGAAGAAAAAAACATGGAACCGACCACACCAAAGACATAAATAGGCTCCAATGATGTAAGCAACACACCTAGAGAAATTGGTTATATTCAAAATGTCTTAAATAAAGATAAACGATATCGTTGATATTTAGAAAAAGTAGTAGCATCACGTTTAAAATATACTATTCAAATTCCTATTTTTAAAAACTAGCCAAGTTGACTAGATGGGTTTTTTTTACTAAAGGACATGTATTTTTTATTAGAGGCCAACAACTTGAATGACAGTGGGTATTTTTTGATTAATCAATTTGACTAGAATGATCAATCTGATAATTAGTCAAATCAAACATCTAATCAAATGACTTAAAAATACGACTTAATCAAATTGGTTAGTGGCATAATCAATAAGACCACCCAATCTAATCAAATTGGCAAGTGCCCTAATTAATAAAGACACCTATTATATTCAATCAATAAAGTTAATTAAGCGGGCTTAGTCGAAGTGGCCAATGGCCTAGTCAAAAAGGTCAATTACAAATTTTAATACTAGTTGGGTATCTTGGGACTACATTTATCATTTTGACTATGTTTGAACAATTAGAAAAAACTTGGGAAATGTAAAAGTTAGCTAATCATAACTAAATGAATCATGACCAAATTAATTATATATATGGTTTATCTAACTATGGTTAAATTGATTGTATTAAAATTAATTATGGTTCAACTACCTGTAAAAAATTAATCAAAATTAAAATTAACCATAACTAATCTAACCATGGTCAATTTAATCATGTTCAATTAACCATAATTTGTTTAGTTGTATATGTTTTAACCATGATTAGTTTAGCCATATTTAATTTAACCATCATTCATTTATCCATAATTAATTATTCCATCATTTTTTGGCCATATTTAGTTTAATTATGGCTAGTTTAGCCATAAATAATTTAACAATTACAAATAATTTAACCATGGTCAATTTAACAATAGTTGGTTTAACCTTAGTAAATTTAACCATGATAATTAGTTTAGCATAATTAATTTAACCATTACTAATTAAGCCATTATTGGGTTTGCCATAATGAATTTAACCATGGTTACTATAAGCATAACTAAATTAGTTATATTTATTTTTAATATTATTATTTTACCTTAATAAATTTAACCATAATTAATGTACCCATAATTAATTTAAAACTATTGTTAATTTAGCCATGGTTGGTTTTGCCATAATTATTTTAAACGCTTTTATTTTAGCCATAATTATTTCATTTTTTTAATCATAATTCATTTTTCATAATTAGTTTTGCCATGAAATATTTATTCATTAGTTAGTTTACCCATATTAATTTTATTAACGATTAATTTAGCCAAATTTATTTACTCATGGTTAGTTTAACCGTTTTTTTATTTATCCATGGTTAATTTTTCCATAATTATTTCATTCATGTTTATTTTAACCATAATTATTTTTTTCCAATAAAATATTTATTCATTAATTACTTTAACCATATTAATTTTATTAGTGGTTAATTTAGCCAAATTTATTTACTCATGGTTAATTTACCCATTTTTATTCTAGCCATGGTTAATTTTTCTGTAATTATTTTAACCATTTTGATTTTAGCCATAATTACTTCATTCATCTTTATTTTAACCATAGTTAATTTATGCATCGTTGGTTTAGGTGTAAAATATTTGATCATTGGTTAGTTTTAACCATGTTAATTTTATTTATGATTAATTTAACCATTTTTAGTTTAGCCACACTTGGTTTAACCATAATTTATTTATTTATTAGCTATTTTGGCAATATTTATTTTATTCATGGTTGGTTCAAGCATTTCTAGTTTAATCATAAATATTTATTCATTAGTTAATTTAGCTATTTTGAATGTAGACATGGTTGGTTTAGGCATAAAATATTTATTCATTGGTTAATTTGGCCATATTTACTTTACTTATGGTTAGTTTAGCCATATTTATTCATTGGTTAGCTTGACTTTATTTACTTTATTCATGGCTAGTTTCACCATATTTATTTATATATGGTTAATTAAACCATAATTAATTTAGTCATGGTTATTTTTTCATAATTATTTTTAATTTTCGGTTGGTTTTGCCATAGTTAATTTTTCCTAGGTTAAATTAACCACTTATTTAACTTATGTAATGTAAGTATGTGGCTAGATAACCTAAATACAATTAGCTTATATGTAGGTGTATTTATTTATACATACCTTACCTATACTCCACCTATTTACCTATATTTTAACATATAAATAACCTAGTTATTTAAGCTAGGGTAGGCCATTTATATACCTATGATAAATTACTAGTTGGTTAACTAGTTTTTAAAAAAAAATACATTGATGAATGTGTAATTAAATAGTTAATTATTAATTATTATAAATACGTTGTTGATAATATATAATGAATTAGGTCAAATTTGTAAGGATTAGTTATAATTTGGTTGTAATTATCAATCAACAATATAATACATTATAATTATCTTGATATTTTGTATAATTCAAGGATTTATAATATGGTTGTAATTATTAATTATAAATAAATGACTAGATATTAACTATTACTAATTTTTATTTTAACTTAATTAACATACACATTTACTTACCTCTTTATTTATTTACTTATTTAATTTATGTATCTTGCATAGTTATTTAGGAATAATGTTGTGTGAACTAAAAGGCTCTAATGTTGTGTGGACATAAACATGTTTCTCCCTCTCAAAAGTTTGTCCCATATTGTTTGTCATCATTTCCAAATGATGAACAATATAAATAAATGCACCATAAGCATCTAAGACATAAGAAATATTTTAAAAAGGAAGGCCACTTGGGATGAGCCAATTGAAAAGGCTCAACCTTAAAGGCTAAATTCAAAATGAAATAGGATTTTTCCTACTTAGATCATCTAGGTGTAAGTTTAATCTAAATGATATACATTTAAGCCTAGTAAAGGTCATAACTTAAGTTGCCCCAGCCTACTTTAAGCTTCTATACCTAATTGTTAATTATAGGTTCTTAGACCTAGGCTTAAGAATTGAAGTTGTAAGTTCCTAGACATAAAGACCTTGGGAATAGGTATTTAATTTTAGGTCTAACCTAGGTTGTTTAGGTTCCATCCATATGGCATAGCCTAATGGCCAATGTTTAAATGTCACGTGGCATAGCCTAGATGGCCAATGTTTAAATGCCACATGGCATAGACTAAGTGTCTAATATTTAGATGCCATGTGATTTAACTTGGGTGGCCATTGTTTAAATGCCACATGGCATTTGCCTAATCAAATTGGTGTTTAACTAATCAAAAAATCATTTGATTATTATATTAACTAGTCAAAAGTACTAGTTGAAATGATTAGTCAAAAATGCCAAGTTAGGTTTGGTTAAAAAGCACATGGCCCAATCACAATGGATAAGTTCAAAACAACTTGTCCAAAATGACTTAAAGGTTTTTTTTACGCTTGTCCAAAATGAGTCTTTTTTTACCAAAATTTTTAGTAAGAAGAAATAGGGAATTTTAGTAATGATAGTTTATAATCCAAAATGTGTAGTTGTGAAAAACTCCATTTGGATGTGAAGCTTTGTTGATTAGAAAGAATAATTTCAAAAGTTATAGAGTTCGGTTTTTTGAGCATTAAATGTAGATTGAATTGTTGAAAACCATGGCTTGAAACATCCCAAAGTGTATGTAGTCAGAATTAATTTTGGCATATGTAAATTGTTATTTTAGGGAAAACAATGGAAATTTTTAACTAATAATAAAGCTCTAATCAAAGAGAATCAATTGCTACAAGCATGAAAAAAAACAAGAAATCATTTGCTTGTTGGCACAACTTTTTTTACAAGGGGACGATGTCTATAGTTTTTTTCCATTGCATGTGAAAACATTGTTCAGTGATGGTGAGTGGAAGGAATTTTCATGGAAGCCCAAAAAATATGTGCAAAGTATATATTTACAAAATTGCATGATATTTGTTTTCAATACAACCTCTTGGAACCAAGGCATGGAATAGACCACAAGATAATGTTCCTTGTGGAATTCCATACAGATTGATATGGAATGGTTTAGAAAATACATAATTGAAAAAAAAACATATACACATTTGTATTCCTATGAAGGCATTATTTAAAACACAACAAATTGTGATACAATATCACAATTGTTGCAAGGAAGAGTAGACATACTAGTAGTATGGGTTATTATCCAATAATTGATGCATAACTAGATTTGAGATATATATTCATGTATTGGAGTTTTACATAGGAACATGGAAGTTTGCATTACTTGGTATCTTGTAAAATATGGAATGCATCACTAAGGCCTACTTTACATTGGGAATCAAGGCCACGTTTAACCCAAATCCAGTATTCTATTGGTGCAAAAATTGAAATCAAACCCAAGGGCTTTACACACGGAGTCAATGTTGAAAGAGAAAAAAACATTTTAATCTACCCCAAACTACTAATAAATGCTAAACTTTATTGCCTTGTATTAACCCCAAGGCTAATAAAAATATACCATCAAACTTGGGAGGCCAATTTGTAACCTATGGATCCAATATTGTTGCATTTATTAATATTTTGACATCAATGTTATAGCATTTATTAATAAATTTGGACCAATTTGCAACCCAAAAAAACTCAAAATTGACCCCAAGTTTTTCTATCCCTGACTTTTAATGTAAAGTGGGCCTAAGAAACATTAATTAATCTATTTGGGCATTTGAATTGTTCTCCATCCTCTTTTCTTGACACCAAGAATAGGTGAAGAGTGGGTGATAAAAATCAAAACATAGGAGGATACACTTTGGTCGTTATGTAATAGGGTGTTTTTGCGATCTTTTGAATCAAATTTTGAAAAAAATGTAAGGCCAAATTTTGCACTCTTAAATTGATTAAGAATATGCTTTCAAACATTCATCCTTTTGCAAATTAAATAAATTATCAACATAACACCAAACAAAGGATTTTTTTGATTTTTTTGAATAATGTTATTTTCCCATCAATATTCATTGGAGATAATTATATTTATTCACACATATATTTGGTAGAGCCACATGTGTGAAACAAAGGTTGTTGTAGTATAAAGAATGTCAAGTAGTTTTAGTGGAAAATAAAACATTCACATTTGAATGGTGATTGGAAAGGAGCAAAAAAAGTAGAAATGCCATACAAGGAAGTGCAACACAATAATCCAAAAGAGAAAACAACAAATTTATTAGAGCTTTCCACCCAACCTGAGGACCACAAAAGGCTCATAACATAGAACTCAGCATAGAAACAACCTATTTCATTCTAATGCTTCATCATTTATGAAAGCTTTGACTACAAAATCATACAAAAGAGGATTCCTAGCCCTAGGCAGTGAAACCCCGAGAGCCAAGACTTGGGCTTGAGCCTTAGCATATGAAAGCAATATAAAGTTCTTCGATGGATTAAAATGGAACTATTTTGTTGCAAAAAAGGGTAATATCTTAAACGAACCTTTGCATTTTAATGAAGAACATCAAAACTTTAAAAGAAAACATACATGAATGTCATTAAGAATTCATCACATCATTGAAACGTGAAAACCTTACTTGTTCAGTTTTGTCATGGATGTGAGGAGATCAATGAGACCATGCAAAAACCAAATTTGTTTTGAACTTGAGCTCGGGATTGTCATGTGTCGTTGACCTACTTTCGATGGAAAAACTAGCTTGGAGGTACCTTAAAAAAAAACACCAATTTTTTAAAAACGTGAGCTTGAATTTGTCATGCACCAACAACCTACTCTTGGCACCAAGACTAGCTTGGATGTACCTAAATTATAGTTTTAAAAAAACCAAAAAAAATTTTGAATTTGAGTTTGGGTTTGTCGTGCACCATTGACATACTCTTGGCACTATGACTAACTTGGAGGTACCCATAGGAAAAAAAAAACCATTTTGAACTTAAGTTCATGTTTGTCATGCATTGCCGACCTACTCTTGGTGTCGAGACTAGCTTAGAGGTATTTGCAACAATAAATAAAAATAAAAATTCAAACTTGAGCTTGGGTTTGGCATACACCACCGAACTATTTTCAACACTAAGAGTAGTTTAAAGGTACTTGCCAAATGTTTTCTTTTAAAAATCATTTTTTAAAAAACTTGAGCTCACCGAACTACTTTTAGCATTGAAAGTAGCTCATAAATACCTACTAATTTTTTTATAAAACCAAAATATAAAAATCAAAAATTAAAATTTGAACTTGACATCAGGTTTGGCATGTGTTATCGAGGTATTGTTGATGTCAAGAATAAATTATATGTATTTGCAAAAAAAAACCCCAAAAATTAAAAAGAAATTTTCGAGGTTGAACTTGAATTTATCATATGTCATCGAGTTACTTTCAACATCGATAATAGTTCTAGGACAATTGCAACTAACTTTTAAAAAAAACTTGAGCTCAAGTTCAAGCCCAAATTCAAAGGGTTTGGGGTTTGGGGTTTAGGGGTTAAGGGTATTTTGGTTTTCTTGGGTTGAGTTTGGGTTCTTCATGCACTCCCAAACAACTTTCGGTGAGGAAAGTA
>Ga0116231_10006636_pt1 | contig 21888 bp, 12 predicted proteins | sample S1TSphgellanicum_2_FD_89695 | JGI IMG/M metagenome (GOLD analysis project Ga0116231, IMG submission 89695) | Host-associated microbial communities from peat moss isolated from Minnesota, USA - S1T2_Fd - Sphagnum magellanicum MG | ecosystem: Host-associated > Plants > Peat moss > Unclassified...
TGTGCATTGAAAATCACTCGATTTCCTAATATTGGAAAGGAAGAAAAAGAAGTTACCATTTTGAAACGGTGCCATCATCCACACATTGTGAAATTCTTTTGGTATTGGGAGGACAAGAAATCCCACATCATGATGGAATGGATGCCTAAGAATCTCTACACCCACATTGAAGCCCAGGTCCAAGGAAAACCTGGCACACCATTCAAATTGCATGTGGCAATTGACATAATGTTACAAGTTGCAAATGCCATGAGATACCTTCATAATCAGAAAATTGTTCATAGGGATCTCAAAACTTTAAACATTCTTGTGGAACCTATTACAGGATGTTTGGAAGGCTATCTACATGTGAAGTTGGCAGACTTTGGGACAGCAAAACCTTACAACATGACCGAAACGTTCTCAACACAAACTGCCCGCCAAGGCACACCTGCATATGCTGCACCTGAAGTTAACTTTGACCAACAAGTGGTGCATGGAGACAAAAGTCCAAAATTCCCTCCAAAAGCTGATGTTTGGAGTTTTGCTATGGTATGTTCAGAGATTCTTACTGGTGAACCACCATTTGCAAGTGAACCAAGGGCTACACGTCGTGCCAAAATCGTAGAAGATGACCTTCGACCACCATTACCAAATGATTGTCCAAGCTACCTTCGCCATTGCATCACTAGTTGTTGGGAATTATCTCCAGAGAATCGACCAAATTTTTCCACTATTTGTAAGAACCTCATGGTTGCAAAAGCAATGAGCTTGGGAATCATTCCCCTTGGTATTAGCAATCATCTGTTTTTGGAATTGAGCAAGAGAGAAAAGAGGTAAATTCAGTTCCATTAATATGCCCCACAATTTTACCATATCACATAAATCTCATATATTCTTTTAAGTATCCATTTATAAAAGATAAAAATTATAATTTTCATATTTGTCCTTATGAATTTTTTATTTTAATTATCATTGTCTAATTAACATTGAGTCTCCATACTATGTAGTCTAAATGCATCAAAGCTTAAAAAAAAATTAAAATTGGTCATACAAGCTCACAAGAAAGTAATGTTATTTCATTATTTTGTACACCCATCTTGGAAACTATTCCATTTCCTTAATATGCAAAATCATGGAAGCAAAATATCATGTGACTTTTTGGTTGATGTATGTTTGAAGCAAAAATAAGGGCTACCATATTGAACTTGACGAATACAAAATGCTTTCAAATGAAAAGTTAATAACTTGGTGATCATATGTTGCATTGATGTAGGTCAAACGTTGGTCCTAGTTTACCAATTGAAAATACCATTTTTTTCCCCGAGCATCATCAAGCATCGTCAAGTATGATTTCCTTGAGCACATTTGTTTTTTAATTTGGTTATGCCTTTCTTATTAACTTGATTGCAAAAAATTCATAAACATGAGATCCAATTTTCCTTTCCCCAACACTTCCATAGATGTGGAACATGCTAAGGGTTAAAAACATGCCACAAATCTTGCATTAAATAATTACATTATTTTCTTATATATTGATGCATTTAAATATATGATAAGTTTTTTCATTGCAACTATTAGTTTTTAGGAAAATTTCAGAAGATTTTGTTTATACATATATGTTTTATTTAATTTTTATCTTTCATTTTGTAGGTGGTGGGATGGGGGATCATCAAGATGATGGTCAGGTGTGTTATTCCAACTTCATTTTATGTTATGTTTTTCCAACTTCATTTCATTGGAACTTCAAAATTCCCATCAATTCATGGATCTAAATAAGGATTGGATTGACATAATCTTCCCCAACTTTGACACCTCCCATACGCACATGGTTTTCAATGATTAATCAAGGCCCAACAACACTTACTAGAGTTAGATTGGCTATAATTGGTAACATAAGATGGCCTAGAGTCGAATTGAACCATAACAACTACAAAGTGACAATGAGTCTCCACCATTTGGGTTGTTAGCTTGATGCTTCTACCAACCAATTTTAGTTAATTGTCAAAATGTTATGGCTCATGTTTGTCCAATGTGGGTCATTTATAGGCATTTATGCAAAGCAATCATCATCCTTCAAAGCCTTCCTTGTGTATTTTATTGCTTATTGAATCAACATTAGATATACAAGTCCTACAATATGGGTATGGTACATAATCGATCATTAGTTAGTTATCACTTAAGTTATTTGACTTGATGTGATATCAATATAATCTAGTAAATTGTTCTTTCCCATACCTTGTGATTTAAAGCTAACTAACTCATGAACCTATGGTATGTAGAAGTATTATCTTATTGGGACCTACTTCACATTTTACGAAAGAATGTCAAGGGAGAAGATCACTACTCCAAGGAATATGACAGGAATTTGCTGCCAAGATTTTGAGATCCAAGATGATTTCAAATTTCTTTTTGAAGCGCTTGAAATTTCCATCATGGAAGGCAATTGTTGGTGTGAACCTATCAATGACTCTGCATATGGCTGCTTGATGGGTATTTTTGTGGATTCTAAACATCAAGAAAATTTGAAGGAAGAGAAAATTCAAGTTGCACAAGGCGGATTTATTGGAGAAACTGATGTTCATACTATTGCTCCACAAATCAAAAAGTATTTTTGGGGCATTGTGAATTCAAACATCTCCAAAGATGCTTGGGTTGCTTCATTTTATAGTGGGGCTGAATTTGCCTCTCATTGTGTGTATGTTTATTTAGAGTATGGCTCCAACAAACCGGCATTGATTTCACATTTGTGGCATGGTGATGACCTAGTGCTTGGCAACAAAATCACTGCACAACATGTTTCTCGTGATGTGATTGGGAACCAAATTTTTGAGTCTGGGCGACATGGTGTTAAACACACCACCTTTGCTATATCTATTTCACAATCTTCATGAAGCATGTGTACAATTGAAAGATTGTATAAGATGCACAAGTTGTTTCAATGGTACAATGCACCATGCACTTAGCTTGAACATTGCATGGGACAAATGGTGCACATAAAGATGTGGCTATTATGATACTAAATGTGATAAAGGTTGAGGAAATTCTCAAAGAATTTCAAGGTTTACAACACTATGGTTGAAGATTTGCCATTTGTTGCATCGAGGATGGCCAACATAATGATTAGCAATTCATTAGGAGTTGAACCATTGAACCTTGTGAGTTTTTCTATGCAAATTTGACATTGCAATCATGATGCATGGATTTGCAATTTGGTGAAGGTTTTTAATGTTTTGTTAATGTAACTTGCTTTCGTATACCATGAACAATGTTGTAATTTTTATTACACCAAATTTTTATAGAGTTCGAAAAGGTTGAATGCATGGTATGTGCAAAATAACTAAGTGTTAATGAGACTTTGTGTGGGATATGTCTCCCACATTTCTCCCTCACTCACCTTTTTAATCCACCATGTTTTGTAATGGATTAGATGGGATGTGTTTTGGGTCCACAGCCCATTAGTTAAAAGGATTGAAAGTGCAAATGTAGGAAGGAACATTAAGCACTTCATTCCATTTGTACTTAAGTAAATCAACAACTAGAAAAACAAATTATACAACTCAATGTTTAACAACAAGGTGCACATAACATTGACAACTTCTTGAAAACTTTGCACATTAAAATGAAGGCTTGGTACAAGCATGCATAAATTGGCCTTCCCATATGGTTTGGTAGCCCCACATTGTGTCCCATTTTTTGCAACTTGCCTAATTGCTTTTCATATACCGTTGTGATAATTGTTTTACAAGTCATGTATTTTGGTGCTAATGGCCCCATATTAAGCATTATTAAATGCCAACTACCCATAACGTTATGTTATGTTATTGTGCACACCTATTGATCACTAAACTAATTGAACCTCAATGATTTAAGAAGTTCTACTTATAGCCTTGTAGGCATGCTATTCATAATTTGAGTGATTTGATTCTACTTCATAAGCCATGTCATATTGCTAAACAATGTTGACATTGATTCACTCCACTTTTGTTGTAGTGACCTCTTTCCCCCCACTTCCATTACCCATAACATTGTCTTGGGCATTAACTTGTGTGAGGAGGCCCCTCCCTTGGCCCCCCACCCACTAATATTTTTTGGGCAAGCAATAAGATATAAGTGGAATTCAAAAATCTAAGAAAATTAATGGACAAAAATGTGAAGGTTGAACTTTGCCACATTGTAGTTTGAGCATACACAACCAAAACATACACCAACATTAGAACTACAAAAAATATAAGTGAACTCCAATTTTTGGGCAAGCACTTAAGATATGAGTGGAATTTTGAATGTTTAGAAAATTCATTGACAAAAATGTGAAGGATAATTTTTATCACTTATTAATATGATGCACAACCAAAAAATCAACAACATCAAAATTGAAACAAATGTACATTGTGACCTCCAATTTTTATGCTTGAACAACAACATTTGAGTGGATTTCGTAACTTTATGTAAATTAATTGATAAAAATAAAAGTGTTGAATTTTCTCACATATTATTCATAACATATACATCCAAAAAATCCAGCAACATCATAATCAACATCATAATCAACATCATAATCAAGGCAAATGTGGGTGCACAGTCCAAGTAACAAGATACAAATGGAATTCATAAGTTTGAAAAAATTAATTAATAAAATGTATGAATGTTCAACTCTACAATATGTTCATAACATGCACAACTAAAAGTCACTTCAACATTGAAACTAAAACAAATGTACACATGAATACCTATTTTCTAGTCTAGTTTTACCTTGAGCCTTTCCCATTGGAGGTACTTATTTGAGCATGTTCATTTTGCCCATTTTTCATAATATACTTTTAGCCTTGCTTTGTCACCTTTTTATCCATCACCATGTCATCATAGGAAGAGCAACATCAATACAAGAGCAACACCACTAGAACAACATCATCACTAGATTAGTAGTGCCACTTTTGCAACAACAATAATAGCACTAGAACAATAATTATAGGAATTGCACTTCAATAACACTTCGTGACAACAATGGTAGTTGAAGCAACACCGATAGTAGCACATGAACAACATCATCACTAAATTAATAATCCCACTTCAACAACACTTCACAATAATAATAGTAATATGAGCAACACCAACAAAAGAACAATAGAACCACAAAAGTAATAACAATAGTACAACACAAGAATAAGGCGCAAGAATAATAGCACAATAATAGGAGCCCGAGAGCATTTACAACTAACAACAACATTTAAAACAATATATTAACAACTATAACAAGAATAACACCAACTAATAATGACAATAATATGAACAACATGAACAAAGATGTAAGCTTGTAAAACCTTGAAGTGATTTACATCTAACATTGTTCATCCCACAAATGTATGAAACAAATCTTGTCCAACAAATGGGTGAGAAAGCAAAAATTAAAACCATTTCAAATCAAAGATGAACATGTGGCACTAAATATTTTCATCTACTACTTCATCCTTAATCCTAAAGCCCCAACCATATAATGTACACCCATGCATTCATCTCTTTTCTAAAAATTTATATGATAAACCATGTTCATAATCACACCCTTGGCGATCACTTTTTTTGTGACACTAACAAATTGTGATCAAATGTGTATAGTCACATTCCATACATGCCCTCACAAGATTGTGATTATAGGCAAAAAACATTGCAAAAATAGCCCTTGTATGTGAGAATAAAGTGTCAACAATTATTTAAATTTCCTATGTGACTTATTCTAAGTTCTACTATGCATTAATAGATTTGAAGAATGTTGTGATTTTTGCCTATTTTAATGTGACAATCTACATTAAGTTTGAGCTTCTTGTGTATTTTGTCAACTATATATTTTTAATTAATTTTTTTTACTTTTCTAGCAAGTTCACATTTATTTTTTGCTCGTCTACAATAAAAAGTTGTCTTTTTTTTTCTCTTCAACTAGATTCATTGTTGTTAGTTTGCACAACTTGAACACATAGCAACACTAACATTGTCAAAGGGAATTACGATTTACAAAACCCTAATATTGGCCGAAATTTCTCTCTATTATAATCACATTTATTAAGAATTTTTTGCAAATGTTGTGCTACTAACTAGTGTGATAGTAACTCAAAAAACTCATATTTCTTACTAAAATGGATGGTTACCAAAGACTATGTGACACAAACAAAATGTGATTAAAATGAGTGTGATTATAAAGGGGGTTTATTGTATATGGAAACTAGTTTTGATAATTAAACTCTTGATCTTCTAAGAACTTAAGAGCTACTTAATGTCTAATTGTCACATCAAAGCATTTTGATCCATTGTCCCACCATTTCTCCTACCTACAAAGTCTCAAGCTAAAAACTGACACTCCTATGGTGGAGGGGACACGCCGTAACATCTTTCCTTGCTTTGCAATGTCCCATTTGCAATTTTAAAACCAAGTTGACAAAAAAATTCAAGCTTGGGCAGCATCTAACAACTCCAACTTTGCTATGAAACAGAGAGAAACATGGGAGAGGTGCCTCTCGTACAAGGCACTTGAAACCTAGCAAGAGTTGGAGCAGTCACAAATAAATAGTTGTGAATTTTCTTTTGCTCAAAAGTAGTTGAATTTCTATGGTTTTGTGTAGTCACATTAGATGACCAACTTTGACCCTTCATTTCTCCTTCATTTCAACTTTATTTTAAGCAATTTGTCTTTGCACGTCATTCATGTGGATGCCTTGTATCTACCCTAGAATTTTTACCACCATTGCAGCTTGGTATCTTTATCCAATTCTCCAAAAGCTGTAATCTTGAAAGCTACCCAAAACTAAAAATGACTAAACTTCCAACAGTCACAATCTTCCATTTCTGAACCAAATTCAAGTTTTTTTAAACCACAACTCCTACAAGTCAGATTTTTAAAATTTCAACATAAACCATGAACTTTGGGTGCATTAGTGGGGGCTAGTATGACTTTCATATTGGGACTGTTTTCGTCAAATGTCAACACGGATTAATCTAGCTTTTCTACAAGGTGCAAATCACTAAGCGTGCTTCTTGAATTATAAGCGGACATGAACTTGCTCATGTTGTTGTTAAACTAGGGTTATTCTTGTTATAGTTGTTCCTCTTGCTCTTAGGGCGACTTTTGACGAGGGTCCAAGGTCCAGGGACCAATGAATTCAAGCAATCTTGTTAGTAGAAAGCTTTAAATTGGTCCCAAGACCTTTACACGAGGGTCCAAGACCAAAAAGTGGCAAATTGAGGCTAAACCTGCATGGCACCTGTTTTGGAGGGAAAATCAATTGGTTCGGATTTAAAAAACAGTGCTAAAGGAGAGCTTCTGACTTGAAGAACCAAGAATCAGGCTAGGGACCAAGGTACCAGTCCAACCCAAGGATTCAATTTGCTTCAAATCAGTTCAAATTGGTTCTTAGGAAACTGGAGCCTGGAACCTTGTCTAAAGTGGGCCTTAATGTTGGCCTTGTTTGAGGATTGATGCTCACTTTGATGGAGTTATGCATAGATCAAAAGGGAGATGAGTGAGTGAAGGGAGGCCCAAAATGAGGACCACTTTACAAAAAGTTTAATACTTATCTTTAGTTTTGGCCATGTGCCCCTTCATCCTCAATGTCTGCCATAATCATTCAAGTTTGAGGTGCACCGCTGATTTGTTAGATCCAATAAAACTGAGGACAGGGCTACTTGAGGACAACTGGAAAATACATTTAAAATGAATGAACATGGAAAAACTTATTACACTAAATCCAAAAAAAATTAACTAGTTAACAGAATAGGTGTTATTGGCAGGGAAGAAGCAATAAATTAGAGCATACTCTTACATGGGTACCTATGTTACAAGCTTTGGGAGTCAAATGGAACAATCCTCTTTCAAAAGTATGTCCTCCCTACAAAAGGCTAAGAACCAATGATGAAACCAATGTAAGCTACCAATACTAACTTCTGAACTTAGTTCTTTTGCTAACTTATTCACAAAGTTTCAGGGATTATTTTTCAATTTTGTGAAGTAAAAAAAATGGTGATTTTTTTGCCTGAAAAACCAGCAAAATTAGTCAAAATTACAATGAGGAAACAGATTTGTCCAAAAATTTCTCACAAAAAGATTTACCAGGTTGTGAAAAATTGCCCCAAAAATAAACACTGTGCAACTGCCCCACTGTGTTTGCAAACCGGAGCAATTTTGATGAAACCTAGAAAAGATCTTAATCCACTTTAGTACAGCAAAGACTATAATCTATCATGAACCAAATGACATCCAGCTTCCAAACCACAGTTTCAAATCATGTTATATTCATGTTATATGATTGCTAGACACATAATCAACCCCACCATAAAATGGTCTCTGGTTGGTCCAATTACCATATTGTGGAAAAACCAAGGACTTCCAACTCCTTTCAGGAAGATTAAAGTGACATTTGATAACTGGACCAAACCCATCAGCCAATTGCTTCTATTTTGCTTTGTGTGTATGTGCACTATGCTCAGCACCGTGGAAGTGCAATTAGGTGGTCAAGAAGCCTTGTTTCCTAGCATCCTTTCAGTTGTCAGAACTGAAAACCTCATTGCAGAAATCACATGCAGCTATTATCTGGTAGCAAGACTACACTGAAAAAGGTGAAGTTATGCGCAAAGTTATTGGGTTTAGTGTGGAAGGGCTACATGGAAAGGAAGAGTGTGATCATGGAGATGTTGAAAGCAAAGAGACTTTTGATGGCTTGATAGTAGGTATGGTTCTGTGGGCAGCTATGGGAGAGACATAGGCCATTGGGAATATGACATGAAGAGGTCCACAAACATTGTGTGGTGCATTATGGTAAAGAGCCATAACTGAAGATCTACATACTACAATTCTGCACTAGGTACAAATTCCAGATTTACACACACAATTCAGTCATGGACTTTTCAAGTTCAGTTCTGGAAGTGCATTACAAATACGTCAGTTTTGCAATGGAAGAAAAAGTTCAGGAACAGAAGAAACCTGGAAATATCCATGAGCATTTCTTGTTGAACATGAATGGAAAAGAGGAGGCATGAAAAGGAGTAATTTCAGACTTGATGTTACATATGCCTGCACAAATAAACACCACAGCTAGTTAGTTGCATGACGAACCTACATGCTCATCAACCCAAGCACACATCAAACTCCTTGCATTTCACTGCTGCCAAAAAAAACAAGATACCCGTAGTCTTGCTGGGACATTCTTTTTGCCTTTCAGACAAAAGATCACTCTTTCCAAAATTTGTCCCAACAGAGAAGTGGATGGCTAAATACACACAATGCACTTTCACAGACACAAACCCATCTTCAAGATCAGGCTTCACATGCATAGATACTCAAAAAAGATCCCAGCCAACAAAGTCTAGGTTTTCCTGAACATGGGTGACTTCTAACTTCAAGTTGATCTCATGCTGTGTCTGTTTCCAACTAATAAAGGTACAAAATCTGTAAAATGTCCCTCTTCAATACCTAGAAAGGATAATAATGCAGATCAGGTGGAATGCAAGTCTTACCAACAGATTGTAGTGCTTCATATATCAACATTTAGTTGCGCTCAAGAGAGTCAGAAATAATACTGAGACCATTGTTCAGAACCAGGAGTGCTTCTTCACATTCAGCCACTAGCTTCACCAAAGAGGATGACTCTGGTGATGAAGAAAGGGCCTCATCATCACTTGCCATATCTGATCCAGCTGTGATTGCTAAATGTGAGTCCCGCATATTCCGTAGGTTTCGCAATAGCTGTCACCATGACCAACCATAGTAGCATTTTTGGTGGTCAGCAACAGCCTGCTCACAGCTAGCCAAGCATGTTTACAGAACAGCAACAAGCCACAGAAATGTCTTGGTACAGAGAATTTTGGGGAGCACATTCTTTCAAGCAGCAAATATGACAAGGAAGAAGGGGAGACAACAGCTCTAAGCTGCCAAGAAATATATCAAACCTGCAAGCTACTCATCCAGTAACAGATTCATGGAAAGGTTTCAGTGGATGCTCCTCCTAATATTTTCTTTCAATGCAACTGGACATTTTAAGTAGTTACCTTGAGGAGTAACTTGTAGGAGTCAAGGAGTCGACTTGCCGCAGGCCCCAGTCCATGCAGCTGTGGAACCTCCATCATGTGTGTCCATGGCCGAATCTCCTGATCCATGCACACCAAAACACTGTTTTTTCACAAGTGGCAATGCTCACAAATAGTAATAAGGAACTTTGTGGTAAACCTCTGTGCTGGTTGCTATACCCGCATAAAAAGCTAGGACAAATGTGTTCCAGAAAATCATTCAATATATGCAAGTGCCCCCCTACATGAAACTAATTCTACACTGTGACAGGAACACACTAGACAAAGACAATAGTCCCACCTTGGCATAGATGACATTGAAAGCCTTGGCAGCATCTAGAAATGCTTCCAGGCGTGCACACAACTCCATTTCAGCTTCAGCATGGTCCTCATTTGGATTATAACTTTGCTGAAACAAACACAACCCACCCTCACACTTCAGAATCTGACAAGAGAAGAAGGCCATTCAGGGTTAACTACCGAGTGAAAGACATGGGATGATTTAGAACATACCCCAAACTGTATCTGCAGCAGCAGTTAGCAATGTGCCAAAGAGCATTCATTACAAGGACAAGATATTCAAGATATGCCCATGTGTTGTATGTAGAAAAGGTCATACAGTTTTTTGCTCAGCAATATGAATACCATTAAAAATTTGGAAACCATCAAATAGAAAAAACCTTTATAGCACTAGATTTGCCTACAAATGATTAACTGTGTGAGTATAGAGCACACACCTTGGCTGCGAGGTATGTGACCATGTTCTGCAACTGTGCCAAGTGTTTGACATGCTCTGACAGCTGTTGTTCCAACTCTCCCAATTCCTTCCTGTGTTACAATCCCACAGGTATGCTTGCAAAATCTTCGAAAGAACAGAATTATCATGTGCATCCGATATTGAATCTAACTAGTAAACCTGTCACATAAACTCTGCATCTCGATCAAGGAAGAGTACTTCTATGAACTCAATCTTTTGGAGAAGGAAATGAAGTCTTTTACACTGGAGAGTTTGACATGATTTGCACGTCTGCAGGGAAGAGTTTGCATTCATCTGAAAAAACTTGGGCCTGCTTTTCGGCAATTGCATCGACAAGCACAATGTCCTTAGCAACTTGGTCATCTACACTGCATTCCCCTCCTCATCCATTAATCCCACAGCAACCAGTGTTACATAGAGAGACATGTACTAGAGAGATAAAGGAATGACAAGCACCTGCATTTTATTCCTATTTGCTAACTAATACCTTCCCCAGGCCTCTCAACTCCTGCTTCTAAATAACTCTATGATGTCTATGGATTTCAGAATAAAAAATGTCTATACTGTCTAACAGTTCTGATTCCTTCAACTTGGTGTGTGGACAGTTAGATGGCTCTTGTGTAAATTTCAGAAACTACAATTGACAACTATTGACTGGAAGCACATACATATGTATGCGGAAACAATGTTTTGCAGATGGAGAAGAACATGTGTAGCTGCTGCTCTCACCTCCACTCAGGATTGTCAGCAATGCAGCTAGCTTGCACTAGCTCCACAATCAAGTGCAGCATTTCAGCCCGACTTTCATAACTACCTTTCCCCTGTGTTTTTTGTCATTCATGGCCCATGATGTCAGGCCAGCAGACATTGCAACAAAATTCCATACATCAATAAAATGCTGTGCACCCACCCTCTGCTGATAAACGGATCAACAAAAGCATTCTGTATTGTACAGCAAATTGATATAATGCACTCACTCACCTGTATAGCATCTGGGTCCACTGTTGTTGTCAAACCCAAGAACTTAGCAATCTCTGCCAAATCTGCAATCGTGTTTTGTAGCTCAGAGTCGATGAAATGACCCATATTTTCTTTTGGGACTTCAAAATGCAGAAAACCTCGAAGAATCACTTGTATAAGCTGGTGCTTGCTCTTCAACAGATTCACAAACCCTAACCCTAAAAACTCGGATCAACAGTTTCCCTCCCACCACCACGCCTACTTCCAATTCCATCTAGAAGCTCCATAGCCCCTCCTACCCCCAACGCTGCTCTCTTCTACAAACCCATGTGCACAATGCCCTTTGGAGGGGGCCGAAAACGGAGATCATTCTTCGATCGGATCACACGAAAATACTGTTAGGGGTATGACCAAAAAAAAAATGCCACAAGAGAAAAAAAAGACTTGTTACACTGAATGCGAGCAGCTTCTTCATCTCGGTCAGCTCCATCACCAAGCAAAGCTTGCTGTGTGAAGGGAGACTTATCTCCAAGCAGCCTATTACACCCAACAACAAGTACACAACAAACATGTCCCCAAACACCCGCCCTACAATCATTTGGTCATCACATGAGGCAATGCAACTAACTCCCTTCCTTCAGAGAGCAGCATCACAGAAGCAGAATGAATCATAATAACAAGAATCCAATATATAGACTACCCACCTGAAGAAAAGCCATTGTAAAAGCTCATAGCGCTCTAAACCGGCATAGAGCAAGGATTGCGATGGCGCGGATGCCCTCGGGTATTGTAAGAGCTCCAATTTCTGATGCACTTCCTCCATTTGCAAAACACAAAAACGCACACAAACACACACACAACTCTCTCTCTCTCTCTCTCTCTCTCTTCTCTCAAGCACCAAATTGTATACAATTCCATACAAACTTGCAGTGATTTTTTTTGTGGCGAAAACTCGCCATTTTGGTTCTTTTTTTTCTTTTTTCTTAAAGTCCAAAGCAAGATGATCAAGGGAACTTTTTGGAAAATTTCCAAAAAATCTCGCCACAATTTCAAAGATTTTTTTTTTGAAATTTCCAACATTTTTGGAGGATTTGGGCAGATTCCTAGTTTTCTTCTTTTGAAATCGCCATATTTAGTTGATGGGTTCTGTCATATTTAGTTAATAGGTTCAAGTGGTTTTGCCAACATGTTATGGGATTCTTAAAAAAATTATTTCTTAATTTGTCTTGTAGACAGATTTGGCTACATCCCTTCTGGTTCATCGCCACTTTTGGAGCAACACATGAGAAAATTGCGGGGACCAAAAAAAAAAACACTGAAACAAAGTGGTAAAAAGTAGAATTTCAAAATTACTGGCGGGTGTTTGGATAATTTTTAGTATGGTGTTTGTGATGAGATTTACTGCTGGTACACTGACTTACTTACCCTAAGATAAGTTCTGTCCAGCATTTTTTTTCTGGGTGCGAAATTTCGCCAAAACGCGGCAAATTATTATTTTTTAAAAAGAATATTTTGTCACAATATTCCCATTTTTAGTGGAAAAAATCCTTAAAATTTTATTTTTAAAAAATTGAATTTTTTTGGTCACAAGTTGGAAGCTGATTTTAGTTTGGTAACATTTTTTAAATTAGGTTTTAAATATTATTTAGACAGGTTCTAAAAACCAGTGACCCATTTAATGGGCAGTTTGAATAATTTCACTAATATGACAATATCTTAGTAGATTACTGTAGAATCATAAAACATGAAATATTAATAAATTTCAATTTTTAATGACAAATTCATCTTTTGAAAAAAGTTAATATGAGTTTTTTTCAATGTGGAAGCCAACCCATGGTTCAGGGTTTAGGGTTTACACTATGGTGATTTGTTATTGGTTAGGGGAGCAAGTACCAAAACAAATGGTGCAAAGTATTCATTTGATCCCACATTTTTGAGTGTTGGCCGGGTGTTATGTGTAAGGTTTAGGGTTTAATGCAACGGTGTTTTTGCATGGTGAAAACATCAACAAACTTTTGTTGATTTTTTTTTTCTCATGATACTTGTCAAATATTCACATGATACCCATAGGGTATAATGTGAAAATAATAATTAAACAACATTAGGCATTTTGGAAAACCAAACATTCATTCTTGTATTTTGAGAAATGAAGTGCTCGTTTTTGTGAATGTTTCTTGCAAGCATTTAGTTTTTTGAAATGCCTTTCAAGATCTTACATGTTATAAACATTCCTCCAACTACACTAAGAATTGGGTGGAGGTTTTTATGTTATTGAAATTTTGTCGTGATTGAGTGAATTCATTTGGTTTCATGTTTTGAGGAATGTTCACCTCAATCCAATTGATTTAACCCTTGTGCTATTGGCCCAAGTATATTAAAATCATTTAAAATCCAATATGTTTTTGCTCTATTGATTGGAAAGCTATATCATGACAAACATCCACACTACCTTGTCAAGGGCTTTCCCATGGTAGAAAAACAAAAGGAGGGACCCACAATTTGAGAAGGCTTGAACACAATCACAAACAAATAACCAAATTCCTATATATATATATATATATATATATACACACACATATTGTGTGCATAAAATAAGTGTAAGTAAATCTTAATGTAAAGTTATATTTAAGATTGCAATTGACAAGGTGCTATACATTTCAGAGGTTTTTTTAAATCCTTGTTTGAGTAAAGTCAATTGTGTATCTAAATGGGTTAAGGAAAAATAATGTATAAAGTCATAAGAAAGAAGGTCAATTATTTAAGGTGCACAATTTTGGGAGGGGAGAGGGTCAAGACAAACGACATAATAAGATAAAGGCAATTAACACAAACACAAAATGGACCATGGTGAAAGCAACATGAAAAAGATTATAACAACTAGCAATATGAACACAAAAAACATTAGGGTGATCAACAAGACAAAGAGGATCAATAGAATTAGCAAAATGAAAAAAATCAAGGTGATCATTAACATGAAGAGGATTAGGACAATTAGTAATTACAAACACAAAGAAAAATAGGGTGACCTACAACACAAAAGGGATTGAGATGATTATCAATATGAGCACAAAGAACATCAAGGTGATTAACAAGATGAAGAAGATTATGGTGACCAACACCATGAACACAAAGAAAAAAAAAGATATTTTTCTCTTTTTTTGATGTTAAAAGCCCTTGAATGCTCTTGCTTCTTAAGGCAAATTGTGAAGAGGGTACATGTTTTCCTTGATTTTGGATAGGATTTCTTGTGTGTGTGTAATTTGGCCATGGCAAATTCAAATTTGTTATTAAATTTAGGAGCCATACAATTTAGCTTCACCTCATTTTTTATTTTTTTTGGCTTGCAAAGCACATCCAAAACACTTCCACAAGTTTGAAATCCCCAACATTTTTTATGCACATAATTTTTGTTAGAAGGTTGTGAAGAGTGTGATTGAGCCAATTCTTGCTAATGATTTTCATTCCAAAATCAAAGTTTAAAGGAACAAAAGATAATAGAATTGTGAAGGTGACAAGGAAAAGGAAGGGTGATGGCATTTCGAGTTTTCCAAAACATTCAATCAGATTTTTCTTGGTTTCAAACTCACTTAATGAAGATTCTTCAAGTTAGTTTATTGTGTACATGCATTTGTTGCACTCACCTAAACTCTTGGTGTGTGGATCCAAGCTGAAATCATTCCTAGTTTTGAATAGTTTGAAGTCATGATAAGGTGCAATGGATAATGGCAAAAAAGGGGTTGTTCCTCAACAACCCCTCAACGTTTACAATCTTGATCTTAATGGCGATGGAGTTGTTAGATCTTGCCAATGAATGGCCATGGTGAGTAATTGTAGCTACTAGTTTTGTCTTTGCCCTTTTCAAGAAACCCCAAGTGAATTGGTTTTATGTACGTGCCTTTCACAAACCTTTTTTTAATCATTTTTTTTCCCAACATAGCTAAACCCTCAGCTCGTGATGGGAATGTGATTAAGGTGCTTTTACTCTTTTTTTGCTAGCTTTTAAAGTTGAAGGTCTAGTTGTTTGAAGGTTATGCCAGCTAAATTTAGGGACCTCAAGCAACAAACCAAGGTTCTTTCCTCCCTCAAGGACACTTAAAGTTCATCACCAATCAATTGAGTTAGGGACTCTAACATGACTTGGTGAATTATTTCATTTTTGTGATCCATGAAAACAAAGCAATTCAAGTTCACCACATGGTTATTGAATGTTGCATCAGTTGTCACTTTTCAAAACAAGAATTTGGATGCATGCTTGAAATTACATTTGCATGCATTGTTTGTTATCATTAATTTTTTCACATAAGGTTTTTTTGAAACCATCTCTTCGGATGAAGTTGGAATAGTGGTAACTCGAAAGTTTTCAAACATTGCATGGAGTAGCCTTATGTTTTGTTTTTCAAAGTGGTGGCTTCCTTTCAATCCATTGGAATAAGGTTTTCAACTATTTGTTTCACTCAATTTTAAGGCACAATTCTCAAATATAAACTTTCAATTTCATAACTTTGTAACTTTTGTGACATTTAGCAACAAGATTGGTGAGGTGTTGTACATTCAAACATCACATTCAACCATTGAGCAATTGGTTGGGCCTCTTATCACAAAGGAAGTGGCAAGTATCACAAATGCCTCCTAGGTAACATTTGCATCCCCTTGGTTGACATCAATGATCCAATTGATGCCATAGGTTTTTCACAAATCTTGTATTTTGGGTTGCCAAATAAATGTTAAAAGTGTAGGCAATTTGGGCACTTCACCAAGGCATGCATAGTGTTGAGGTTTTCAATTGGGGAGGGAAATCACATTGATTCACCCATCGCACAATTGTTTTTGGAAACTTTAGACACCACTCATATATAAATTCCATTTCAAAATATAGATAGTCACTTTTTAATGGGGTAGAGCTTAAAAATTGGAAAAATTTAAACTCTATGCAAACGAAACAACTAGAGACCCAACTTTACTCAGGGAAACATTAGATTTTAAGTGGGGCTAATCTAGGGAGGGGGTGAAATGAAGTAGGACATGAGATTTTTATCCTTTGCATTTACAACAATGGGAAGGAAGAATTTTTATCTCATATCAATTGCACTCACTCCAATTGTTGGAATCGATATAAGTAACGTAAAAGAAATAATTTTTCAAAAAGTTTCATTAGTATACTTGTTAGCATAATAAATAGGCAAAAGAAAAGAATTAGAAGTATCATAGCCTATGGTTAGTTTTCACATGGACAAAATGAACAATTAATTTTTCAAAAAATCATTTTTATAAATTTGAAATTATTCTTAGTTCATGATGTACTATGATGTTATCACATGAGGAGTGAATGTATTCAGATTGTAGCTTGTGATAATTATGAAGGTTTCAGCACCTTGGCTTCATATTTCCGTAAGAATTCATTTCATTATTTTAAAAGATTGTTTAATAACGAAATTGACGCGAGGATAAAATAGTCTTCTTTGGGATTATTCAATTAAAACCAAAATGAAAAGAGGGATTTTGGGTGGAATTAAAATTCCTTGTAAAAACATCTCAAGAACTAGACCCCACAAAAAGGGTTTTAAGATTTGTGGGTTGGTTCTAAAGCTAAGAATAGCGTTGTGTAAACCCCTATAGTCAGGTTCGTAAGAAGATCTAACTCCATGTAGACTTGTTGGTTTTGGTTTTGATACATGAATCCAAATCCAACCAACACTGGCTATTCATAGCATTGGTCAAATCTTCCAATTTCAGAGAACCCTTAATCCTGGTTAAGATAATTCAAATCTTTTGATAGGTTCTCCAAATGTGAGTTTTAGCCTTGATCTTCAAATTTCTAAATATTGTGGTTTTGATTTTGAAATTAAAAAAAGAATTCAAGAACCTCCAAACCCAGTTCAAAAATTGGGTCTGGTTTCATGTATTCATTATACACTCCCCCAAGATTGGAAATTGTATAAATATGAAAATTTACAACAAATTTTAATACAGGTACAAAGATTTACAATTAATTAAAATTAATCCTTCTTTGTAAAGTTTAGCTTATTTGTCAATTTTTCAAAAAAAAAATCAACTTGCCTCCCTAATAAAAACTTGAACTTTTTTACTTTTTTCCTGAAAGATCTGATCTCAATTCAAATTCCAGAGTCCAAATGTTATGTTGATTCAAGTTTAGATCACAACTTGAAATTGAAATTGAACCCTTGGTTTAACACTACAAACCAAGAAACCTTACAACATGTGGTATTACAACACTTAAGTGGCAAACAATTCAAAGCTCTTGTTTTAAGAAGCTTATTGGCCACTTAGGCTGTTTATTCCATCCCTATGCTCAAGGCTATGCCATAGACCTGTATAGTTATGCTTTTCTTTTGACATTGATATTATTACAACCCTAACCTTGTATACATAGGGTTAAACACCCATTACCAGCTTTAGGGGTTGATTTGTTGACACATCGCTTGCTGATTGGACATCCACAATCCACACACCTCAATATATTGCATATAAAGTTACTTAAATCTTATTTTGTGTGTGGATGAAATGTGATTCACATTCATTCTGTGTATGGATGAAAAATCATTCACATTCACTTACCAAGCAGGCTATGGATGTAAAGGATGCTGGTTACATCCGGTGATTAGATTGAGGCCGCTGATTATGATGAAAAATTAGTCTCCACATTCTCATGACCCCACTATTTTCAATAACTAATGGCCTCTTGCTGCTTACCTAGTCCATTTGCACGACATGCTAAGGAAAACCTATTCTCACACCCACCCCTAATTTTTGAGCTTACTACACTCAGCATCCTCCCACCAATTACCTAGTCCCCTAATGTTTGGGGCCTAGCGAGAGAGACTAGGCCTTGCCTTGCCTTGACCTTATATGTCTTCTTGTGAGGGGTCTGGCTTGTTGCACGTTACAATGCCACACACCATAAGTTAAGTTAGTGAATTTTTTGCTTGGATCATCAATGTGCAAGAGAAAGAAAGAGGTGTCATAAATGGTCAATGTTGGCAATGGAGTTGTCCTACAAAGCATAAGATATTCACAAACCACTTCCTTTTTCTTGCAAGTTGTCAATTGAAGTCTGTTCCAACTCCAAAGTACTGTTTCGTGTTCAAAATAAGTTGAAGGCCCAATTCTAGGATGTTCCTGTTGAACTGCATTCTCTAATCAAATAAGACACAAGTCAAGCTGTAATGGAAGAACACAAATAAGACACTAGTCAAGCCGTAATAGAACACAAACAAGGCATCACAAACACGTTGGCCCTGCCAATAGATAAAATGTTGTACATCTACCTACTCTGTCCACACTCTGAACACCCAAAAAATCCATTCCAATCTAAACAGTGTAAACATTTTCACCAAATAAACCGGTTCACCTAATGTGAAACTGGTTTTAATAAGGTAAAACTTCCAAAAGTTGGATCCAATGCAAAAGGGGACAAGGCCCAATAAGACACTAGTCAATACATAATAGAACACAAACTTCAAACACACCATAGTAAGTAATATTTTGCTATGTTTTGGAACAGACATGATCTGTTAACAGCTGACAATTTTTGCACTAAGAGTACTCCCTAGTAGAGTATGCTATTGTATGTAACTTGGGTTTGGAATATGGTAATAGAGTTATTCATGAAGTATCCCACACTGGAGGTATTGGGTCCCAGTTTTGACAAAATTGGAGATGAAAAAAAGTAGAGGAGAAACAAAAACAAGGGATCAAACTGATTTCCGTTGCCAAATTTGGTCCTCGCAAGAGTTTCATCCCCAAATTTGGATTTGTCTTTCCTGGACCTTTTGTGAGTCATATCCTTTATTCATGTTGCCTACCAAGGCAAGGATATTGTGTTTATAGAATACTAGTTTGAACCCGGCACCTAATGCACGGGTGTGTGTGTATTTGACAGTACATATTACAAAATTATAATTACAAACTACATTTCCAAAACCTCTTTATATATGACATTCTGCATGTATCCATCAGGACCCTGGCCGCTGAAAATCTTGATGTTTGCACGGCTTGTGACCCGTGAGATAACAACATACAACTGACCATGGGAATAGACTGGAGACGGCAAATATACCCCAACGTTGTTCAACTTGTAAGTAAGTAGTAAGTTACGTATTTAGTAGGTATCAATCTATTGAAAATTATTTCTTTGTTTTTGTATGTTGATAAGTTCCAGTATCCAGACCCCCTCTCTGTTCATAATGGTTAGGGTTTCTGGTGCAGCCAATTTTCACATGCATCATAATAATACCTTTGGCATCCAACATATTATTATTATTGGCAAAATTGTTTTTTTGGGCAATCTGATCATTGCAATTACCAACATATCTATTAAGTTTGTGTGATAAAATGGCAACTGACATCCATTGCCATTATTATTATGGCAAATGCAAGCCTTGAAATTGCCAATATCTAATAAAAGTGTGCTTAACGGCTGTTCACTATGGCATCCATTGAACTATAATAAAAAATTATGGCAATGTAAAAAGCATTGAAATTTTTTGATATTCTAAATAAAATTCCAAAAAAAAGAAAAGAAAAAAAGCCCAACCCAACTCTTCCAGTTGTTGAGAAAGAGACAGGATGAGTGTGCCTAAGTCCAAAAACCCCAAAATAAAAAATAACAAATTAAATAAAAATTTACAACAATAATATGTATTATTCTCCACTGTGTCGCGTCTGTATTCCACTCTTTCTTCGCCCCGTCGGAGTAAACAAACCATGACGGGACTGATGGATGATGGGACAGTGGATGAAATGATGCTTCACGACATCCTCTACTATATGTAATAGTAGCTTAAGGGATTTTGGCTCCTATGTAATAGTTCTATTTTTATATGAGGGTTTTTGAAAGATGATATTTTGGCTTGTGTTGAAACTTGAGATTAGTTATAGAGTTATAATATATCTTGAAGGATTTTGGTTTCTTTTAGAGGATTTTTTTTTTGAAGATTATATTTTTGCATGGTGAAATATTTGAGTTTCCCTAATTCTTTCGTTTGCCTTAAGTTACTTTTTAATGTAAATGGCAATGCCACACAGTGTGACACACCCTTTGTTAGTCAAGTCTCTTCAGAATAAATCTTACAAATCTCTGTGAACTGATACCCAATTTCATTTAATAGTACCCCAGTTTTTCTCACTTTACAGCTCTACACTCAAATTGGGGATGAAACAGGAGATTCCAGGGGTCAAACTAGGGCTCCAAGATGAGGTGCTTTTAAGGGTAACTTTGATGCCCAAATGCCTCAACAATTGTGCTATTGGCTAATCAGGTTCAAATGTTTTCGTTCGGGTTGTGGTATTCCTCCATGTGCTTCAACAATTTGTTGCTCTAATAAGCTAACTTCTGAAGCTGCCCGACAACTTGTAAAGGACGGTCACTGCCACAACCATTGGTGAGCAATGGGTTTAGGGTACTCAAAGTAAGTAGGAGTACTCTCTGTTAGGGCACCCATACTTTGAACCGCATAGTGTGGTGTGTTACTTAACTTTGAGTGTCCCAGATAGACAAGGATCCAAAGCAAACCATTAGTGAGAGGTATGACAAAGCAAATGGGCACAAGGAATTGACTCACCCAACCCTTGCCCCCTTGGTTGATTTGAGAGATCATGTTAACCCGGTGAGTGTCAACCAACACTCACCAATACACCATAAGGATGGATGGTGTGTGGATGAAAAAGTGATTTTCATTGTATTCTTGTTCCATAGTTAACCATGGTGGTTAACCATGTACTAACTGTCGAATGTGATGCATCTACCTACCTTGTAACCATCATGTGCATTACCTATTTATCTATCTACATAGTAACCACCTACATTCTTTACTTATATAATATTTTTGGTTTTGATCGCTTGCGGTGGTGTTCGGTCGTCCTTTCCATTCATTCGTCTCGTCATCCGTTGTCATCTGTCTCATCATTCGTCCTCTCATCCGGGATAAAAAATAAAAAAGATAAAAATTTTTAAAAAAAACTAAAACATGAACCAAGTTTAAAGAAATAGGGGAATTCACCGTGTTCGAAGGTCACGGGTACTCACTAAAAACTAAATAAATAAATAAATAAATAAAAATAGACAAAAATGAAGATAGACAAAATAAAAATAAAAAAAATAAAAACATGAAACAAACATAAACAAA
>Ga0116231_10006637_pt1 | contig 21884 bp, 25 predicted proteins | sample S1TSphgellanicum_2_FD_89695 | JGI IMG/M metagenome (GOLD analysis project Ga0116231, IMG submission 89695) | Host-associated microbial communities from peat moss isolated from Minnesota, USA - S1T2_Fd - Sphagnum magellanicum MG | ecosystem: Host-associated > Plants > Peat moss > Unclassified...
AATAGTCGAAATTAAGAAAACTCATCACCATGTCCATCACCCAAGATGTGCATAATAGTCGAAATTAAGAAAACTCATCACCATGTCCATCACCCAAGATGTGCATAATAGTCGAAATTAAGAAAACTCATCACCATGTCCATCACCCAAGATGTGCATAATAGTCGAAATTATGAAAACTCATCACCATGTCCATCACCCAAGATGTGCATTGTGGTCGAAATTAAGAAAAGAGAGAGAGAGAGAGAGAAAGAGATGAGAAGTTGGGGGAAGTAAGGGACCCAAATGTGAAGTGGGGACCTCCTCCTCCTCCTTTGTAAAGAAGTGTCAGTTCTGCAACAAGATTGTGTGTACATAGAAACCTACATCATGGCGCAATTATATGCAAAGCTTCTTTTAAAATTTTCCTTTCTTTGGGAGTCTGTTGTGCAAGCTTTACTTATTAGTGTGTACTGCTGCTTTCTCCCCCTTCTTCTTTGACAGATAAAAGTCAGTTATCCTTGTGTTTTTTGTTCTCAACTCCCCCAATCCCCAACACCACATTTTGCTTACTCTTCGGAGGGAAGTGGGTTACGTGTGGGTGGGCCTTTGAAACACCTCACAAAGCAAAGCAAAGCAAAGCAAAGGGAGCAGAGCACCACTCTCCACTCTTGTCAGTTTTTGCTCTATCCCAGCAGCAGCAGGTGACAGCTTTTCTCTTGTATTTGACAAAGTTCTTATAGCAAAAATTGTGTTGTTTTCTCCTTGTCGACAAATTTTCAAGTAAATTTTTTTAAAAAAAATTATTATTATTATTATTATTATTTTTAGGGTGCCCTTAGAAAACACTCCTAGAAGAGCCATCTGAATAGAGAAAAAAATTCAAATTGGTCCCATTAAAATCTTTAATTTATTTTTGAAGCATGCCAAGCTTCTATAATAATATCTTACAAGCCCTTGGCAGCCCTCGAGTCAAGCTTGGTGAGGAATGGGTCACACAGGGCTTTTCAGGTGTGCACCAGTGGATTTGAACCCAGAATCATTTTTTAAGGACCCAAATTCCTAGCTATGTGTTATACCACAGAGCCATCACCCTTGAGGCAATCTCATTCTTTTTTTCACATCGAAAATGCTTCTCAAAGGGTAGCTCAACAAGACAAAAATTTGAAATCGTCAATTACGGCAAAACCTTGTAAGGATTGTATCGTGGAATGGGCAACACCTTGGTTTTCTCTTGTATTGTCGAATGGGCAACACCTTGGTTTTCCATTGAATTTTGTCGAGTGGGCAACACCTTGCACATTACGCAAGGCAAGGTATGGGTCATAATATGTCATTGTAACTGGGGGACTTGGGCCAAGAAGCCCCCACAAAAACAAGGAGGGCTTCCATAAGATTATACCTTAGAACGGGCAAGACCTTTATGCATTTTCTTGTGTAATGTGCAGCTCAAACCTCAGTCAAACATACCCTAGGATGTGAGCTTTGCCAAACCCGACAACACGAGATACATAACATAAGCTCACGGGAAACTCAATTCCATTAAGTTAATTGCTTTTGAAAGGTAGATTCTACTTAATCAATTACTAATATGGCAATCAAGTTTTTAAAAAATAATGGTCTGAATGAGCTGATTATGAAAATAATATAAGTTTTCTAAAATTATTTTGTTATTTATAATTTTATGTTTTTTAAATTTTTTTTAATGTTGCTTGACTTTTGGCTTTCTTCAATATTATTCTTTTCTTGCACATACTTGGGGCCTTTAGTGTAGAAAGTGACCACCTGGGTTTTACTTTGCTTTCAATTAGGGTGTAATTAGAAATTTCCCATTATTATGGATGGATTTAATTGATGTTTAAAAAGTGGGGTCATAATATGCATTTGATTATAGATTTGGATGATCGGTAAAATTTTGTGCCATAAGGGGGGATGGTGTACCCGTGGTTATTTATTCCTTAGAACAACATAGAATGACACATCTTCCATTCTATGCCTAATGTTTGATGTAGCCACGGTCCCCTCCTTTTGATTAACAACAAGCTTGTTTTGTGGAAAAAAGCCTATGGAAGTTGCCAAAGGATTGACAATTTTTTTTTTTCTTTTTCTTGTCTCAATGACCCATCTACCCAAAGCTACCTTGTATGCAAGTCGGGTGCAAATTGTAATTATTTCCGTTCCTTGTCTCAACAAAATACATGTTGAAGGTCAATCTTTTTACCTTGTGCAATTTTTAATATTAAAAAAAAAATTGGGGCCAAAAGGAAAAATAAATAAATAAATAAAATCCCATGAAAGAGTGTGTGCAACTAACTAACATGGGGCTCCTTTCTGAAATCTCTTGGGGGAAATTTTTTTTAAAAAATAAATAAATCATACCATACCCTTCTTTAGCACTATTTATTTATGGCTAATAATAAGGCTCCTTAAGACTTAGGAAATTATTATTATTATTATTATTTTCTTTTTTTAGAAGAGCAGAGAAAGTTATGACACGCCATAATGTCCACCACCTTTCAGTGCAACAGGGCCCACCGTGCGATCCCAGACGGCGCTACCGCTGGCCGTCCGATGCACCTCCCCCAAAAAGATTAGAACACGAACACGAGTTTTAGGGCTCAGCAACTCGGGTGAGACGTGGCGCTCTTGGATTGGCTACCCATCAAAGGGTACAAAAGTAAAGGCCCGCCGCCGTCAGTGAAAACCAGCTACCACTCGGGTACTAGGTACCTATTTCCGTAGGTACCTAGGTGGAGGTAGACTGTACCTGAAGTTACTATTTTACGGTGCAATCTCTACCGTTGGATTGAGCAAGGAGGGTAAAACATTTTCCCCCCCCGTTCCCTTTCCCTCTACAAGGGATCCATTTACTTTCCACTTGTAATTAACTTTTTACTATTTTCACCCCCCTCCCGTCTTGTCCCTAGTCTAGATCCTCTTACCTCCTGACTAGCTAGTAGCCGCCGAGAATGAATAAAGTTACCACAGACAAAATTACACAGGGGAAAAAGCCTTCCAGGGTCATTGATTACTCAACACGTTTTATCCCTTTTTACCTGCGTACTTAAACGTACTTAATTCTGGTCTACGTTTTAGTACGGTTAATTAGCACCTAAGTACGCAGATCTTGTAGCCTAATTAGTCCCTAATCTGTCTTAATTGCCGGTAATTAGATGGTAATTTTTTTCTGGTATGTCGGGTCGGGTTGTGGAGGTTTCTTTTAATTAGAGGCTCTCGTGGCGAAACTTGTGGCGAAACTGCGGTCGGCGATGATACCGGTAGTCAACACCGCCGTTATCCCGAGGTCATAACGTGCATCCAGCGGTCGAATAATTGATCCTCTCAGAAACAAAATCCCACAGTTAAATTGGCAGCGATTATTTTATTTTATTTTATTTTATTTGGTGGGGAATTTTCGCCATTTTGAGGAAAGGAATTTTGGAAAAGGGTTTAGGGTGAAGAAAATTCCGTGTTTTTTTGGAGTAGAATTTCGCAGAAAATGTACCAAAAAATCTCACAATTTCTTTCAATGTGAAAATTTAGGTTAAGATATTTTTTCTTTGATTTTTTTTTACATCGCCAAATTTGGCTAAATATTCTTTTGGATGATCGTCACTAGGGCAAGATCACAAAATTGGACAATATAATAAAATAATAATAATAACAAAAATATACCGGGGCAGCAAGGAAGTCTACTTCGCAGGTGACTGCCGACCAGAGGTCGGCGACCCTACGAGAACTGCTGGCCCGTTCCAGTTACCGCCGCACCGTCGCGATTTCCGGGCACGGAAAATACGGCGACTGACTGAGTTGAGGACGGTGGCGGCCGGCGGGGGCCCGCCCGCCAAATCACCGGCCTGCGAGCGACACCCGTCGAAACAACAGCCAACTCATCTAAATTTTCTGTCTTTTTCCACCGCATTAGGGGGCAAGGTAAAAACCAAACTTGACACCGGGGGAGTGAGTAAAATTAGTTTTCACTTTTTTTACTGCTGTTCCCTTTCCTTTCTCTTTCGTCCCCCGCTTTGTTTTTTTCCTCTTCCGTCTCTGCACTGCAGTCTTTGCTGCTGTTGCTGTTGCTGCTGCACTGTGGTCGTCTCCGTCCATCGCTGCCGTTTCCCTTTGAAGAAAACATGGCTCTCTTGTTCATGGCGATGGAAGCGCCATATGGCGTAGCATTCTGCTCTACCCGTTTGCAATTAGTGTAGGAGTATGATAGAATGAGATTCTCTTCATTGATTGCATTGGAATTCGTCGTCCGGGGAGGGAAATTTTCTGATTAGGATCATGTGAGAGAGCTAGGGAGCAAATAAGTGGGGTTGGGAGATATGATGGTTTGTGATGGCAAAATGGATGGGAACAAACTCAAGGCTATGTTTATCTGGTGAATGTAGTGGTCGGAGTATGTACAGGATGTGAGAATCAGAAATTGTGAGGTTCAAATTGTGTGAAGAATTCAAGGTTTTATTGTGTTTGTTGTGTTTATCTGTTTTAGTGTTTCTGTGTTTTGGTTTTGTTTGTTTTGTGGACAAGGAGTGTGAAGTGTGTGTGTGTTATTGTGTTTGTTTCTGGTTTTTCTTTTCTGATCTGGAAGTAAAAGTGGGAGAATATATAGAATTGGAGGGGCAAGGGGCAATGCTGGAGACAGACGAAGGCCAGGCGGCCTACTACGCACCAGGCTGCGACATCGACAGTGGTGAGGAGGGGCTTGCAGTACTTCCGAGGCATACTAAAGTGTTGGTCACCGGCAACAATCGGACGAAATCTGTGCTTGTAGGACTCCACGGCGTGGTGAAGAAGGCGGTTGGACTCGGCGGCTGGCACTGGCTGGTAACACTATTGAATGCAAAAGCCTTTGTCTATTGCAGAAGAAAACCAACGGAGACTGTCGAGCACGGCTGGCCATTTTCTTTGGCAACAATCTAAGCCATGTTGCGATCTTAAGGGAAAAAAAGGCTAGAAGTGTGAAATCAGGATGTGCCGATTGTTCTTTTGTTTTGTTTGCTCTTCTCAAAACTGGATTCTAGGCCTCTCGCTGAAGGTCGTGGTAAGAAATGCGGGAGAAAACGCTAGAATGCGAGATCTAGCTTCTCTAAGGTTGAGGAGCATTTGGAAAGGGAAAAAACCTCCTGAGAAAAGAAGCTCTTCTGTGCAATCCCTCTGTTCTTCTAGGTAGAAACTTGGAGGCCAAGCCTTCGCAGCTCTGGCTTTGACAATGTTCGCAAAAAGTCTGTACCTTGTGTTTTTCCTGTGGTTTTTTTTCTCCTCGTTGGGGTCAGTCATGAGGGATGATGCAATAGAACTGGTGGAATGCAAAAAAGACAGAATTTCTGATCTCTATTATTGTGCCTGGCTACTCAGGTACTCACGAATGGTGCTCAAGTAAAGCTTCAGCGTAATGCATTGAGCGTGATTGAAGCTGCGACTGGTCAAGAAGATGATGATGACATCGAGGAGGACAATCTGTTCTTCCATGGACATAGCTTAGGTTCAGTCTTCTACTCAATGCTTCTCTCTCCCAATTGTGTTTTGTAGCATTTTTGAAGGTGATTCCTGCTGTGATTGTGTTTTGTAGCAGTTGTTTTGAATGTGATTCTGACATGATTGTGTTTTGCAGCTTTTGTCTTGAGTGTGATTCTGATGTGACTGTCTTTTGTGGGATTTCATGTGAATGTGATTCCAATGTGATTTTTACAAGATTGATCTCAGATGATGGTTCTAAACTGCTGCTGAAGAGCTGTCGAATTTCCAAGAGATTCATCTTGATTAACCATGAGGCTGTAGATGGGTGCAAGAATGCCCACGAGCTCCAAAGTGAAGAAGAGTTTGATCCAATAGTGTTGGATCAACAGAGTATGTGTCATTGGAGAAGACTGATGGCTGATGATGTGCATGTGTTACACATGCAGAAGACGACTACCCAAGAACATTCAAGACTAGTGGGCACTCTCGATGCAAGTCAACCATATCAACTTCTATGATAGCAAGTGCAAGAGATGGTCATCACCATTCAGTGGCTGCAGATCCTGCTGCTAGTGTCTTTGGGCATTCCTTTGAGAAGAAAGGAGGAGGAGAGGTCAAACTGGAAGAAGGAACTAGGCCATCCTGCAATGCACTGCCGGTATGATGATAAAACCTCAGACCACAACCAATCTCTCATGACTATCTTGCCCAAGTTCAGCACCAAAGTCGTTGCAAAGTCTCTCCTTATGTATGACAAATGTCTGAAGAATTTTGCTGGATCCCCTGAAGAATTTGTATACACATTGTCTGAAGAATTGGGTCCCATTTCTATTATGTGCCAAAGAATATTCCGGAGATTTTGCCAGTCAACAAATGATCATAGATTCTGTGCAGGATTGAGGCTTGAGTTGCAAGATCTGAGTTGGGTTACTGGCTAATGTTGGAAGATACCTCAGCACTTCATTGAGAAATGCTAATGTGCTTGATCGTTGAGTTAGTTGCTTGTCCTCCTTTTTTGAAATTCTTGTCCATTTTCCTGTTCTCGGTGCAGACAGTAGATCTCAGCAAACTAGAGACTGCAGCACTCAAGAGATATCGAAGGCATTTCAAACTGGTAAGCATATCTGATCATACCATAAAATGGATGCAAACTGGTGATGTATCTGATTGTACATTAAGGGAGATGAATAGCTGCTCATATTGAGTGCAAATCATGGATGGTTGGTCCCTGAACGTTATGCTTGTACTCTGCAGTACTATCATGCATGTCTAGGTGAATACAGCAATTCATTAGCTAAGGTCAGCTTCCTGCTTTGAGAATGTCCTGTATCAGCATGTCTAGGTTGTGCAACCCAGACTTGGGTCTCTGAAAGTTTGAACAAACTTCTGTTTTGGGCAGTTTTGCCACAAAACAGAACTGAAGCAGAATCAGAAGTTGCAGTAGTTTCTTACTGCAGAACTGATGAAGTGATCAATTCCTAGTGCTTTGATGATTAGTACCTGGTATAGCTTGGAAGTTAGTTATCCTGATCAACTTGGCTGTTGCAGAATAAGGCCCAACATGGTGATCTAAAGAAAAAAAATTCCCATGGTGGGATTTTGTTCCAGTTCTTGTTTATCTGTTGATTACCTGGAACTAAAACATGGTGTTGTTGCATGGATTTGTTCCAAAGGTTGAGGTTGGTCCAAATTCTTCAAAGCAGCAACTTCTGGATGCAGTTGGCAGACATTTCATGTCACAGGTAAGGACCATCTGGTCAGAAATGGTGACTTCTGGATCATCTGTGTTCAGGGGAAATTTAGAACAGACACTTTCTCTCATAGAATTCTTACTGAAGTACCAGTAGAGCAATCTGCTCTATTTGATCATAGATACAGTTGTTGCTCACAGGCAGCTCCTTTTGCATTTACAGAACCCTCTAGCATGGTGGAGTTTGTGGTGTAACTGCAAGTGAAGTATTGGATATTGATGATGCATGAGTTAGGGCTTGGAAGCTACTCCCAACACTGCAGCACATTAGAGTCTTCAATGCAGTTCCCGTCTGCTTGCATATTCTACAAGACGATGAATTCAGAGAGAGAACTTTGTATCATCATGTTGACTTGTTGATTTCACTGTAGAACTTGCTTGAGGATGAGCACCTGCAGAATCCATTGGTGATTTAGATGATGGTAGTTCTCATATGGAATGTTTCTAATAATTTGGATGTTGCTTGCAGCAGGAGTTGGATGAGTTCCAGGTGATTACAGGTTTTATGCAGGCTGCAAAACGCCTCAAAGTGTAGTTGATATCCTTTGGAACTTCTCCTTCATCATTTCCTCAAAGGTTGGCTTCCTCAAATTTGGAACCTGCATTGCCAAAATACACCAACAAAGGGAATGCAAGGGGCTCATGTCAACATGGCAACTCTCTCTTGTGCCTGGTGACCCTGCATCATATCCTGTCATTGTACCACACAAAGTTAAGCTCTACTGTTAGGATAAGCCAGAGAAGCTACTGAGCACACTGGATAGCTGGAAGGTACTGTCTAAGGACTTTCTCAGATGCAGGTGCTGTGACCTTCATTGTTAGTTTCCACTAGCTGTACAGAAGGCTTTGGGCAAGCCGTAGGTAATGTTAAGGTCTCGCTCTATTTTTTCAGTTGCCCCCTGGACCACAATGTACATTGAATGGTTTGATGTGCTTTTGACTCTCTGCTTATGTACCACCTGTCACAAAGGGAACCAAATAATGCCTCAATACAGCTGTAAGAAAAGTTTACAGGCTTTCTTGTCTTTGTGTTTGAACCTTTCTTTGTGTATGCAAATGTCTGGAGTATGTGTCTAAGGATTTTGATGATGTTGGGTTGCTTGGAAGATGTGTAAAAGCAAATGTCAGATTTACTCTGCACCTACTAACCTGCTCTTTTTGCGGATGTTATTTGCCAATCCTGTAGTCACAGAAGGGGGAGTTTTGGAGTGATGGGACAATTGCAAGTTGAAGTCCAGATTCCATAGCCTTTGGACTACTTGGATGCTGGCAGATGACTTATTGACATCTTGTGTTGTGACTGCAGTCATAAGTGTATTATGTTGTCTTTTTGTTTCAGATTTGTGGAAAAGAAAAATCCTAGGAATCTAGTAGTAGTTTGTTGTATCAGTATGTTGCTAGCTGGGTGGAGGGTTGAGGAGGGGGAATGCAGAAACTTTATGGGCAGCTGCCTAGTTCACCTGGCAGTCAGTTGATGGTACACTTCTTGTTTATCATAAAGAGGAAGCATCAACTGGTAATGTGCACGAAGTACTAATCTGTGAATCTATCTTAACCTCTGCCCTGCCCTAAGGTTAGCTTTGCTTGTTGTCCTAAGCAGTTGGCAAGGATCAGCTTCCAGTGCTTCAAAGGATCAAGAGATTGAATGAAGCCGGGGATCAAAGGAGCACTTGGATGACTGGTTGAGCTGCCGTGTGCTTGTTAAGCCTATTGCAACATCAAGGGCAGGAGACAATATTTTGCTGATGACGGTGTTTTTCAGTATCAGATTGTACAGACATGGCAGCCAAATAACCTTCTGTAACTTCTGCATTTTCTTCAGACAATTTGAGGAGACCTTCTGTAAGAGCTTCATCCTCTTTCAGGCAAGGTGAGGAGATCCAAAGAGGATGAAAGCTCTTGTCAACTTCTTTCTTCAGGCCTTCCTCTTGCAAGATAATGATTTGCACAAAGCCCAAGCCTTTGAATGACGATGCCTGTGGATATCTGGACATGAGTATTGAGAACTCGGAATTGAGTCAACCTGAACAAGAAGAAGCTTGTGAGAAAATCTGAACAGCTGTGGGGGTGAATTTGCAACAAACATTTTAGCTTCTACCAGAAGGCCCTTACCTCCCCGCCCAAAAGTCCTCACACGAGCACACTTCTGATTTTGCAAACTCATATGAACTGTAAAATTTCACAAGGCCTTGTGAAGTATGCAATTGACCCTCACAACTTGTGTAGGGTAATGCCCTTGTTACGAGTGCATGATGCAAGGCTCCTCATATGTTTGGCCCTTCCTAGCCCACAAGTGTTGCATCAAATTTGCTTTCAAATTATGATGAGCTTGTGACTCCTCTAACTCAACTATGCCTTCATATATGCTTGCAAGGTTGAGCCTTTTCTCAAGTCACCTATATTTGCTCCATTGAACAATGGCTTCACATTTTGCTCCTTCTCATCTTCAACAATTGAACTCGTGTAATAAATCATGAGTTCATAAATTACATCCATTTGTCACAACTTGCACAAGTTTTGAATGATAACAAATCTAGATTGCAACAAGGCACCAATTTACATATCATTACATTGTTTCATACACTTGCGAGTATTATGTGAATGTTGGTGAGTGTTCAAACATCTTTTTTGCATCCATGGGATCATCAAAGGACCAAGAAATTAGTGCTAGAAAGGCCATGGGTATCTGATGGAAATGCTTTAACCCTATGAAGTGAGGGGAAGTGAATCATGATGCATTTGTTTAATTATTGAAACTTCTTACGATATTATAATGTTCTTTCTTTTTCTTTGTTCTATGTAAGGACAAAATTGGCACCATTTCATCTCATTAGAGGTATCCGGAAAATTAGCAACGGTACACGTTTTGCAGCCAGCCTCCGCGTTGTGGGCAGGAATTGATCCAAGAAACTTCTTCCAAGCTCTGGCTGCGAGCTCCCTGTTGCAGGGATTCATTCTACAGCTGTCTGTACCAGGAGTCTAGAAGTGCAGCGAGAAGGATATATATCCCTCGGCGTTGTTGTTGTGGGTGTTTTGCGTGCTATTTTGCATTTTCGACTTGAAAGATCAGCAATTGAATGACCTCCATTCCCGCACAGCTTCCGAGTGGTTCCAGAGCTTATTATGTAAGTACCAGCCGGATGCTGTCTTCATATTAGCTCTCCACCGGGAATTCAGTACGCTTTTTTTTTTTGTGTTTCTATTATCATCGTGGCTGCTGATTTGCGATGAGTTGTTCTTAGTAGAGGAGATCGCGATTTTGTTATTCCTCGAGTCGGAGAAAATCGCGTCCAAGGCAGTACTTTCTAAAGTTCATTCAGATCCAGTATCAGATCTCGTATCGGATCCTGCCAAACTTGAACAGAATCTGCGATCTAACTGTGTAGAGTTAGATCGCAGAAAAATCGAACTCTGCTATGTCGTACACATCTGTGTGGAATCAGAGGGTTTGATCCGAGAGCCTTTGCGTGACAGGCCTTGGCGCTAGGGTATGTTCATCGACCTATTGCTATTGCTTGAGCGCTGCGTGGTGCGCAGCCGTTTGCGGAGCAGTGGAAGACGATGGAGAAGAAGCTCCTTTTGATTCTGCTCTTGTTTCTGCCGTTTGCGCTAGCGTCTTCTCCTGCCGAGCTCCGGCTTCTTCGGGGTAATATCGTGAATAAGCGCGAGAATGAGAAGAAGCGTGCAAATGTGACGCTGCCGGATTACCATCTCTATCACACCATGGCTTCTTTGCTTCAGCAGGTGAAGAACATTGTGGATCGGCATCCAAGCATCATGCAGATGGAGATTGTGCGATCGGAAGTGGACGGTTATTCCACGGAGATGAGTGTCGTGACGGTGTCGCCTGGTGGATGGAGTGTATCGGAAAAGAAAGAAGAATCAGCGGCCAGTGAGAAGCTGCGGCTTTTGCTGGATTTCGGAGGCCATGCCCGAGAACTGGTAACCTCGGAAGTGGCACTGCGTTTGCTGCAGATGCTGGGAGGCGAGCATGATCTCAGTAAGGTCGCTGGAGCGGCGGTCGTTGCTCGTCTTCTTCCGCGCAGTATCATCAAGATTGTGCCGATGGAGAATACAAACGGTCGGAGAAGAGTGGAGGCGGGGCATCTTTGTGAGAGGAAGAACGGGCGAGGAGTGGATACCAATCGGAACTGGGATGTGGACTGGGGCAAGAAAGAGAAGGATTACGATCCGCATGAGGAGTATCCAGGAACATCGGCATTCAGCGAGCCCGAAACTCGTATTCTTCTGCAGCTTGCCAAGAGTTTCAACCCTCACGTCTGGGTGAACGTGCACTCTGGAATGGAGGCTTTGTTCATGCCTTATGATCACAAGGCGATGCTGCCTTTAGACCAAGGAGCTGCAGCCATGCAGAAGCTGCTTCAGACTCTCAATGGCCAGCATTGCAGTGGCAAGTGTGTGGTAGGATCTGGTGGGACCTCTGTAGGATACCTCTCACATGGCACTGGGACTGACTACATGTATGACTCCTTGAATGTACCCATTGCATTGACATTTGAAATCTTTGGAGATTTCTCTGCTCCCAATGAAGACTGCTTCCGAATGTTCAACCCTATCACACCTGCACAACTTGAAAGTGTGATTTCCAAGTGGGCACCCATTTTCTTCTCACTTTTATGTCATCTTCCTGAAACCCTAATGAGCATGCCCATGAGGACTGTGAAGGCACCATGGCAGGTCAATTCCAGCTCTAGCTACACCATCCAGGACCCTGGGTTGCTCAAGCAGATCATATCCCTTAACAGCCATACTAATCACCCCAGATCACAACATGTTTGGCATGGAATGGATGCATTGGCTGAAGGAAAGAGCCTCCCAGCAGTGGATTTGCAAGCATCCACACAACTCTACTTCGTTTTCACTCTCATGCTTTTTTTGCTCAGCTGGTTTCGATGCTCCAGGTTTTACAAACGGCTGTTCAAGGTGCTTCAGTTCAGATCAAACACCTGAGAAGCAGCAGTCTTCTGTATTGAACAACACAGATTTTTTCACTATCTATCAAGCTGCAGTTTCCCATTCATGACATCCAAAGGCTGAAGTACCATCGTGTTGATATACAGACATCCAGAGGTGCAGAATTTTAGAAGACTGCAGAATTGAGTGTTCTGCTGACTTAACTCCATCTTAATACTGCCTTGCTCAGGTTTATCCTCCATTTGTGCAAGCTTTGTAGGTTCCTGTACAATCATTTTCATACAATTCCTGGCATGGGTGTGTAGTCCCTGGAAGTGTGTAGGTTTGCAAACTTCCTCTCTTTATTTGAAATGCAAATGCGTGCTGGGTTGAACAAGCACAACCTGATTGAATCATGTTCTGTCATCAGGTTGCTAGCAGAGGTTGAGCAGTGGTCAAATTTCTTTGTTGGTGGTGTAACCAGCACTACTTGTAACAAGTCTTGGAAATCAGGTATGTGGAACTCTTATCCATGTACTTACATATGCAAACATTCGTCTGTTGTAACTGTGTATTGTTTCCATTGTCTTTCATGCTCTGGATAAGATTTGAATGTGTTTTTGACCTGCTTGCAGATCACCTACACCTACACACTGGACACCAATTGGAGATGTGATCCATTTCCCTTTTCTCAATTTTGAGGTGTCAAAGAGGCAGCAGGATGTTCTGCTCTTCCCTCCCTTCCTGAGGTTATGACCGATTCTGAAGTGATCTGCAGATTGGATATCTAGGCAGTTTTGCTGCAGCTTATGCTGTTCACCACATTTAATGCTTGTGGGATAGATGTTCCGCATCATGATTGTGTGTAATTTTGTATGCAACTCCAAGTAAGCTTTTAAAGATGTTTTGACTGAGTATTGACTAGTTACACAGAGGATAGGAGAGGGAGGATTCCAGCATTAGGACAATGCTAATAAGGACTCCAGTCATAAGACTTGTTTGCAGTAGCCTAGTGGCTGTAGGACTTTGCAGCCAGTTTGGACAGAAAAAGAGGAGGTCAGTGTTGTGGGTGGTGAGCAATTGTGCCCACTACCATCAGGTGGGATGTACTAGACTGGGATTTTTACCCTGATTACAAACACATTGTTTGTAGATCCCAATGCCCACTAGTAGGCAAGAGATGTAAGGGAGAATTTTGTGGAAGAAACTTTCATTTAATGGAGATTGTGATGTGGATTATCATTGACTACCAGGAATGTCCTTTCTAATTTTACTGATCATGAAGAGTTGCATACAGGCACATTAAGTTTATTCTGACAGTTTACTTCACTTTTTCTTTAACTTTCAATTGTGGTTTTGAGTGAAGGGCAGTCTGTCACAATGTCGAGTGAACTGTTTGCCATCAGCTCTCAGAGCTGTAACAGTGGTGATCATTCTGATTTTTTGTTAATAACAGCATAAGCTTCTCCTCAAGACCATTATATTTGTCTGCAATAGTAGATGTCTGTAGGCCACACTTGGATGCCAGCTTTGTGTTGAAGTATACATATGATTTAGAGTGTGTAAGTTGCTCAAGAAATAGCTGTGATTCACAGATTACAGAAGCTGTGTTTACTGAACACAGCCAGTTGATGAAACAAGTTTGTTGCTTAAGGAATGCTACAAATTTTGCATGCTGTTGTACATATATCTACTTACTGCCTATCATGTGCAGGACAGCACTTCTCATGGGTGAAAGGGTGCAATGTCTAGAAACTGCCCTCTCTGGATTTCATTGATTTTCCAGCAAGGGCTGAACTACTCAATTGGTTCAAGCTGCAACTTCCAGTTTGTTAGTGTTCTGCAGGGAAATCAGGAAGTTCAAGAGTCAGTAGATGTTGGTATAAGCAAAGTGGAGTACTTAAGGACAATTGCTGAAGACCTCATCAACTGTGTCTTGAAGGTCCAACAACTTCAAGTGTCATCCCCTGTGTAAGTAAAACTCCACTGCCATCTTTCCAAGCTCTTGTATTCATGTTTGTGACCTGAATTGAATCTCCATCGTGTATTTGAGCTTCTTTGCTATGTTGGTTGTATGGATTTTGCCTGGTGTACCAACAGTGTTAACTTGTAAATCCTTTTCTTCAATTTGCATGGCTTTTGTTTCAGATTGTGCTCCAGTAAACAAAAGCTCACAGCCTAGTAAATGAAAGATCTGGTCCTGTGCAAATTGCAAAGCTCCAGTCATTCTTTGAAGCAAGTCAATTATACAGATAGCAATGTTATACCATCTACATACATTACCATATATCTTCTGCAAGGTATGCTGGTCTCAAACATTGAAGCTCATGCATAATCAATCCTTGAATTGGACATGCCAAATTAGATAAGCAGCTTGCAGGTCTGGTATAGGAGGTGAAACTTACACAGTAACTATGAGGTTGAAGGAGCTGAGAAGCAACAGAGGAATGTCCATCTTGCAGGTGCACTTTTTGGACTAAGAGAAGCTTTGGTTCTTCCCCTGCCCAACAAAAGTTCATCAACACCTGGAGTTATTGAACCAGTTGATTGCTGTGATTCTTTGTGGACACAGCAGCAGCACATGAGCAGCAACCAATGTACAAAATGATTACTAGCAATAACTTCACAATTGTTCTGCATTCTATGTCAATATACTCCATATGAATGGATGTGTATCTCATGCTAGATTGAGTGCACCTTGAGAATCTGTGGAGTAAATTCCATGTGAACAAAAGGCAGACAACTTACATTGGAATGGGAAAAGAGTGAAGGCTAGCAATGCTATCTGTTCTCCTGTGTGAGTTGTTCCCAGTTAATAAAATTGGGTTTAGTGCCTTAATCTTGTTTCCAAAGGCTGCATTAGCAGCAGCACTTTCTCCTGTATGATCTTCTGGCAGCTCCAAAAGATTACATGCTTGAGGATTTCCTGCTTGTGTGATTTGGAGCTCCGGAAGGTTACCCTGATTGCAGTTTGTGTGAACATAAAATGTCTGACTGGGATGATGACTCTCTTCTGACAATTGCTGCATGTGAGCTTGTGCTTCTTCTTCTTCTTCATTTTGTCGGTGATCAGTCTCTGGAGTAAACTGACCCAATACCTTGCAACCTGTTGTTGGCACCAGAACTTGATCTGTTGTGTCTGGTTCCAATATTGCAATCATGCTCTTGAGTTGTTTCTCAGATGGGTTGTCCAAGGAGACAGCAGCAGTTATACCTGTGTTAACAAGCTCTGCATCTCGTGATGCAGCTAATTTATCTGGGCAATTTTGGGAAGCTGCAGTTGGTTTATTGTTGGAAGCTCTTTGATGAGATTTCTCCTCCAGATTTAGACCTGCAGATGGATCGTTGCTTGTTGCTTCCCAGTCAGGAGTCAGGGGATTTGCCCCAACAGCTTCCAGTGTTGTTGCTGAGTGCAGAGATTGATCTGCTGCAATGATTGGCATCTCAGTTTCCTCCTCTCCTTGAGTTCCTGAATTCACAGATGCCCCTTCTTGCAGCACAGGTATGTCACTCAATTTCATTCTGTGACTTCCATGACTTGCTTCATTCCCCTTTGCTTGTGCTTCTTCCTGCTGAACAGAATCTCCCTCTACCACTTCAGCACACTCTTGGAGTGGAGGTGCATCAGCATCCTCTGGATATTCAAACTGGTACACTTCCATTGTGGGTGATCCATACTGAGGTAACACCCTATTCAATCTCTTTGAAGTGGTTGCAGAATTGAGGACTTTGTGACTACCTGACAGATATCCTTCTGGCAGCTCAGAACTTGAATCAGCCAGAGAATAAACATTCTCAAGGGTCATTGCTGCATTGCAAGTATTGTACTCAAAAATGCTGTTGGTGGCAATTTGTAGTGCACTGTGAGAAACTGGGTAGCTATTCCCTTGGCTTCCTTCCTCTTGTTGTTCAGATTGCAAAGGTGACAATGATTGCACAGCACCATTGCCATCTTTACCACAAGAAGTGGCAAGTGCACGATTGTTGGCATCTCCCTCCTGTTGGTCAGAGAATGAAAAGGCAGAGCCCTCTTCGTCTGCATTTTGAGACACAGTGGTCACTTGGTCATTGACAATAGCTGCTTCCTGTTGCTCAGAACCTGCAAGTGACAAATCCTCAGAGCACAACAGATCTTCACAAGTTTGAGAGAGTTTGAGCTCACTGTCACCAGACTTTCTACCAGAAGTGGTTGTAGTGTGTGAACCAGCTGCACACACTGATGTAGACTCTTCTTGACCAAGAAAACAATTGCTGGCATTGATATCATGCGGTGCAAGTGCATCTCTTTCCATGATTCTGTTCTCTGCCCCGGAATGCAAATCTTGTGGGAGAGTATCAAACACACTTTGGTCTCTGGGTTGATCAGCCTTCACATAAGCAGTCTCATTATCTGCCACAACAAAATGCAAGTCACTGTTGTCAGAAAAAATCCCAAACTGTAGAATTAGACCTGCTTTGAGCTCATCCAGTTGTTTCCACACAACTGTCCCTAACGAATTTTCCTTACTGATCGAAACAGACCTGCGGTGGATACACATGTCAATGATGTTTCATTGATCTTGGAGAAAAGAAATTAAGAAGTGATTTGCATGTCAATCATGTTTCTGGGAGAATTTCTCTTTCTTGCTACAGCAAGAAATTGTGTGAGAATTCCTCTTGTTGCTGCTGCAGCATTGTCTGCATGATTGGTTTCTGTGGAATGCACAACAAACCTTCAACAGCCAGCAGAGTGTAATCCTTCTTTGCACTGGACCGTGAAGGCAGACTTTGTGTTCTGAAGTCCTTGTCTCGATCACTACAACTCTTTGCATTTGATCTCAAGAGAGGAGCACTGAAACTTCGTTGCAAATCTGGTGATGACAGATCCCACTTTGAGTGCAATGACCCGTCTGCTGCACCACAGTGCTCATCATGCACTGGACCATCCCAGAGATCATCATCTCCTTCATTGTCAGATACTTCCACGTCCAAGCTTGACTCGTCAGAAGAGAAACTCTCTTCTCCAAGCTCAGAATCAGAGTTGTAGCAATTTTCCTCTGAGGGAAAATTTCCAAGGTGCATAGCTTGCACAGCACCTCTTGATCCAAAGCCATTCATAGCACCAACACCAGCAGGTACATCGACCCAAGAGCTCACAATGCTCTCAAGATCTTTGTCCCTGTTTGGTGGAGATGTGTTGTTGAGATCTGCTGCTATTGTTGCTGGGCTTCTGAGATGAATTTGATTCAACTCCTCAAATTCTTCGTGCTCATTGCTGAGCTTTGATCCTTGCTCTTGATCAAGGTCAATGCCAACACAGTTTCTGGAATCAGAAGCCATGAACTCTGTAAGCTCTTCTGTTGTTACAGCATTTCGCAAGTGGAGCACTTTCAAACAAGCATACCCATTCTGTTGTTTCCATTTGATGTTTGAATCTCGGACAACAGAAGGTCCTGGTTCATCTTCCTCCTCCTCCTCAATGTCTTCTTCAAGAGGCAGCAGCTTTCTTGTTTGGCTGTAATGAGTTGTGGGTATCAAGAAGCCCTGACAAAACTCCTTTGACCCATCTCCGGTTCTGTTCTGGATCCAAGGGAGAACCAATCTGTCTCCATTGCTGTATCGTCCAAGCTGAAGTTTTGATGCATTAGCACAATACCCGGATGTTGGTGTAGAGAATGTTTTGAAGTTGTTTTTGACGATTGGGGGAGTGGGGAAAGAACCAGAGGTGGAGGAGACCATGGCAGTGCTCCTGCTACTGCTGTTTGTGAAGAGCTCACTCTCTGGGAGCTTGAATTCAGCTGGTACTGAAGGTGAAGAGGTCCTTTGCAATGCTGCATTCGCTTGTTCCCACTTGCTCTCTGGAAATTGAAAGGGTATCTCATGAGGCAGAGTTCCAAAGTTCACAGAACTGTCCATCTTGTTGAAGGAATCCAGTCGAAAGCTGGGGCTTCCAGGGCTCAGGGACTTGGAAAGACTGATACGAGAAGGGCTTTGCAAAACATTCAAGTGCAGGCTTTGAGCTTCAGATCTAGCCCAGCCAGGGCTTGACCTGAAGAAAGAGTGCCATTGATTCTCTACAGAATCATCTGAAGTATCCTCATTGGTGCAAAACTTATCTGGGATATCTTTCATTGCCAGAAGAGGATGCACAAGCTCCAGTAATGTGAGGAGAGTGTCAGATACTCCCTCTGTGCCATGCTTGTGCACCACTCGGAGCAACACATTTGCAACTGGCACATCTGCAAGCAAAACATTGACACACTTCCAGGTTCAAATCTTGTGTGGGAGAACCACCACCATCTCCAACTAATCAATCAATTGTGCAAGATCTTGAACCCGACAGATTCATCAACTACTGGTGTCTCAGATGAGCTCACTCCATGGAAGTGCATGCTCATTTTTGGGGGGGTGGATGTGTTTTGATGAATGCTGAAGAGATGAAGTTGGAGTCTGTGGAGAGTCACATGAGTGAGTACCTTGAAAAGATAGAGCAGAGAGAAGGCGAAGAACAGTATCTTTGTGGAATTTCAACCGATCTCTTGTTGGGTACTTGAGAAATCTCTGCAACAACCCATGTTCAAATGGATCAGTTTTCAGTGATTCAGGAGCTGAGAACCATAAGCTTGAATGCATTCTCACCTTCATTCTTGCTGGAGTCAAAGGAAGGAAAGATAGTCACAACAAAAGAAGAAGGTAAGAAGCTTCTATCTGTTGAAGCTAGATTACAAGGACTTCTTACTTGGGATTCTGGAAAGCAGGAATTGAAGATCATCTCCATGAGGGACTGAATCTCATCATCTTCCACATCGAGACAACTTCGGATGTTGTCCTGCAGCAATGACACAAGCACAAATGTCAGGCATGATGACAACATGATCAGCAGACAAAGTCTTCAACCTCAATACCATTTTGCACAGAATCCATAGGTACACAATTAGTCTTTCTGCATTCTTGTGATCATCATCAGCATTGAGGAATGGGATCAGTGCCAAAGAGATTGCAACAAACCAGCTCTGCTTGGAATGTTTTGTTCACATCTTCTGCATCCTTGATCTTCTCCCTGAAGCTGTTGTTGCCTCCAGAGATTGCTCTCAGTAAGAAAGCCATAGACTCTTTCCTATAAGAGTGTCATAAAAACTTTCAAAATCCCATAACCATTCCACGTGCCTCAAGCTCCTCAGCTTGACTTCTGCTACAATATATTTGATCACAACTCTTTGGTGTGCATCATTCATTCAGCTGTAACAAAAGTCTTGCACAGAAGAAGTCTTGGGGTTTCTGCAGGCACAATGCAAGCTCTCATACTAATGAGAAGCAGGTTTGATTGATCCAAGCAACCAACTACTGTCATGGTATACGAGAAGTCTAGCTGAATCAAGAATGCAAAAATATCAGTTGAATCTTGCAGAGCAAACCAATTCTGATGCACATTCATTCAACTGCAACAATCATCGCACTACACAGAAAAAACAAAAGAAACACTACATTTTCATAACCCTTCCTGCTCAGCACACTCCTATTTGCATGAGCACAACCAGACTGAAAAGGAAAGAGAAGAAGAAGAAGACTGGGAGCTGGAGGGAGATCATGTGAGGCCAAGACAACAGTAAGAGTTGTTGACATCAACTAGACATGGCAAAAAGCAGCGAGTACACACATACCCATCTGTAGCTTTCTCATGCACATTCAAGCAGCAAGTACATGCATGCCCATCTGTAGCTTTCTCATGCACATGCAGGCAGCAAGTAAAAACATACCCATTTTCTAGCTTTCTCATGCACATTCAGGCAGCAAGTACACACATACACATCTCTATCTTTCTCATGCACATTCAGCTCCAAACAACGAACTGGGTGTCAAGAACAACAACAGCAGCAGCAGCCACAGCCAGACAAACAGATCATGCTCAAAACTCATGCATACATTGTTCCAAAGAGGCTCTCTGGAATTCATTCATACAGTTGAGAAGCAAAACAAGAAGCTCAGAAGACCCATCTGCCTCCCCCACCCTCAGAAAAAATAAAACAAAATAAAACCAACCAAAACACAAAAACACAAAAAAAGAAACAGCACTCAATTCATGACGACTCTTTGCTACTGCTACTGCTGATGAGATGAAGATCCTCAAAGAATCAAAAGAAAAAAATCATAAATCAATCAAATTCATTTCTAACTATTTTGTTGATGAGATTACTTGCTGCTGCTCTCTATACATACTTATGCTTATGACAAAAGCTGCATTGCATTGATCCATCCAGCTGCAGTCCAAGACCCACCCCCAAAAAAAAAAACAAAACAAAACAAAACCCAAAAAAAAAAAAAAAAGTGGGGAGCGGCGTGGCGGAGGAGAAAATGGGCGTGAGGCGATGTGACTGACGACCATGAGAAGCGCCGATGGGTTTGTTCAGTTTGACTGAGAAGAAACCCATCTCTGCAAAACGGTAGCAATAAGTGGTTTTGTTTTGTCAACAAAAAGAATCAATTTTGTGAGTAATTAGCAGCGCCGATTTGCAGCTTTTTGTTTTGGATTGATGCAACAACAAGAACAACAACAAGAATGGCATTATTCATTCATTGCCAGTGAATACACTGCTTGGATTTTCTTGGATTTGGGAATGATCCTTCCTTGATCATCATCATCATCTCTTCTTCTTCTGCTGATGATGAGATTCATTCAAGAAGGATATACATTTCTCTCAATTTGGGAGAGGGACCCACTTCTGGATTCTTGACAATGTGGCATTCACTCTGCCATGGAAACTTGGCAAAGTCTCCTTTTTCACCCTTTTCTTGTTCTTCTTCTTCTTTAGCTTTTTTCTTTCTGCTTGAAAGAAATGTTGTTTTTTTTTGGGGTTGTAATCTTATATATTAAAGTAACAGTGGTGTCTGTCTGTCTGTCCGGGCAGTGCTTGTAAAATGTTTTAGGTCTCTTGCCAAAAATAGAAAGTCCCTTTTTTGGCCTATTATTATTAATAATTTCCTTGAAAATTATTGTGTTTAGATTAACTATAAAGTATAGTAGATTAAGGGATTTTGGGCCCCTAGGTAAATAATAATAATAGGTCTATATATTTTTAATATGAGGATTTTTTGAAAGATGGAATTTTTGGCTTGTGTTGAAACTTGAGATTCAGTTATTTATTTATAGAGTTATAATAATATCTTGAAGGGTTTTTGGTTTTCTTTTAGAGGATTTTTTTTTTTTTTGAAGATTATATTTTTGCATGGTGAAATAAATATTTGAGTTTCCTTAATTTAAATGTTCAATTTGCTTTATTTACAATCCCATGCTTAATTTAAATGTTATGGTTGAGCTCAGGGTTTGTTTTTTTTTCTTTTCTTTTTTTTTTCCTTTTTTCTTTTTTCCCCAATTATGTGCTATAAAAAAATATGACCTTATTTCACAAAATTTGTTTAATTTACACTAGAAAGAAAAAAAAAAACATGTTTTTCCAAAAATTTCCTAATCTCTTGGGTCAAAGAAAATAACAATATTATTTTCCCCAACAAATTGTCATTGGTTGAGCTTCTCAAGGATGTGGATCAGGAATTTATTTATTTATTTATTTATTGGAGAAATACACTTTGAAAGTTCAGAATTTAACATGTTTTTCAAAAAAAATTCCCCACAAAGGTTTTCACAAAAATAACAATAATTAGCCACCCAAAAAAAAAAAAAAAAAAAATGCTTTTGTGGATTTGAAAAAAAAGAGATTTTTACTTTATTTGAAAAATTAAGGAATTTTGGTGGGTTTTTAAACAAAATGAAAAAATTTTTTTTATTTAAAAAATTAATTAA
>Ga0116231_10006638_pt1 | contig 21881 bp, 26 predicted proteins | sample S1TSphgellanicum_2_FD_89695 | JGI IMG/M metagenome (GOLD analysis project Ga0116231, IMG submission 89695) | Host-associated microbial communities from peat moss isolated from Minnesota, USA - S1T2_Fd - Sphagnum magellanicum MG | ecosystem: Host-associated > Plants > Peat moss > Unclassified...
CGCTTGCCCGGGCCTGACGGGCGCATCACGCACGCCGAAGCGCGTGTCGGCAACTCGACGATCATGATGGGCACGCCGCTCGGCGAGACGCTCAAATCGCAAATCCATCTGTACGTCGAAGATGTCGATGCGGTATTCACCGCGGCACTCGCGGCCGGCGCCACGGTCGTGCGCGATGTTGCCAATCAGTTCTACGGCGATCGCTCGGGCCAAGTGCAAGACCCCAACGGCAATTTCTGGTTCATCGCGACGCATGTCGAAGACGTCTCGCCGGACGAGATGCACCGCCGGATGGTCGCGCTCGCCGCCGCTCACGACGAGCAGAAGAACGGCGACCGAAAGAACGATGAGTCGAAGAACGGCGAGGCCGCGGAGCAACCGGAGTCCGGCGCGCGACAATCGGAGCCCGCCCGCACCTAACGCGCGGGAAGCAGGCGAGCCTTCGCGAACGTCGCCTGACGTGTCGAAGCCTATCGTCGTCGCTCACCCTGCCGTCGCCGATCGACTTTCGCGTTTGCGCGATCGCGCAACCCCAACGCCGGTTTTCCGTAGGCTCGTCGAAGAGCTTGGCTTGCTCCTCGCATACGAGGCGACACGCGATCTCGCGCTTGCCGACGTGATGGTGGAAACGCCGCTCGCGACGGGGCGCTTCAAAGCGATCGCGACGCGTCCGGTGGTCGCGCCGATCCTGCGCGCGGGCCTCGGGCTCTTGCCGGGATTTCTCGCCGTGATCGACGATGCGGTAATCGCGCACCTCGGCTTCTATCGCGATCCCGCGACGCTCGCCGCCGTCCCGTACTACGCGAACTTGCCGGACGATCTCGGCGACCGCGATGTCTTCGTTGTCGATCCGATGCTCGCCACCGGACACTCGGGTTCCGCGGCGATTACGATGCTCGAAGAACGCGGGGCGCGTAATCTCACCTTCGTGTGCATCATCGCTGCACCCGAGGGCGTGAAGACGATTCAAGCCGCGCACCCATCGGTGCGCATCGTGACTGCCGCAATCGACGAGCGCCTAAACGACCACGGCTACATCGTCCCCGGCCTCGGCGACGCCGGTGACCGCATGTTCGGATCGACGAGCTCGGTTCCGGTGAGCGCGCGCGTGACGTAGTCTCTTATTTCTTTCCGAGCAAGAATCCAAGCGCCCCGGAGGAGGCGCTTTGAATTGCCTTTTCGATCGCTGATGAGTTCTGAACTCCGGTCGCGGCAAGCGTCATCGGCAAATTCACATTGATGATCGCGCACATGTGCGTTCCAGGGATCTCGTATTCTTGGTTATCGCGTCGATTGCAATCCCAAGCGTTCGGATCCATCGAATGCGGGTTCTGATTGGGAATGAACGTGCGAAAACCGATTCCGTTGAAAAACACGGTTACGTTTCCACTCGTGAATGATCCGCTCGCTTTTAGGTAGTCGAGCTGCTGATCACTCTCCGGTGAGGTATTCGATGCCCCGATATTGGCGCCGTTTACGAACGCTACATCGCGCTTCGGCGGAGGTAAGGGAATGGGCGACGAGGTGGTTTTCGGTTTCACCTTTGAGTTTGTGTGCACGTAGACGAGCGAGGTGAGCAGGAGACTCGACTGTTGTGTCAGCTGAATTGGCAGAGCACCCCGCAGCGAAAATGCCGTACAATTCGGTCCTAGCCCCAGAGTCGGCGTGATCGCGACGTCTTCCTTAACCGAGCCGCCGACCGTAAGATCGGAGATTGTCGCTTGGCCGGTAGTCGTGATGCCTAGGCAATTCATCTTCGTGACCAGCACGTCAGTACCAATATCCGAATCGAACCCGCCATATGCGCCTGCACTTGAATCGCCTATGTCGAATCTTAGCGCTGTTATGTCTATTTTGGTTCCTGCGAGAGCGACGGTCGCGGGCATCGTTGGGGGGACGCTGAAGACAAGAGAGTGTACCGAGAGGGCCTGTCCGTTTCTGGTAAAGCTTAAGTTCGCGTATGCTAGGTCGTTTTGATTTCGAGTGGCTCCCGGCGTAAGATGGATTCCGATACAAAACTGGAGGGTTTTGGGGGCATCGGGATCCGGTGTAACTAGGGTGATTGCCGAAGGCGGGCATACATCAAGTGCATGGCCGAGGATTGAGGAATTCGTTGCGTCCGGCACGATCTTTGCGATCGAGAAGTCGGGGCTCCACCCACTCAAGTTGTTTTGCGCGATATCTTTTAGCGGATTACCGGTGGTAGAAAGACGCAAGTCTTGGACCTCGAGCGTTACCGAGGTAGCGTCCTTGAGCGAAATCGTGACGTCGGCATTCGCAGTAAGCGTCGCACTAGAGTTGGCGCCTTGAAAGGCGATGTCTCCACTAAGATGCTTGATCGTCAGAAAAGAATCAATCTTGAGCGGGTTGTCTTGATCTAGCGCGATTGTACCGGTCGGGAAAAATGGCGAAGATGGCGTTGCCTGCCCGAACGAAATGTTCGTGATGGTGAACGGCTTCGAGGCGCCCGTAGCCGTAAGAGTGCCAGAGGTTGTCAGCGTTCCCTTACTGGTGTCGAACTCGAGCGATTTTATCGATATTGAATAGCCGGCGGTGCCCCACGAGATTGTTCGGGTGCCTTGAAGCCGGAATATGCCATCTGAGCCAAGGACGACGGGTAGCGAATTCGATGACGACCCGCTGACAGTAATGCCATTCGGGAGTTCGAATTGCGCCGTGTAACTGCATACACTTGCCGAACACGAGAAGGTGCATCCAGTTGCGGAGCATGTAAATTGGGGAATCGTGAGTCCGTAGTTCGCGTTCGACGCGCCGGGCGTGTCGAAACTGACCGGTCGGTTGAGCGAGATCGTACCGCGTGCCGGATCGACAACGAACGAGAGGGACGAATGAGAATGCAGATTGCCGCCCAATGTTAAGACGCCGCTGATTTGAAGCCCGAAGTTCGTTGAGGCAATATACGCGTCCGTGATCGTGATCAGGTTTGTAAGCGCTAATGTTCCGGCGGACACGGCTGGCCACGATGCGACGGCACCATTGATTTCGGGCAAGACGACGACGGAAGCATCTTTCAGGGAGCGCATCGTAAGGAGCCCGATACCGATTGGTTTGCACAGGTCGGATTGAGCAGCGTTTACGACATGTACGAATGGATGCTCATAAAATGAATTGGCATCGATCCTCCCCTCATCAGGTCGCACGCCGGGCTTCGTTGAGGCAAAGTTATGAATGCCTGGGAGGGTATCGCCGTCGATCATCCAGCCTGTCGCACCAGCGATCGTCGATGTGCTCCTCACTGTAACAAAGATACTTCCATCTGCAGTCCGGACTAGGCCGGAACTTGTCGCCTGGGTTGCTTCCGAAGAATGGACCTCGACGATGACTGCCGCGCAGTTGACTGGCGCTGTATGAGATTCAGCGGCGCCGACGCTGCGGGGAAATATCGTCGTGCTTAGCGCCACAAACATCAGGAGCACTCGCAAGATTGATAGGCAGATTTGTGCGGGAACCGTGCTCATTCGTTACACCCAATAATTGACGGCGCCAAGTGCAGTCGAGGCCGTATATATACAACCGCCTGCTTGTATAACCTGCAAGGAGGAGCTGGCGCTCACGAATGGGACAGCTGAGGGCGGGAGGATAGCCCTTCATCCGGGCGTCCGGGATCCCGCCCGCCTTCATGAGCATGCTGCCTCTGGGGGCGTCGACGCCGGAGGGGTCGGAGCGGGCCTTCGGCGGAAGCTTGTTGCCGCACATGGGCTTCAAAAAGATGTTCGACCGGCGCCAACTTGTGCTTCGTCCATCAGTGCGACAATGCGCGACGAAAAAGTAGTCGAGTCCCCGGATGTCGGACAAGCGCGTCCCGGGTGCGCGTTACTCCGACATTTCGAAATAGTCGGATTTCCGGCACTTGGAGAAATCGAATAGTCGGACCTTAAAGTTTTTGTAAAATAGTCGGACTTCAATCACCTCGGATATCAAGTGAGCGCCATTGCGCCCTCCGGATATGGTAATTGGACAGTGCATTGGATTCGAGCGAAAATTCATCCATGCGCCGACACACTCGACCTCTTGGTGGTGACAGACGTCTCGCTGGAGTAAGAAGTTTTCGCTCAGGATATCCCGCGCTGTTTCTCGGCTCGAGCGCGCTCACCAAACTCCTCGTCGAAATTGCGTCTATCGAGCCAGCACGTTTTCGGGATATACCGGAAATGCGACTCGTAAACGACACACCTATCCGGAATGCCCTTCGACGCCTGATCGCTCAGGGTTTGATAAAGCGAATGATCAAGCCTGAGAAAAAACTGAGACTGCTACATGCTCTCAACCGTGCCGCGCCTTTTTCTTGCGAAATACGAGCACTATTGAGCGATATCGCATCACATAACGGAATGACTATCGCGTCAAAGGAGTTGGTGAATCTGGATGATCTCGTTGATCATCCAGAGTGGATCACATATACCATTGGTAGCTTTAGTCGTGATGTAAAGAGTACTATGCGGCCACTCTTCGGCAATCGATCTGGTCAACCCATATATACACTTTTTGGAAGTCCACATCGAACGTTGGCAATAATGCTGGTCGGAGCCACAGGCGTGTTGCACGGGGCGGCAATCGCCCGAACAGTCGGCATGTCCTTCCATGAGCGAACGGGATCTCTTGATCCCATCGAAGCAGACGGCATCTTTGACTGCGAGCTGTCCGGGTCGATGAATAAATATCGACTGAAGCCTGCGCCATGGACTCCAGCACTAAAGAATCTGATTGATGCGATTGTAGCCAGTGATCCGTGGTTAGGAAGTCTGGTTGCTTCCGCACGGGCGCTAACCGCATTTAGTCCCGGACACCGTACGGCGCATGAACGTACGGGCATCGTGCGCTGATCGGCACGATGTCCGTGCGACGTTATCACGCAGTTTCGAGTTCGATCCGCGGACGGAAAATCGAAAATGCGTCATCTTCGGGTCGCGGTTTGAACGGCACCGGAAACGCGTAATCCACCGTGACCCCATAGTGCTTCTGGCACTTCACCAAGGCACGTACCAAGGACGCAATCTGTCGGCACAACATTTCATTGTGTGTGGCCCGACCCGTAAATTGCTCGGTCCGAATAATTTCTTCGATTTCGTTCTGATCCTTAGGGAGATTGATATCCGAACGCAAGGGATTCTCTTTTGTTTGTTCGACTTTGGTCTTCGGTCTTCGCCACACTTCAGCGCGTGAGATCAGATTGCGCGCCATCTCCCGGGTGACGTTGTTCCATCCTTCAACGCGATTGCGGAACGGATAGCATTGGCGAAAGAGTGGGTTATCCAAGCTGCACCGCACCTTCTCCGCGTCGATTTGCGCCTGCGAAAGATATTCTAATGCCGAGGTGCCGTCGAATTGACTTTCTTTGAGTTCACAAAATAGCGTGACCCCTGCCATGAGGCAGAGGGCGCGATTTTTTGCGCTTCCATAGGATCCGTCTCCAAGAATGACTTGGACCCTTGGACATGCTTCTTTCATCGTCTTAAGAAGATAGAAAAACTGCGGTGATTCGGCGGACCCACGACCATGATTGTGCCACGTCAAGCGCCATCCGATGATGAAGCCCCAGCGCAGGTCATAGATCACATGAAGCGTGACCTGCGCTGACTTTGTCTTGCGCGTGAAACGACCCAACCGTGAATTATCGGTTGCTGAAGTTGAGAGAACCATTCCATCGCACACGCCTACCGTTGTGATCTCCGCAAAAAGCGGTAACAAATATGCGCGGATCTTCTCGAGTGCGATGGTCAGCCGCACGTCTGCTGCAAGTTTCTTCTCGGGGCGCTTGTCTTTGCTGTAGCCCGTCATTGCCTCGATGACACGCGTATACTCGAACCAGTCGCGTAAATACGGGCCGAGATGGTTGCCATCTTTTGCGTAGCGGTCAATCCGCGCCTGAAGTTCTTCATACGAAAGAAAATCGTGGACTCGTAGCGTTGCCAGGACGGCAAGGTCCCAGATGTCTACTTGCGGACCGCCACGACAAGGACGCTTGCCCGCAAGGCGATCCTCGTACTCTTGCGCACGCCGCAGTGCGTCGGTGATGCCGAAGAGTGCTGCTGGAAACTCGTCCGGCATCGCAATGCGTGCCTGGCGTATGATTGTCGCCGATTTACGGCCATCGATATCAGGGTTAGGGCGTTCCAGATGACGTTCCCACTCTGGCGGTGCGCCCTTTGTTCGTCGCAGCGCCTTGATGGGGGGCTTCCACGAACCGCCTGCGAGGTCGCCAAAGCGGAAGCGATACTCCCAGATGTGGACACAACCCTCAAGGGCGTTTTCGCAGCCCTCGCCAGAGCATCGTAAGTCGCCCAGGCGACCTGGAGTAACGAGACGTGGTGGGCCACCCTCGGTGAACGGCGGAAAGAGGCAAACCCCGTTACCGAGATCGTTGATAAGGGGATCCCGTTCCCTTAGCCCAGACCGGAGAAAGCCTTCGATGGGGCCTTGGGCTGTCCCGAAGGGCCATTCCCGGGCTCTAGCGGCTATCAGGGCGGCCTTTTCCTCGGGCGTTACGAGGATTTGCTCCGCCATCGGATCGTCTTCGAGATCGCCCGCAAGGACGGCATCTTTGGGGGTTGGGTTTGAGGTCGAGGTTTGTGCTTTTTTGTGGTCTTTGGCCACGGGTTTTCATGTGCCTCAATTCCGGACGTTGCAACGGATGAGCAGCCGCATGTAAAATCCGGAGTGCGCCATCGGGACCCGGGGGTTAGCAGTGAGATGTCGGCCCTGGTCTCGATGGTCTCAATTTTTAACCCCGCCGCTCGGTGGACGGGCTCCCCTTGCGGGGCGCGTGCTCGTTTATCATCAAACCGCGGCTGCCGTCCGCGTCCGTTTTCGCTCCTGGGCACGTAGCCCGAGCGCATCATCGCTCGAATGCCTGATCGTCGCAAACGGACGGGCTAGCCGGTCCCCAGCGTCTTCACGTGCAGCAGTACCTGACGATAGAGCCGGTACTGACAAACGAGACGGCGCTGGTCGCCGCCGGGCTCCAGATAGAAATCTGCGAGGGGAACGCCCAGGGCGTCGGCCACGAGGGCGAGACTTCGGATGCCGAGGCGATGCCAGCCCCGGGCGATGGCCGCGATGAGGATCTTCGGGACGCCCAGATGGTCCGCGAGCTGGGGGCCGGTGACGCCACGTTCGTCCATCACCGCCGCGATGTCGGCCGAACTGAAGAAGACGTCGGGGGTATCGAGTTCGAGGCGCATGGCGGTGTCCAGAAACTCGCGGAAGAGTCCGGAGCGAGGGTCGGCCTCAACGATGGCCTGACAGTACGCGTCGGGCCAATAGCTCAGACGGTCGTCCATCAATCCACCTCGTCGAAGAATGAGGGTTGGTATCGTGCCGCCGGCACGATACACGAGCGGATCGCCGCGAGAGTGCGGGGCGAGATGCGGCGGGTAGCCGCCTCCAGCCGTGCGAGTTGGAGCACGGAAATCCCGAGGATCGCTGCGGCGGTATCCGGCGTGAGGCCGTGCTGGCGGCGCAATGCGGTCACCGGCGACTCCAGCAACTTTGCGGGCGTAACGAAACGAGAAACATCAGCCATGGGCTTCGCCTCCGTCCTGTGCCGCGAGGCGGTCGAGTTCGGCCAACCCTTCCCATATGGTCATCTGGGTGTACCGAGACGGTGGGGACAGCAGTGCGTCGATGACGTCGAGGACATCGGCGGGCACGGTCTTGGAGCGCATCTCTAAGACACGCAGATAATTTTTCGTGATGCCGAGCCGGGCTGCGGCATCATCCTGCGAGATGCCGTGGCGGTGGCGGATTGCAGTAATCGGACTGGGACCGAGCGGATAGGATGTCATTGTTCCCTTTCCGCGCACAAAGAACGACCACGACCTCTGGTCGTGATACAATCGGTGTTGCGCTGCCGCCGTGGCGTACTGGGGTCCAATCCGTCGCCGCGGCGGTGGTGTGATAATGGGTGTCGTCCGTTTTTTAGGGACGGTCCGACATTATATCAAATAACGAAATCCGGGTGAAGACTAGGCAGAGACGATTTTTTGTGTATCTGCCGATTTCTTAGGGTTTTTACGCAACCGTCATCATGAGAAGTACGCCCCATATCATCTTTGACAAGTCATTTATCGAGTCGCTCAATCCGCGACTTGTCGATGAATTGACAATGTACTTTTCGCCGGTTTGCCCGCCAATTCTCATTCGCGAAATCATCGCTGACCTACGGCATCCCGAACCTCGCCAAGACCGGCTACCCAAAGATTTAGTCCGGGCCCTCGCCGCAAAGATGGCTAAGGCTCATGGACCGGAGCCATCCAGCCTTCGTGAAATGGTCGTCTACAATCTCCGCGGCGGCCACATCCCGCTGACAACCGGCCAAGTTCCGATTGACACGACCATGCATAGTGTCAAGCGGAACCGTGACCAGACCGGAATCATGATTGACGGCACGATACAGCAAGCGATGTGGGAACGGTGGCTGCATGGACAATTCGATTCTGACGAAGTTAACGCCGCTGAGGAGTGGCGTCAACACCTCGCGGAAACGGACCTCGAGAGCATGCGAGTCACTTGGCAACCGTTCGCAGCCGAGATCGGCAATCCAACGACCCTTAGAGAGACGACGCTGGCAGTCGATGAAGTGCTTTCAGACCGAAGTCCGCAGACGCAGCGTGAAATCATTCGCCTTGCGACCGGCCTCGTAAAGGCCGAAGAGTGGCAAACTAACGCGGCCTATAACTTCTTTGCCGATCTCGGTCGCGGTGCGCTTGTGAAGGATTACGCGCAGTTCGCTGCCATCACGGTTCGCCTCTATCTTATCTTTAGTGTAGGCCTCGCACGAGGCTTCATTGGACCGCGTGCGAGCAATATAGCCGACCTGGAGTATCTTTTTTACGCACCTTTCTGCCACATATTTGTATCACGAGATAAACTTCATCGAATGCTGTGGGAGGCTGGCGCAGTTATCTCACCAGCAATGTTCGTCTGGGGTGACGCCGTCAAGGCGGACTTGAAACGACGGGCCGCATCACGCGATACAATGTCCCAAGATGAATGGATCGCGCTTCGCAAAGAACACGGCATATGGCCCGAACCCGCTGACGGTTCGCCGATCTATGCTGCTTGGGAACGGTCGATGCCGCCTTCTTCCAAGGGTCCACGTAGGCCGGTCGACATGAGCAAGATCACGCCGGAAATTATGGCGAAACTTCGGGAGTGGATGCGCTCGTTCGATGAATGAACGGAGCGTGGTGCCAGGGCAGTTGGCGCCGCCGCCCGCTATTGTTTGCGAAAGCACGTAAGATGGGGATAGCCTGATGAATCACTTGATCGTGATAGATTGGTCGATTACGGCATCCATCGCCGCCATCGTTGCGGCCGTCGTGGGGATACTCTCTTTTATCTACGCGATAAAAGGTTTGCACCAGGCGCAGCGTCAGACCAAACTCGCGGAAGACTCGCTCAAGGCGGCGACGGCCGAACTGGCGCTGACTGAACAGCAGCTCAAATTGACGGAGGTGGCTTCTCAACAGACCACCGAGTCCTTAAGACTTAGTCGCGAACAGGTCGAGCAGATGCGGCGTGCGGACGCCTCCCGGCTACAAGGTATGGCACCACGCGTGGTCGCGAAAATGCAACCAATCTCATCGACCGTCGACAGTTATGTGCTGACCTTACACAACTCTGGAGCAACGGCGCTCTATATCTTTCTGACCGGCTATCAGGCAGACGGGCAGATTATGCGCGAGTTCATCCAAAAGTTAGACCCGAACGAAAGCCACGTTGTTCAGGGCGTGATTACCAACGGCCCAGCAAAGTTTCTCCAATACGTACGTATCCGAGCACAAGACACGCTCGGGAGCAAATATATTACGGAATATCGCTCCCTTGGGGGCACGCTAGCCTATCCCGTGTTTCGAACGCCCTGGATTGGTTCGGACGTTCTTCCGCGTCCGGCTCGATGCTCTGATGAGGTCTCCTGGGATGTTGAACATTTTGCGCGCAATCCGGGGCAAGAAGATGAACCGACAGAGTCGGGCTTCGATATCACTGCGCCGGCCTAGATCGGCGAGCCCTTAGTGCGCGCGTTTAGCCAAGACTTTCTGCGGCTCTTTCTTTGAGTTTTTGGCCTTGCGTGCGGCCTTCGCAGCCTCCGCTTCCGCTTTCATCTCGTCTCGCGCCTGTAGAACCGCACGTCGGCCCTGTTCAATGAGGTGGGCATCACGGGTGAGATCGGCCTCAAGTTTCATCCTGGCTTCGGCAAACTCAGCCGTGCGATCCTCATCCGAATCCCGATGCCATTCACTCGGGTCGGGTTCTGTGACCGGAGCATGGGGCGTGAATGTCCAGATGTCCCTATTCTTTGAGGCCTTCTTTGCCTTCGTAGTCGGCTTGCGCTTCGGCTCAATGATGGTCAGGAGTTCGCGCGTGGATGAACGGATAATCTTGCCGGCAATGCCCATCTCGGCTAGGGGCTTCGTCGAGCAGAGCAGACCGACGATCATCAGCGCATTCCAGCCGGTACGGCTCTTACGGTTCTTGTGTTCTTCATCGTCGGGAAAAACAAACGAAACCCGATTCTTCAGGAGCAAGACATCAACAGCCGCATTGATGACTGCGAGCTGCGTAATCGTGTCGGTATGCACGGGCAGCAGGAGATAGACGCGATTTCCGGCTTCCGCTTCCTGGATTGCTCGCTGTATCCACGGCTTCGTGTCCGAAAACGGCGGATTGCAATAGGTCCCATCGGCCCACGGGTGTTCGAGCCCGTTTTGGTCCTGAGTGTAGGTGACCTTGGCTTGGATCGGTGAGCCACCGTTGCTCGGATAGCACGGGTCGCACGCAATTTCGCCACCGAATGCCCACGTAATCGCCGCGGCAATATCTCGTGGCGTGTACCACTCGTCGCCCGTCACCGTGCGGATCTCCCGGAGGATGCGCCCGGGTTCGGCATTCGGTGCCAGCAATTTTGCCAGGACATCCTGACGGCGATCCGGCGGCACGGCGATGAGGTCTTCGACGTGCTGGAACTGGTGAATCAGACCACGCTGGACGAGGCCAACCGATTCTTGCAGCCACGCCTTCTCTTGTGGATCCCGGGCCGTCTCGATGGACTTCAGAATGGCGGCTGCACGGGTGATGTTGGGGGCGCTTCCGCCACCGATATATTTTGCCGCTACCTCGGTTAGACGGCCGGAACCTGTAAATTTTTTACGGTCGCGCTTCAGCGAGTCAAGCAAATGCGCTGCGGCAAAGATTTTTTGGGCGACGGTATACGGATAGCCCGCCATCGACTGAAGCACAAACTCCGCGTGTTTCTCCCGAACCTGCTCTGGGGCAAACCTGGGCGTCAGACCCAATCTCAGGCAGACGCGTAGCGTGGCCCGGCCGTCCATAATCCGGCCCTGCTCATCGAGCGTAATCTGGTGGATCTGGCCCAGTGTTCGCATAGACTCGACGTACGCATCGATCTGCGCCGGACTGTGTTCGGGAACGAACCGCCGGAGTGGGTGGACAACGTAGTCGCCGATCCGGACCTCACTGGGGTCAGCTGTTGGCTCGGTCACCGGGCATCCCGGACAATCTGATCGAGATCCATCCCGAGAGCACCGGCGATAGCCAGAAGCGTCAGGTACGACGGATTTCCGGTGCCACGCTCGACTCGTCTCAGAAATTGGACCGATACCCCGGCGGCCTCTGCCACCGCCTCTTGCGTCCGGCTCGTGGTTACCCGCCGCCGGACAACAACGTCGGCCAGCCGTCTAAGCGCAGCGGCTTCATCCGATTCTCGTGGCATCCGATCATGGTCGCCTGCCCCTGCCTTGAAGGAACAGAACCTATAGTGGCGGTATGATCCGGGCCGCCAACTCGCTATCCCGGAGGGTGCCCTTGCTGTTCCGACCGATTTCCGGCGTCCTGATCGCCGCTGTCTCCGTGCTCCTTGTCGCTTGCGGAGGTGGAGGCGGTGGCTCGTCGCCGGCTCCCGGAGGAGGCTCCGGAACGGTCACCTCTCCGACGGCATCTCCAGGCTCGGCGTCACCGTCGCCACACGCGTCGGTCGCACCATCGGCATCGCCGTCGGTCGCGCCGAGCCCATCGCCATCCCCGTCAGGAGCGGTCTCCCTCTCTGGGACGATGGTGGACTATAACACGGCAGCCGCGATCTCCGGGCTCACCGTCATCGTTGGCCCAACGCCGAATCCGGCGACGTGTGCTGAGGCGCAAACGCAGTCCGTCAACACCTGCGGCGTGGTCGCGTCGGTGACGGCAACCACAACCACCAGCGCAAACGGAACATTCTCGGTCACGGGCCTTGCTGCCGGCACGTACATGCTGATGGTCGGTCCGACAAACGGCTCGTATGCGACCTTGCATCGCACGGTCACGATTGCATCGGGTACAACGACCGCTCTCGGAACGATTCAACTCACGGCGCTCAACTCAACGATTCAAGCGTGGCTCGCCGATGTGAACTACCAGCGCTCGAATGTCGCGACGCCGCAATCGTTCGCGAATCTCGTCGTCGATGAATACTTAGAAGAGCAAGCAAATCTGTGGGCCGCAAACGTGGCCGCAGGAACAACGCCCTACACCGATGCGGGCGTAGCACCGTACCAAACGGCATACGATAACTCGCCCGGCGCAATGTACAACATTGGAAATTTCTATCACAACATCGCTGTTGTTCCACCGGGTGATACGCAAGAAGAGGGTGATGCAGGCTATATGTCCGAGCAAACAGCCGCGAATGCGTGTGGACCCTATGGTGGTAACTGGGTCGAGTGCGCGGCAAACGGCGACCCGGGTCCCCACTACGTTGACATCGCCGAGACCGCCGACGTATGGGTCGGGCTCGGGACGACAACCGCGCTCTACTCGCCGTCTCCATCAGCCGGATCGCCGTCGTGTATCTTCTTCGCAGGCAATCCCGCCGGACCGCTCCCTAATAGCATCCATCGAAAGTAGGCAAAAACCGGGGATTGAGTACATTCCGTTCCCCGCTCAATTAGTGATACGATCTGAAATCACGACGCGAAATGGGCCATCTGGAAACCGGGTACGGACGGTGACTCGGTCGAAATATTTCAAATGGCCCACTTCGCTAGTGAGGACGAGATGCTCGACGCTATGGGCGGAGCTTACTCCGCGTACCCCGGTAAAGCGCCACGCGGTATGACGAAAGCGAAACAGCGGGCATTCGTCGCACCGAACATCTACACGTGGGCTGAGTGTGACTGCAAGGGAATGCCATCGCCTAAGCGCGGTGGCTACTTCGTCCATGGCAGCGAAAACTGCCCGATCCACCGTCACGTCAAGGGAAACGTCAAAACCGATTCGGGAGACGCATGATCGCAAAGAAAATGCCGGGCCGACTTGCGAAAGTTTCCTTTGCACTCGCTACGATGCTCATGGTCGTTTCAGGCCCAGTCGGAGCAACCGTGACTCTGACCATGGATGGTGTGTGGTGGCAATCGCTCACGAAGAACGAAAAGATTATCGCAATACAGGGGATCCAAGCCGGGATTTCCTCAGGCTATAGAGCTGGCTGGTTCAACGCGATTGGAACCTTCAAGGTGCCGCCTAAGGTTCGGCTTACACCAGAGGCCGCAAAGAAGAGTGGCTTTATCAAGCCACCGTACTTCTCAAAGTCGTTCGCGGCCTATGCTCACGAACTCGACCACTGGTACGAAAGCCACCCACAATGGACGGACATACTCCCCACCGTCCTTTTGAGAGATTGCTTTGCTGACGAGCCAATCTTATCACGAGCGAATTGCGACCGCCTTGGGAGCAACGCCGACAAGTAATATCAACGTGCCTCGTGCAGGTGGTCTAAGGCCGCTGTCACGACCGCAGCGACCGTCGCGGGTTCAATGGCGAATCGTTGCGGATCGAAATGCTTGACCCGCTCTTGTAGCCTACTCGCGATGGTTCTGCCCGATGCGACAGACGGCATCAAGAAGCCATCAGCGCCGACGGTGTGCAGCACCACGCCGCGGCTGCCGGCCGTGATCGCCAGCGTATCATCGTCCGGACGTGAGACCTCGACGTGCACAGATCTCTCGCCGACGAGCGCACTGATCGCGTCGAGCCATTCCACCTCATCCAAGTGCATTCGGCCTTTGTATACTTGCTGAAAACGAATACCGTCTAGCGTGCTTCCGACTCCTCGACATCTTCTGGGTCTTTGGTTCGTAGTCGAGAGTCATTCGGCATTACCGGGTTCTTAAGATGCAGACTTCCCGTAACCGTCTCGTACTTGATGCGATGATCTTTCCATTCACGATATCGGAATGCAGGGGCGATGAGGCAGCCGCCCCTGGAACAAGATGGCAGGTCAATCTTCGCAGTGACATAGCCATCATAGGCGGCAAGGACTACGACTTCCGGCTCTATTCCCGGAAGAATGAAATGCACGGTGTCCGATGCCGCCGCCGATTTACCAGCGCTGTATGCAAGACCGGAAAGGTAGACACAGGTTGCGGCAATTGCGAGAACCGTCCCAATGACCAGCATCCGTGATGCCTCTTCTGAAAACAGCTCTTTGCCCCGAATGAGGCGGAAGATAAGACTAATAAGAAGAGGGAGCATCGAAAAAACGAAAAGCACGAGACTCGTGACGGCTATGCCCTTTGGGATATCTCCGGTCTGTTGAACAGATCGAAAATAAAGATACATCCCGCCGCCGCCAAGCACTGATACAAGCGCACGGAATCCAATGGCTATCACGAAACGAGTGAGGAGAGGGGTCGCATCTGGCTTTATCGGCTGCCGCGGTGAGGACGTTCCGATTGTGCCTACTATCGCGAAGATAATCCCCAACGTCGCAGGGACTGCGTAAAATATGACATCGTAAACGCGTGATGGATCCGGCTTAACAAGCTCGGGTGGGATACCAAAATAGCTCGCGGCACCGCGCGCTACATTGTAGGACAGAAAAATGCAAACCAGCGGAACAAGACTAACGGCGAGAAGAATCGGTCCTACGTAGTCTTTGAGCCAATCAAGAATTAGTCGAGTTTGGTTCCTGCGTGTGTCCGATACGTCATTGGGAGATGGCGGCGTTTCAACGCTCACGAGTCCGACGCTCCTTGTCAGAAAATGTCGGGTGCCAATAACACCGAATTTCGCACGGATATTGGCTTTCGCCGCGACACCCACTTATTTTCACCCGGGTTCGCGAGGCATGAATTGAATACCGTCTCAGCAGGGCAACAACCGGACCAAGATCAACGTCTGAAGTGTCCTCTTGAGGGATCGAAGGAAGGTACTGCGATGTTCAGACGGGTCCTGATAACGCTTCTTACCGCGGCGTTTTGTCTCTCGCCTACGACTTCATTTGCACGAAGTCATAAAGCGCCGGTCTCAACCGGCGCGCTGCAACTCTTCAGCACGGAATCGGCGGCACAGGCGCATTGCCCATCCGACACCGTCGTTTGGCTAAACACGAATAGCGGGATCTATCACGAGAAGGGCATGCGCTGGTACGGGCGCACGAAGTCGGGCGCATACGTTTGCAAGAAGGAAGCCGATGCGGCCGGAGACCGCGACACGAGAAACGGGCAGTGATTGTTCATGGACGACCGTGAATCCCTACAAGATCAGATTCGTTCGGCTGTTAACGACGGAATCGAGCACTTTCGTGTTACGCGACCGGACGCGACCATAAGCAACGACACCATCGATATTTTAATGGGCTTCGTTGATAGCGATTACACTGCGCAGAGGCTTGGTGAAGACAGGCTTTCCGAGGTCGCCGAATATACAAGCAAATTCTTGTTTCGTATCGCCGATGCGTACCCTGAAATAATGCCTAACGTTACCAAGAAGGGTCTCTTTCCACATCAGCAGGAGCCTTGGACGCCGGAACGGATTGTGATCGATATGAATAGCCTTCGGCGAGCTCGCACGCAGTTTTTCTGCACGATCTTTCCCTTTTGTAAACCGGATTGAAAGACTCTGACGCCCTAGACGACGTTTCCAACTATATTAGTGTCGTCGAGGGCCTCGCGACAGGCGCCTTGGTGTTCAGTGTTGGGCTACTTTCTACGCCTTTGACATTTCCGTTAGCGGGTCGAGCCGCACTCATCTGGGGATGGGGACTTCTTCTAGCCTCAATTTTCTTTTCTATACTCGCTCGAGGCGTCGTTGTCTCGCAAAAAGAGCGTAAGGACTTTAAGACTCGTACCAGAGGACTAATTTTCACAGCGCTACCAATGGTCATTGCGTTCTTTGCAGCGTGCGTCCTAATCGGGCTCTCGGTGATCTCTTCCGTTCATGATCTTCCGTTTGTTGAGACCTACAATGTGAAGACACCGAGCGAGGCTGTTAAGGCAGCATCGAATGCTAAGTCGCTTAAGGCTTGTGCCGCTTTCTACAACGTCAAGGAAGTTAAATCGATAGACGGTCTCGAGAAACCGCAAGACGACGATTGGGAAGTGACGTACTCCCGAAATGATTTGCGGATAAACACAGCTTGCCACAGCAAGAAATCAGACATCCAAGTGTTTATCGATGCCAAGACAGGCGAGACTTTTTAGGTTGGGGATTCGGACAATTTCTTCGCAATGTCATCGTAGGGAATTGGCAAGAATTTCGGTCGTCGAGACGCGCCTAGCACACTGCTATCGGCCTTCGAGTCTCCAATTGCCTCAATCCGATGCAAGAATAGCTGACAAATTGACATTCCGGGCCGCATCTCGATAGGCATATCCCCGAGGTTGCTCAGCTCCAGGGTCAGGCATCCTTTGTAACCGGGATGCACACCAGTGGCAGTAGCAATGATGAGCCCCGCTCGCCCCCAACTCGATTTCCCGACGACGTAGGCCGAGATGTCTCCCGGGAGGCATATCCATTCGAGCGTAATGGCGAGCACGAATGCACGCGGATGCAAGAAGAATGATTTCCCAAAAGGCACAAACGTCGTTACTGGCTCGATAAAATCATCGGCCCCAACTTTGAGGACACCCGTTCTTGTTTGACGCGATTGTGAAAACCATGTGCCGAGCCGTAGATCGATAGATGCTTGCGGGTGCTCTCGGATCTTATTGAGATCAGGCTGAGGCACGATAATCAGGGGGTCTTGCGTGTCAGGCGAGTTGCCTTTATCGAGCATATCGGCAACCTGCGTCGTTCCGATAGCCATTATGCTAGTCTTCGCTCTATCTCAAAGATTTCAAGATTCTTGAGGACGAGGTCTCTCAACACTTCACGACGATTCTCATGAATTTTTGGATACTCTTTCCACATGGTATCATCGTTATAGGCAATCCACGCGGCGTTGAAAATATCAGCGAGGTACGCAACGTTGTCTGCCGGCGCCACCAAACGGAATCGTGCTAAAATCCGATCCAGCCGAACCTGGTCAGTTCCCGGGTTTACTCCGGCCGTAAGTGCTCGCGCCTTTTCCAAAAGATGAGGCCATATCGCTGCTGAGGCTTGCTCGGCGATTTTTAGTAGCAGATTGTCTGACGGTGTAGACCTACTTAGTGTGGGATTCACGGCAATACACTTCGCAAAATGCTCAGGTGGTTCTAGTCCGAATGTTTTCCCAGCTTCGCCAAGGCGGTCTACTCTCGTTCGCAGATCAGGATACATTGGTGAGTGCGCGGTAAGTCCGGGCGAAAGCGTATAAGCAAAAGCGTTATAAAACGCCATTCCAAAAACACCGAGACCCACAAAATCGCAGAACATTTCTTCGCATTGACGCGTACACCAAAGCAATGCAGTAAAAAGCGGTCCGGTGTTCATTTGCGTGTCGAGTTTATCAGGATCAATATTTGCAAATTCAGGGAAATGTTTAACGCACTCATCCCAAAGCTGGCGGATAGCCGCCGTTACTTGTTCACCAATAATTTGCCGTAGTTCTTTATCCAGGTTTTTTCTGAGCCAGAGCGCGTGGCCGAGTTCGTGGCCCGCAAGCGGCAAGAGAAGGGGATTTGATGATTCACTCGCGGGAAGACCAATTAGGAGAAAGTCCTTCAGTTGCGCGACGGGATCCCATATAAATGGCTGATATTCCCATTCGGAAGAAAAGACCAGTTTGATCGTACGATTCTCAACAGGGACAGTCGGCTCAAGCAGGTCACCAGCTAATCGTCGAAATGGGCCAAAGGCTTCGAAGGCATTTCGCGTCGCGGTAGAACGGACGATAAAGCCTATCAGCGGCAAGTTGTCGGTGATACCCTTTAGCGCAACCTCGCACGTGTTCACGATCATCTTCGGAGCGCTGTTGTCGTCCAGTCCGTCGAAAGTGGAGAGAGAATGAGAGAAGAGACGCTGTAGTGACTTCAGCGCCTCTTCGGAGTCTTTGTAGGGGAAATCAGAGAAAGCGGTTCGCTCGAGTTCCGCGAGGACGGCTTGAATGCGTTGACGCGCAAATTCGAGCACTGCTTATCAGTATCGGTACGGCTTGGGCATCCGGTCGTAAGTGGAGCTGGATAGCGCCATGGCGCTGCGAGAAAGCGTGATGCACAGATCCATGAGTTCCCGCGCCTCCTCAATATCTTTTGTCTCTACGACCGCGTTTAAGCGGCCGGTGAGCGCCTTAGCCTGATCGAAGAAGTCCCCGATGGGAACTGCGTGATTCTCATGCGAGCCGCCCGCAAGGGCATGTTGCACGGCAGAGGCCGTACTCAAATCCATGCTGCTTGCTGACTCAAGGTCGGACGAGAGAATCGTGACAAGCGATTCAACCGCGCCCAAGTCTTGTGTCCGTCCCAGAGTCAGGTCGTCGAGCGATCTGGCCGCTGCTGAAGCGACCGCCGCGAGGTCGACGCGTTGGCCGGTCTCGTTGGTGATGCGCATGGTGCGAAGCATAGTACCCCCGTCGGACGGCGTCACCTGCCGGAACGGACCATCCGGGCCAAAAAAGTCGAACGCCTGTTCCTGTCTTAAGTATACTATATATAATATTTTGAGTAAAGGGATGCGATAAGGTATGATGCCTGTCCTTGGGATCGGTATTGTGGAACTCAAACAAACGCTGTCGGATAAAGCGGCATCTCCCGCTGTGACTCCGGCAACGCGACTTACCAACGAGCAGTTACGCCTTAAAGCCCTTTGCAGTCAAATGGGCAAAGCGCCGCCTGTCCACCCGGAAACCGAAATCGGCCTCATTCAGGCCCTGGTCTCGCGTAACAATCACCTGGAAGCCATTGAGGCAATGGGCAATCTCCTGGCCGAACACGGTCTCGATAGTCTTCGGAAGAGATATGACGTGGACCCGGAGCGATTTAAGAGCTATCGCAACCTGACCGGACTCACGCAGGCTGGCTTAGCCGAGCGTCTCACGGTCGGGAAGGAGCAGGTGTCCCACTATGAGACCGGCCGCAGCGGTATCGGCATCGAATCCTTATTGCTCGCCCTCTCCATCTTTGGGGTAAACGCCAGCGAGATTGTTCGGGACCCTCCATAACTTACGTTGCCGAGGCAGACGATCCACAAGAGTGATGACCCTTAATCGCTTCACGCATCCGTGAAGCGAATTACGGTGTCGATCCCGATCCATGCGACACCGCCGCCGACCGCTCTCAACTGTACACAATCGTCAGCCAGACCCGCGAGGACGACGGGCCATCCAGAAATCCGACCGGCCCGGCTATCCCGCGCTCTTCCTCGGGAGCGCGGCGGTCACGAAAACCCTCGTAGAAATTGCCGCCCGGGAGCCGGTGGCCGTCAACGACCTCCCGGAACGACGGCTCGTCACCGATGCCAACCTCGGGCACACCGTGCGCCGTCTCACCGCTCTGGGCCTCGTTCAGCGCTTCCATGACCACGAGCATGCCGGGCGCTATCTGCTCGCCCTCAATCCTGACCATCCACTTGTCGAACCCGTTCGGGCCCTGCTCCGCGGGCTTGCCGGCAAGAACCGGCTTCGGTGGGCTCCCTCCCCGTCGACCGGATTCCTTGGAGTCAACGAAGAGCCAAATGTGACCGAATTACGGATTTTCGGGCGAAGGGGCGGGGACATCGAGACCCTGTTTGGACACCCGAACCGGACCCTTGCCCTCATCCTGATCGGCGCACTCAAGCGGGTCGACCCCTCGACTATTGCCCGGCTCTGTGGCGTGACGACCGACGGCGACATGCTCCGCCTCATGGACCCTATCGAGGCCGATGGGGTCGTGGTGAGCGAAATGGTCGGGAGCATCCGACTCTACGAATTTCCGAAGACAGGCTGGGCCCCGACCGTGACCACCCTCATCGGTGAGATCCTCAACCGCGATCCCGTTCTCCAAAGCCGCGTCAAGGCGGCCAGGGCGTTAATGCTTACGGGCCGCTTTTCCAATCGTATCCATCTCCGACGTCAGCTCGGCTTCAAATGACCGAGGGCATCGCATGCCGTGGCTTCCGCCGCGCCACCACCGAATAGTCGGACTTCAATGCAGCACGGCCAAAATTCGAATAGTCGGACTTCAGCGCCAGAGAATTGTAAAATAGTCGGACCTCAAGCAATAGTCGGAGCGACGCGTCCCGGGTGGGACGAGTATTTCATGCAGATCGCGCAGACGGTCGCGACGCGGGCCACGTGTCCCCGGGCGAGTGTCGGCGCCGTGCTGACCCGCGACCATCGTATTTTGACGACCGGCTACAACGGTGCCCCACGGAACGTCCCGCATTGCACCGAAGTCGGCTGCTTGCTCGTAAACGAGCATTGCCAGCGCGCGACGCACGCGGAAGCGAACGCGATCGTGCAGGGCGCGTTGCACGGCGTCGGGCTCGCGGGCGCGATCGCCTACTGCACGCATCAGCCGTGCGTGAACTGTTCCAAACTTCTTATCAGCGCAGGGGTAGAGCGGATCGTGTACGATAAGCCGTATCCCGATGCGGTCGCGATCGAGTTGCTGGCGGAGGCCGGCGTCGCCCTGATTCCGTTTGCGGCGCTGCTGTCGCGGAGCACTTCATGAGTCCGATCATCATCATCGTGACGGCCCTGCTTGCGACGGCCACCAGCGCCTTTCTCACGCCCCTCGTGCGGCGGCTCGCCTCGCATGTCGGGATGGTCGACGAAGTCGGCGAGCGGCGCATGCACGAGATGCCGAAACCGCGCATCGGCGGGATCGCGGTATTCATGGGATTCGCCGTCTCGCTCTTCGCGATGCTCGGTTATCTGATCACCAAGCACGAGCTGCGCAATCTCGAGAACATCCACGATATCATCGGGCTGATGTTCGGCGGCACGCTCATCCTCGTCATCGGCGTGTGGGACGACGTGATGAGCATGCGTCCGCGCAACAAGCTGATCGCGCAGATCGTCGTCGCCGGCGTCTCGCTGCTGTACGGCTTCGTGATCCACGGCGTCGAGAATCCGTTCACGCACGTGTACTATAATTTTCCGCTCCCGCTCGGGTTTGCGATCACCATCGTCTGGTACGTCGGGATGATGAACGCGATCAACTTCATCGACGGGCTGGACGGCTTGCTGCCCGGCCTCACGGCGATCTCGGGCTTCTCCCTCACCGTCATCGCGCTCATGCACGGCCACCCGGAACTCGCGCTCATGCTTGCGGCGCTGGTCGGCGGCGCGCTCGGCTTTCTGCCCTTCAACTTCAATCCGGCGAAGATCATCCTCGGTGATTCGGGCGCGCTCTTCATCGGCTACGTGTTTGCGACGGTCTCGATCGACGGGGCGAGTAAGACCGCGGTCGGGATCTCGCTGCTCATCCCGCTCATCGTGCTTGCCCTGCCGATCGTCGACACGGCAGCCACGATCGTGCGCCGCACGCGCGCCGGCAAGAAGATTACCGAAGCCGATCGCGGGCACTTTCACCATCAGCTGATCTTCCGCTTCGGGTTGAACGTTCGTCAGGCGGTCATCCTTATCTACGTGCTGTGCTTTGCGCTCGGCGCGGTTGCGCTGTGGCTTTCCGGCGGTATCGGAACGACCCATCCGGCCGGCGTGTAACATGGCCCCGCTCCGC
>Ga0116231_10006640_pt1 | contig 21873 bp, 22 predicted proteins | sample S1TSphgellanicum_2_FD_89695 | JGI IMG/M metagenome (GOLD analysis project Ga0116231, IMG submission 89695) | Host-associated microbial communities from peat moss isolated from Minnesota, USA - S1T2_Fd - Sphagnum magellanicum MG | ecosystem: Host-associated > Plants > Peat moss > Unclassified...
GTTTTCCTTGCCGCTGTCGACGTGCACGATGAAATAGCCCTCGGAGCGACGCGTGATCGCGGCCACTTGCACCCCCGGTCGGCCCAAGGTCGTGAGCGCCTTGGTCAGTTCGAGTTCGCGGCCGGCGAAGGCGCCGCTGAGCACTTGCAGTTTCGCTTTGGGCAGCGCGGTCGCCGTCTCGGCAGCGGCGTTCAAGCTCGGCTTGGTCGAGACGGCCTTGGCGGCCTGGTCGACGGCTTGTCCGACGCGACGGATCCGGTCTTCGCCCTGCGAGCTCGGCGTGATCACCATCGTCTTCTCGAACTCGTCCTGCTCAACGTCGCCGTCCTGACTGTCGACGAAGCGCAATTGATGATGCCCGACGGTGATCACGTCACCGTGTTGCATGGCATGCTTCTTGATCAACTTGCCGTTGACGTAGGTGCCGTTGGTGCTGTTCAAGTCCTCGAGGAAGGAGTCATTGAGGATGTTGATGATCAGCGAGTGATGGCCGCTGACCGCCGGATTGTCGATACGAATGTCGTTGTCAGGCAGCCGCCCGATGGTGTAGCGCTCCTTGTTCATGTTGTATTCAGCCAGGACCTGACCGTCCAAGCTAAGCATCAGCCGTGCCATTCAGACTCCATACCTTAACCAAACCATCCCAAGATTTTCTCGAATATACGCCGGTGCGCCGGGAAGGGCTCGGTTACGTGCGCCATGATGACCGACACATTATCGCGCCCACCGTTGTCGTTCGAGAGCTGTATCAACTGCTTCGCGACGGTATCGAGATTAGCACTAAAGGTGCTGATTGTTAAATGGATGTCCTCGTCTTCGATCATGTCCGAGAGCCCGTCCGAACAGAGTACGTAATAGTCGCTCTTCTGCACCGGTTCCTCGTGGATCTCGACCTCGACGTTCTGTTCGACGCCCAAGGCGCGGGTGACGTAGTTCTTGTTGGTCGCGCGCTGCGCCTCCTGCTGGGAGTAGAAGCCGCGATCGACCAGTTCCTGCAGCAGCGAGTGGTCCAGGGTCATCTGTTCGAAGCGATTGTCGCGCAGCCGGTACAAGCGCGAGTCCCCCACATGCGCGATCGACATCCGATTGTCATGGAAAAGGCAGGCGACCACGGTCGTGCCCATGCCTTCGCACTGCGGCTGGGTCTTGGAGGTGTGGTAGATGATCTTGTTGGCCCGACGGATCGCATCTCGCAGGATGATGCTCGATCGCGTCAATCCAGTCTCCGGGTCGGGTACGCTCAGGTCCTCGCGCAGCACAGCATCGCGTACCAAATTGATGATGGTCTTGACCGCTATGCCGCTCGCGACTTCGCCGGCATTGTAGCCACCCATGCCGTCGGCAAGGACGTATAGCCCGATGTCGGGCTCGGAGCCGATCATATCCTCGTTGTGCTCGCGCACTTTGCCGGTGTCGCTGAGAGCCACGCTGGCGATCTTGCCCCGAAGACTCATGGGCGGCTGTTCTCAACGTCAATCATGGCATCCCGCTCGGTATACGTCCGCGACAGTCTTCGAGAGCGGCCGCCATCTGAGCACCGGTGTCGAAGCGCGACCCAGGATCCTTGGCCAATGCACGATCGATGACGGTTTCGACACAAGCCGGCAGATCAGGCCGCAAGGCACGCAGAGGCGGATGCGGCGCTTCGGCGATTTGCTGCATCAGTCCGGTCATCGAATCGGCCGTGAACGGGAGCCGTCCCGTCAACAATTGAAATAGGCTAACACCCAGGGAGAACAAGTCCGAGTGACCGGTCACAATTCGACCCTCCAGCTGTTCGGGTGACATGAACGACGGCGTACCGAGCACGATGCCCGTGCGAGTGCTGCCGGCGCCCGCGATCCGCGCAATGCCGAAGTCGGTGATCTTCAAGATGTCGGCGACCGAATCGTACATGAGGTTCGCCGGTTTGATGTCGCGATGCACGACCTGCTGCTTGTGCGCAAAGCCCAAGGCATCGGCCGTGCGGCCGATCAGTTCCAAGATCTTACGCGGTTCCAGCAACCGGTCCGAGGCCGCAAAATCGCTGAGATGGGAGCCCTTCAGATATTCCATCGCGATATAGGCGAGGCCGCCCTCCTCGCCGACGTCGTAGATCGTCACGATGTTCGGATGATTGAGGCGCCCGGCGGTTTCCGCTTCGCGGAAGAAACGCAGGCGTGCGTCGCGCAGTTCCGAGTCGCTGAATTCGCTGGCCAGGGGGATCGCCTTGATCGCTACCAGCCGATTGATGGCCATGTCGCGGCCCAAATAGACGACGCCCATGGCGCCGCGGCCGATTTCCCGCTCGAGACGATAACGGCCAAGCTGCCGGATCGTCGGTGCATCACGGTCTCTGCCCGCAGCCGGAAGCGCGCTCGCAGCGCCGCCCGTGGCCACGGCGAGGCCGGTTCCACCGAGTACGAGCGCAACGGTCGACTCGGCCTGCGGCGCGGTCGGCGCAGACGCGGCGCCAGCCGGCCGGAGGCTCGCCCGCGGGGCGCCGATCGCAGATCTGCCGCTGCCCGGCGCGCCGGGCAGCGTGTCGGCGGCGGTGGGGACGCCCGGCGTTCGGGCTGCGCGGTGGGCATTTCGCTCCGCATCCATCAAGCGACCGAGGCGCAGGCCGACGTCGCGGTAGCTGTTGTCGATACGAACCAGGTGTCGATAGACAGCGGTCGCCTGCGGCATGCGGCCGCGTTGCTCCAATTGGGTCGCGAGCATATACAAATCGCCGAGAACGGCGGCGTTGGGATTGCGCTTTTTCAATTCAGCGAAGCGTTGTTCGAAGTTGTCGAGGAGTCGCGCGGTATCCGTCAGCGGCTTGCCGCCGGCCGGCGGCGAAACTGCTCGACCGGCCGGAGCCAGCCAGCGGCTCCACAGCAGCATGCTCGCGCCCAAGCAGGCGAACAAGGTGCCGGGCATCCACATCCACGCGCTACCGCGACCGACGGCCCGGAGAATCAGGTCCAACACGAGGATGGCGACGCCGAGCAACGCTACAAGTAGACCCAATTTTCTCATTGAGTGGACATAATCAAAACCAATAACCAGCGGAGTATAGGTGATCGGGACGCTCGTGCAGCAATGCTACTCTCACAAATCCTAAGCAAAGGAGGCTCATGCGCAAGTCCAAAGAGGTCTACGTTTGCCAGAACTGCGAGGCGGCCGCGCCGAAATGGCAGGGGCAATGCCCGGCGTGCGGCGAGTGGAACACGCTGGCCGCGCAATGGGTGAGTGACGCGTCACGTTCCGCACCGGCGGTGCCCGCCGATCGCGGCGAACAGATTTCGACGCTGGCGGCGGAATCCCAGGGAACGCAAACACGGTTTTCGACCGGTTCTGCGGAGCTAGACCGGGTACTCGGCGGCGGAATCGTTCCCGGATCCGTGACTTTGCTGGGCGGCGATCCGGGAATCGGCAAGTCGACCTTGATGCTGCAGGCCGCCGCCGCGCTCGATACCGGGCGCCCGGTCCTGTATGCGACCGGCGAAGAGTCTTTGAGCCAAGTTGCTCTGCGCGGGCGGCGCCTCGGGCTCGAGGCCGCCACGGCGCGTCTGATCGCGGCGACCTGTGTCGAGCAAATCGTCGCCGCAGCCGCCGGGATGCAGGCGGGTGTCCTCATAGTCGACTCGATCCAAACGATGTATTCGGAGCGCGTCGAATCGGCGCCCGGCGCGGTCGCGCAATTGCGCGAGTGCACAGCGGCACTGGTCCGTTACGCAAAAGCTGCCGGCACGGCGGTGCTGTTGGTGGGCCATGTCACGAAGGAGGGACAGATCGCCGGTCCCCGCGTGCTCGAGCACATGGTCGACACGGTGTTGTATTTCGAAAGCGATACCGGCAGCCGTTTTCGCGTCTTGCGCTCGGTCAAGAACCGCTTCGGCGCGGCCAATGAAATCGGCGTCTTCGCGATGGTCGAACAGGGTCTGCGCGAGGTGACGAATCCATCGGCAATTTTCCTGTCGCGACACGCCGTGCCGGTCCCGGGCAGCGTGATCACGGTGCTGCGTGAAGGCACGCGCTCGCTGCTGATCGAGGTACAGGTGCTCGCCGATGCGAGTCTCGGCGCCAATCCGCGCCGCGTCGCGGTCGGTATCGACGGGAACCGGCTGACGATGCTGCTCGCGGTCGCGCATCGGCACGCGGCCCTCGCCCTGCATGCTCAAGATGTGTTTGCGAACGTCGTCGGTGGCGTGCGTCTCGCGGAAACCGCGGGAGATCTTGCGATCGTACTGGCGGTGCGCTCGAGTCTGCGCGACGCGCCCGTGCCGACCGGGCTCGTGGTCTTCGGCGAACTCGGGCTTGCCGGCGAGATCCGGCCCGTGCCCTTCGGCGAGGAACGGTTGCGCGAGGCGGCCAAACACGGCTTCACGACGGCGCTCGTTCCCGAGGCGAACGTGCCCCGGCGCCCCCCAGAGGGGATGCAGGTGATCGGCGTGACGCGTCTCAGCCAGGCGCTGGAGGCTGTCTAGCGCCGGGCCGCGCGTTTGCCGTCCGGGGCTTCGGCCGCCGCCCCATCGGACGGGGTCAGCGGCGGCGGCGGCGGCCTGATGCGCACGGTCTTGACGGCGTTGTCACCGGTCTGCAGGACTTCGAGCATGTAGTCGGAGAGCTTCAGGGTCGTTCCGGGTTCAGGGATCGTCTCGAGATATTCGACGATCAGCCCGTTCAGCGTCTTCGGTCCGTCGGTCGGCAGGTTCCAACGCATCGAGCGGTTCAGCGCCCGAATCGAGGACGCGGCGTTGGCGACGAAGCTGCCGTCGGCCTCCTTGTGAACGTCCTTGTGCATCATCGTCGCCGGATCGGTGGTGAACTCGCCCACGATCTCCTCGAGGATGTCCTCGAGCGTGACCAATCCCTGAATGTCGCCGTATTCGTCGACGACGAAGGCCATGCGGCGCTTGTCGCGCTGGAAATTGAGCAGCTGCATGTTCAAGGTCGTGCCCGACGGGACGAAATACGCATCCCGGCTCGTCGCCGCTTCGATCAGCGATTCGCGATCGAGCCGTCCGCGCGCGAGTTCATGGACGACGCGCTTCATGTGCAACACACCGATGATGCGGTCGATCTCGCCCTCGTAGACCGGCAGGCGCGTGTGCTGGCTCTGGCGCAATTGATCGACGATCTTGTCCCAGTCATCCTCGATGTCGACGCCGACGATCTCGACGCGCGGCACCATGATGTCCTCGACCGTCGCCTTCTCCAGGTCGAGGATGCTCACCAGCATCTGTTGGTGGCGGTGCGGAATCATCGCGCCGGCCTCCGCGACCACGGTGCGCAGTTCTTCGCTGCTGAGTGCGTTCGAGGCGCGCTGCTGGGATGCGCCGAGCAGCCGCAGCGTACCGTTCGCCAACAGGTTCGTCGCCCAGACGAACGGGTAGAACAGGATCAGCAGCGGCGTATAGACGTAGGCGGCCGGAATCGCGAATTGCTCCGGATGCAGCGCCGCGAAGGTCTTCGGGGCCACCTCGCAGAAGATCAGCAAGACGAAGGTCAGCGCGATCACGCCGATCGCCACCAGAAAGTCGCCGCCCAGGCGGAAAGCGATCAAGCCGACCAGGGTGGGCGTGACGACATTGACCACCGTGCTGAGCAGCAGGATCAGCCCGATCAGCCGATCGGGCTGGGCGAGCAGCGCCTCGGCGAGCCTTGCGCCACGATTGCCAGCTTTCGCGCGGTGCCTGAGGCGGTAACGGTTCAAGCTCATCAGCGCGGTTTCGCTGCCCGCGAAGAAGGCGGCGAGCAGCAGCAGGGCGGCCAGCGCCGAGAACAGGAACCCAAGTGACAAATGTTGCATCTTCGGCTTCGGATCAGCCCCAATGACGTCCCAGCAGAACCTCGAGCACGAACTTCGAACCGAAATAAGCCAGGAGCACGAACACGAATCCGGCGAGGGTGAGGCGGACCGCAAGCCGCCCGCGCCACCCGTAGCGCCAGCGACCGACCAGCAGCACGCCGAAGATCACCCAGGCGATCAAGGAAAATACCGTCTTGTGCTCGAGGTGCTGCGCGAACAGGTTGGTGACGAAGATGAAGCCGGTGAGCAGCGCCAGCGTCAACAGCGCGAACCCCGCCATGATGCTGCGAAACATGATTTGTTCGAGCGTGTCGACCGGCGGCAGTACGCTCAGGCCTGCGGTGAGCCGGCGCGTGCGCAGCCGGCGGTCGAGCACGAACAGCAGCACCGCCGTGACCGCGGCCGAGAACAACAGAGCCGCCGCGCCCATCGACAGCAGGATGTGGGCCGTCAACTCCCAGCCCGCATTCGCATCCTCGGCAAAGGCGGGCCCGGAGCGAGTCGCGGCGGCGCCGAGGGCCGCGCTGCCGAGCAGGATCGCGGTCAGGACGCGATTCTGGCGTTCGAAGGCGATGAAGCAGGCGAGCGCCGCGAGCGTCCACGCGAGCATCGAGACCGCCTCCAGCAGGCCGATCGAAAACGGCACGACCCGGCGCATCAAATGGACGATTGCGTCGCTGTGCGCGAAAATCGCGGCTAGGATCAGGCCCCAGGCCAGGGGATCCAATCGACGGTTGGTTACGCTGCGCAGCATGGCCCAGGCACTGGCGGAGTACAGCACGAATAAAGTCGCGGCGAGCAGCAAGGGTGACCCTAAATGAGGTGAACAGCCGTTATGATACAAGGACTTTGTTTTTCTAGCCCCTCGTGAGACCACTATGTTTGATCAACTGACCGAAAGAATGGGGACGGCGCTGCGCACGCTCTCGGGTCGTGGCCGCCTGACCGAGGACAATATCGAGGGCACGGTACGCCAGGTGCGGCTCGCGCTGCTCGAGGCCGACGTCGCCTTGCCGGTCGTCAAGACCTTCACCGATGCCGTCAAGGCGCGCGCCGTCGGCACCGAGGTGATCAAGAGCCTGACGCCCGGCCAGGCCTTCATCAAGGTCGTCCACGAAGAGCTGACGCGCCTCATGGGCGAGGCCAGCACCGGTCTCAACCTACGTGCCCAGCGACCGGTTGTGATCATGCTTGCCGGCCTGCAAGGCGCGGGCAAGACCACGACCGCGGGCAAGCTCGCGCGCTGGCTCATCGAGAAGGAGCGCAAGAAGGTGCTGATGGTCAGCACCGACGTGTACCGACCGGCGGCGATCCTGCAGTTGCAAACCTTGGCTGCGCAGGTGGGCGCCGGTTTCGCGCCCGCCGCAGCGAGTGAGGCGCCGCTCGCGATCGCCAAGCGCGCCCTCTCGCAGGCGATGCTGCAAGCTTACGACGTGCTGCTGCTGGACACGGCGGGACGGCTGCACGTCGATGCGGACATGATGGCCGAGGCCGCTCAACTCGAGGCGGAGCTGCATCCGCACGAACGTCTGTTCGTCGTCGACAGCATGGCCGGCCAGGATGCCATCAATGCGGCCAAGGCGTTCAACGAGGCGCTGAGCCTCACCGGCGTGATCCTGACCAAGGCCGACGGCGACGCGCGTGGCGGCGCGGCCTTGTCGGTACGCCAGGTGACGGGCAAACCCATCCTGTTCATCGGCACGGGCGAGAAGTCCGATGCGCTCGAGCTCTTTCAGCCCGAGCGCATTGCCTCGCGCATCCTCGGCATGGGCGACGTATTGTCGCTGGTCGAACAGGTCCAAGAGCAAGTCGACCAGGAGAAAGCCGAGAAGCTCGCCAAGAAGATCGGCAGCGGCAAGAATTTCGATCTCGCCGACCTGCGCGATCAGCTCGCGCAGCTACAGCGCATGGGCGGCATGGCCGCCGTGCTCGACAAGCTGCCCGCGCAGCTGCAGGCGAATGCCGCCAAGGCGGCCGGCGCGGTGAACCCGCAGGCGATCAAGCGACAGATCGGGATCATCGACTCGATGACCCCGCGGGAACGTCGCCGCCCGGACATCATCGACGGTTCACGCAAGCGCCGCATCGCCACCGGTGCCGGTGTGCAGCTGCCGGAGGTCAACCGCTTGCTGAAACAGCACGACCAAATGCAAAAGACCATGAAACGGATGGCCAAGGGCGGGATGCTGAAGAACATGATGCGCGGCATGGCGGGCCGATTGCCCGGCGGCTTCGGTCCCTGAGATTCTGGTGGGCTTGCGCTAGGGGCGTCTTTTTCATTAGAATTGCCGGCTAGCTAGCAAAAGGTGCTCAAATGGTGACGATCCGATTGACTCGGCGCGGTGGCAAAAAGACCCCATTTTATCACGTGGTGGTCACGGACAGTCGCAAGCGCCAAGGAGGCACGAGTCTCGAGAGCGTCGGTCTGTTCAATCCCGTCGCGCGCGGTGCGGAAATCAAACTGCGTCTGAACGTGGCGCGCATCGAGCACTGGGTGGGGCAGGGCGCCCATATGTCGGACCGTGTCAAGCAATTGCTCACGTCCTTCCGCAAGCAAGCGGTAGCGGCCTAGGGACCTCAAGTCCGCGATGGGCGAGGATTCGCCGAGCGATGCATCGCCACAAGATTCATCGACGCGAATTGGCACGGCGTCGCTCGTCGAAATGGGTTGCGTCGGTGCGCCATTCGGCGTCAGGGGTTGGATCAAGGTCCGTTCGTATATGGACCCCCCGGAACGAGTCTTTGCAAAACGCCGGCTGCAGCTGTTGCGACAGGGTGGGGCGGAGACTTACAAGATAGAATCGACCGGCCGTAGCGGCGGCCAACTGACCGCCAAGCTCGTCGGCGTCGATGATCGAGATCGGGCAACGGCCTTGCGCGGTGCGCTCATCGTGGTCCCGCGTGCTGATCTGCCGGACGGCCGCAGCGAAGATTACTACCGCAGCGATTTGCTCGGTTGTGAGGTCGTGAACATGGCGGGCTGTCGTCTAGGCGTCGTCGATCATTTCATCGAGACACCGGCGCATGCCCTCATGGTCGTGCGCGGCGAGACGCAGTACTGGGTGCCTGCGGTACCGCAACATTTGCGGCGCGTCGACTTGGGAACGCGCCGAGTGGTTGTCGATTGGGACGAACCGGCGGCCTAGAGCGATGCGGATCGCCGTGGTGAGCCTGTTTCCGCAGATGATCCGCGAGGCCTTGGCGCACGGGGTCGTCGGACGGGCGGTCGAACGCGGTGGGGTCCAGGTGGAGTGCGTCGATCCGCGCGAATTCGCGCAAGATCTGCACCGCTCGGTCGACGATCGCCCCTATGGCGGCGGTCCCGGTATGGTGTTGAAGCTCGAGCCCCTGCTTGCCGCCGTGCGCAAGGCGGCCGAGGGGCTGCCGCAGGGCAGCCGGCGGGTCTTTCTCGGCGCCGACGGCGAACGCTTCGATCAGCGCCGGGCCCGGCAAGCCTTGGCGCTGCCGGGGCTCGTGCTGGTGGCGGGGCGCTACGAAGGCATCGACGAGCGGTTCATCGCCACGGAAATCGATGAGACCTGGTCGATCGGCGATTACATCGTCTCGGGCGGTGAGCTGCCGGCCTTGGTCGTGATCGATGCGATCGCGCGGTTGCTGCCCGGCACCTTGGGGTGCAGCGAATCGGCCGTCCATGAATCGTTTAGTGACGGCTTGCTCGATTGGCCTCATTATACGCGGCCACCCGTGCATGCCGCCGGCAGCGTGCCGGAGGTGCTGATCGGCGGCGATCACGCCGCGATTCGTCGCTGGCGGCTGCGCGAGGCCTTGGGGCGCACCTGGTTGCGTCGGCCGGAGATGCTGGAACGGCGCGGGATGAACGCGGAAGAGCGGACATTGTTGGAAGAATTCAAGAGCGAGCGCGCTCCCCGCGCAGTACAGAGCGAAGATTAAGTCATAGATGAGGTCGAGATCGTATGAATAAAATCATCCAAGCGTTGAACGGCGAACGTTCATTGGCCAAGTTTCCGGACTTCAATCCCGGCGACACCGTCGTCGTCCAGGTCAAGGTCGTCGAGGGCGATCGTGAACGCGTGCAGGCTTACGAGGGCGTCGTGATCGCGAAGAAGAATCGCGGTCTGAATTCCTCCTTCACGGTGCGCAAGATTTCGCATGGCGAGGGCGTCGAACGCGTCTTCCAGACCCACAGTCCATCGATCAGTGAAGTCAGCGTCAAGCGCCGCGGTGCCGTACGTCGTGCCAAGCTCTATTACCTGCGCGATCTGTCGGGTAAGGCGGCGCGCATCGAAGAGAAGATCTGAAGATCCGAAACCGAGTCGCCGAGGGCTTTGCGCCGGGAGGCGTTGAATGAGTTTTGGCTCGGCGCTGAAGCGGGTTTTCCTGCTCGTTTGGCGGATCCTCGAGGGGATCCGCAAGACCTTGAGCCTCGTGCTGCTGCTCGTGATCTTCGGTTTCCTGCTTGCGGCCCTGCATACCTCGATCCCGGTGATCCCGCGCTCCGCCGCGCTGGTTCTCGAGCTGCAGGGTGAACTCGTCGAACAGCTCTCCTCGGATCCGCTGCGCCGCGCGATCGGGCAGGCCTCGGGCGGCCCGGCTCCCGAGACGCTGCTGCGCGACGTGACCGATGCGATCGCGGCCGCCAAGGACGATGCGCGCATCAAGCTGATCGTGCTCGATCTCGGCGATCTCGCCCCTTCGGGTCTCTCCAAGCTGCAAGAAATCGGCGCGGCCCTGCGTGACTTCCGGGCAGCCGGCAAGCGCGTCGTCGCCGCCGCCGATTCCCTCGACCAGACACAGTATTATCTCGCGGCTCAGGCCGGCGAGGTCTACCTCGATCCTTTGGGCTTGGTGTACATCGACGGTTTCAGCTACTACCGCATGTTTCTCAAGGACGCGATCGACAAGCTCGGCGTCGACGTCAACGTGTTTCGCGCCGGCACCTTCAAGAGCTTCACGGATCAATACTCGCGCAGCGACATGTCTGCGAGCGAGCGCGAGGAGAGTTCCGCGTGGCTCGGCGTGCTGTGGAGCGCCTATCAGCGCGATGTCACGCACGCCCGATCGCTGCCGCCGACGGCGCTCGACGACTACGTTGCGCAGGAACCGGCGGCGCTCGCGGCATTGCACGGCGATGCGGCGCGCCTCGCGGTGCAGCGCGGCTTGGTCACGGGCCTGAAGAGCCGGCGCCAGCTCGCCGACGATCTGAAGTCCCTGGTGGGCGAGGATGCCGACAGCCATTCGTTCAACTCCGTCGAGATGAGTCAGTACCTGGTTTCGGTCCGCTCCAAGCGCGCGCTCAAGCCGAAGTCGGAAGCGCGAATCGGCATCGTCGTGGCGGCGGGTGAGATTCTCGACGGCCGGCAGCCGCCGGGAACGATCGGCGGCGAGAGCACGTCCGATCTGCTGCGTCAGGCGCGCTATGACACCAGTGTCAAGGCCGTCGTGCTGCGCGTCGATAGTCCCGGCGGCAGCATGTTCGCATCCGAACAGATCCTGCGCGAGGTGCAGAGCTTGCGCAAGGCGGGCAAGCCGGTGGTCGTATCGATGAGTACCTATGCAGCCTCCGGCGGCTATTACATATCCGCCGCGGCGAACGAGATCTTCGCAAGTCCGACGACACTGACCGGCTCGATCGGCGTATTCTCGGTCGTGCCAACGTTCGAGCGAACGCTCGAAAAGCTCGGCGTCAAAGTCGATGGCATCGGCACGACGCCGCTCGCCGGCGGCATGCGCCTCGACCGAGTCTTGAGCGCCGACACACGGGAGATTCTGCAGACCTCGGTCGATCACGCCTATGCCGAGTTTCTCGAGCGGGTTGGCGAGGGCCGCAAGAAGAGCGTCGAGGACATCGACAAGATCGCCCAAGGGCGCGTCTGGGCAGGTGCCGACGCCGAGCGGATCGGCCTCGTCGACCATCTCGGCGGGCTCCCGGATGCGACGGCTGCGGCTGCGCGCCTCGCGGATCTAACCGGCGATTACGGCGTCGACATCATTCAACCGGAGCTCAGTCTGCGCGAACAGGTGTTGTTGCAGTTGCGCTCCGAGGCGCTGTCGGTGGGACGGGCGGTCGGCCTCTTCCCGAGACGCGGCGAGATCGAACGCATGCTCGATCCGGTGCTGGAACAGGCGCGCGCCGTGGCGCGACTGAACGACCCGCGCGGCCTCTACGCCTATTGCTGGTGTACCCAGCCGACGCTGACGTTCAGAGCGCCGTCCAGTCGAGAATGACCTTGCCGGATTTTCCGGAATTCATGATTTCGAAGCCTTCGAGGTAGTCGCGAATCCCGAGACGGTGCGTGATCACCGGACGCACGTTCAAGCCACTCTGCAGCATGCTCGCCATCTTGTACCAGGTCTCGAACATCTCGCGGCCGTAGATCCCCTTGATCACCAGGCCTTTGAAGATCACCTGATTCCAATCGATCGCGGTCTCGCCGGGCGGAATCCCGAGCATGGAGATGCTGCCGCCGTTGTTCATCGTCCGCAGCATCTCGCGCAGCGCCGAAGCGTTGCCGGACATTTCGAAACCGACGTCGAAGCCTTCCTCCATGCCGAGGTCGCGCATCGCGTCGTCCAAGGACTCGCGCGCGACGTTGAGCGCCTTCGATGCGCCCAGGCTCAAGGCGAGATTCAGGCGGTAGTCATTCACGTCGGTGATGACCACGTGGCGTGCGCCGCAATGCCGGGCGATCGCCACCGCCATGATCCCGATCGGGCCCGCGCCGGTGATCAGCACGTCCTCGCCGACCACGCTGAAGGCCAGCGCCGTATGCGTCGCGTTGCCGAACGGATCCAATATCGAGGCGATATCGTCGTCGATCGCGGGTGAAAGTTTGAACACATTGGTCGCCGGGATCGTCAAATATTCGGCGAAGGCACCGGGATGATTGACGCCGACGCCGAGCGTGTTGCGGCACAGGTGGCGCCGGCCGGCACGGCAGTTGCGGCAATGACCGCAGGTGATGTGGCCTTCGCCGGAAACGCGGTCGCCGATGGTGAAACCGCGTACTTCGCTGCCCACCGCGACGACCTCGCCCGCGTATTCGTGGCCGACGGCCATTGGCACGGGCACCGATTTTTGCGCCCAGGCGTCCCAGTTGAAAATGTGCAGGTCGGTGCCGCAAATCGCCGACTTGCGAATCTTGATCAGCACGTCATTGTGTCCGACCGAGGGTTCGGGAATGTCCTGCAGCCAGATCCCGGGTTCCGCGCGTGCCTTGACCAGTGCCTTCATGGTATGACTCCTAGCTCGCGGCCGGCCTTCGCGAACGCCGCGACCACGCGATCGAGTTGCAGGGTCGAGTGCGCCGCGTTCATTTGCGTGCGAATCCGCGCCTTGCCCTTGGGCACGACGGGGTAGGAGAACGCGACGACGTAGACGCCCTCGGCCAGCATCTTCTCGGCCAAGGCCACCGCGAGCGGCGCCTCGCCGAGCATGATCGGAATGATGGGATGCTCCCCCGGCATCAGCGCGAAGCCTAGCTCCTGCATTGCGCCGCGGAAATGCCGTGCGTTCGCATGGACGCGATCGCGCAACTCGGGCGAGGACTCGAGCAGGTCGAGCACGCGCAGCGTGCCGGCGGCCACGGCCGGCGCGATGCTGTTGGAAAACAAATAGGGGCGTGAACGTTGCCGCAGCCAGGCGACGATCTCGCGGCGCCCGGCCACGTAGCCGCCGCTGGCGCCCCCCAAGGCTTTGCCGAGCGTGCCGGTCAGAATGTCGATGCGCTCCATGACGCCGCACAATTCGTGCGTCCCGCGGCCGCGCGCGCCGATGAAACCGGTGGCATGCGAATCGTCCACCATGACGAGGGCGCCGTACCGGTCCGCCAAGTCGCAAATCGCGGCGAGCTTCGCGATCGAGCCGTCCATCGAGAACACGCCGTCAGTGGCGATCAGACGCAGCCGGGCGGTCTGCGCCTCCTTGAGACAGGCCTCGAGTTCGTCGAGATCGCCGTTCGCATACCGCAGCCGCCGCGCCTTGCAGAGCCGGATCCCGTCGATGATGCTCGCATGATTGAGCGCATCGCTGATCACGGCATCGCTCTCGTCGAGCAAGGTCTCGAACAGGCCGCCATTCGCATCGAAGCACGACGAATAAAGGATCGTGTCTTCCATGCCGAGATAGGCGCTCAAGCGCGCCTCGAGTTGTCCGTGCACGCTTTGTGTGCCGCAGATGAACCGCACCGAGGCGACCCCGTAACCGTAGCGGTCGAGCGCGGCATGCGCAGCCTCGATAACCGCCGGATCGTTGGCGAGCCCGAGGTAGTTGTTGGCGCATAGATTGATCATCTCACGGCCATCCTCGAGCCGTACCACCGCACCCTGGGCCGAGCCGATCACGCGCTCGCGCTTGAGCAGACCCGAGTTCTCGAGCTCAGCCGTGTTCCGACGCAGTCTTTCGCGAAATTCTCCGATCACGAGACATCCTTTCGGTCGGCGGAGGAACGATTGCAGGCGCTACGATTGCACGCGCTATTATAACGGCAATGCGCGACGACGAATCGGCCGACGGCGAATCGGGCGGCAGCCACCGCCTGGACAAATGGCTCCACTATGCGCGGTTCTACAAGACGCGCTCGATGGCCTCGGCCGCGATCGCGGGCGGCAGAGTCCACTTGAACGGCGAACGCGTCAAGGCCGCGCATCGCGTGCGAGCGGGCGATCGCATCACCGTCTCCTTGCAGGGGGTCGTCGGCGAATTCGAGGTGCGCGGGCTGCCGCTGCGGCGGGGTCCGGCGGCGGAGGCGGCGCACCACTACCTCGAGACACCCGCGAGCGAGGCGCGGCGCGCCGGTTTGCGTGAGCAGTATCGCCTGGCGCAGCAGAGCCGCCCCCGGCCGGACGCGCGTCCCGACAAGCGCGATCGTCGCCGGCTCATGCGGTTGCAGCGGGATCAGACATAAAAATAGGCGTCTACGCGCTGTAGGAGCCAGGCTCGAAGTCCGCGCCGTCGCCGGGTGCCGCGAACGCGCAGTCCTGCGCGTCTCCCGGCTGGACCCCCGTCCAATCGGCGCAATCCCATACTGCCGTTGCGAGTCCCGCGGTGGGCAGTTCGCGACGCCGCGCCGGCTCGCCGAGGCGGCTCGCCAATTGGCTCAAAGTGGGGTTGTGTCCGCAGATCAGCACGCACATTCTCGATGAGTCGCGGGCGGCGAGCACCGACCAGAGCGCTTCCGGGCCGGCCAGGTAGAGTTCCGGCACGCAGACGACGCTGCCCGGATCCAGGCCGCAGCAGCTGGCAACGAACCTGATCGTCGCCCGCGTCCGCTCGGCCGGACTCGCGAGCAGACAGTCGGGGACGAGCCCGCGTGCGACGAGCAGTCTTCCGATGCACTCGGCTTCGCGTTTGCCCCGTTCCGTCAGCCTGCGGTCTAAGTCCTCGAGCTCCGGCGCCTCGGGCTGTGCCTGGCCATGGCGCAACAGGATCACTCGCCGCGTACCCAAATCCTTCCCGCCTCGAGCTTGGTTGGAAAGACCCGCACCGACTCGTAGGCGGGTGGGGTCAGGGCGCGGCCCGTGCGCAGGCAGAAGCGTGCGCCGTGTCGCGGGCAGATGATCTCGCAGCCCTCGATCGCACCTCCGGTGAGCTGCGCATCATCGTGCGTGCAAATGTCCTCGATCGCGAAGAACGCGCCCTCGCAGTGGGCCACCGCCACTTGCCGGTCGCCGACGGCAACCGAGACGGAGTGCCCCTCGGCGATTTCGCCGGCCGGTCCGGCATCGATCCAGTTCATGCGCCGCAGCCTCGAGCTACATCATCCCGGTTTGCAGCCGGGCCTCTTCGGACATCATCGTATGATTCCACGGCGGATCGAACACCAGTTCCACGTTTGCGCGTGCAACCGTGGGGACTATCTGAACCTTGTCGCGGACGTCTTGGACGAGTACCTCGCCCATGCCGCAGCCGGGTGCCGTGAGGGTCATCTTGATTTCGACGGTGCGGGTCGCGTCCTCGTTTTGGTGAACGTCGCATGCGTAGATCAAGCCGAGATCGACGATGTTGACCGGAATCTCCGGGTCGTAGCAGGTCTTCAGCTGCTGCCAGACGACGTTCTTGATGTCCTCCTCGGAGGCTTCCGGCGGCACTTCGGGCGCCGTGGCGACGGTCATGCCGATGCCGTCGGCCTCGCTGCCGGGGACACGGAACAGGTTGCCTTCGACGTACACGGTGAAACTGCCGCCGAGCGCCTGGGTGATGTAGCCGACCTGCCCGATCTTGAGTATCACCTCGACGCCGGCCGGGATCGCGACGGCGCGGACGTCACGCTGCACGACGATCGGTTCGTTTTCATAGGAGCGCATGGCTGGATTGCTTACCTCGGAGGTCCGTCATTCGGTTGAAACCGCGGCGGAACCCGGCGGCTGATCGGACTGCAGGGCTTTGACGAGGGTGTGCCAGCAGAGGCTCGCACACTTGACTCGCGCCGGAAATTCCCGGACACCGGAGAGCGCGGCGAGCTTGCCGAGGACATCGTCGTCGACCGGCGCGGCGTCGTCGGTCAGCAACCGATGGATAAGCTCGAACAGTGCAAGCGCCTCGGTGCGCGTCTTGCCCTTGACCGCCTCGGTCATCAGCGACGCGGATGCCGTCGAGATCGCGCAGCCCGCTCCGTCGAAGCGAATGTCCTCGATGCGCTCGTCGCCGAAGCGCAGCCGCAGGGTCAAGCGATCGCCGCACAGCGGGTTGAACCCCTCGATGGTCGCATCGGCCGGAGTCAGGTCGCCGAAGTTGCGCGGCCGGCGGTTGTGATCGAGGATGACGTCCCGGTATAGATCGGCGAGTTGCATGGTCGTCTCAGGCAAACAAGCGCTGCGCGCGCGCCAGCGAAGCGCCAAGCCGGTCGATTTCCTCGAAAGTGTTGTAGAACGCGAATGAAGCGCGCGCGGTTCCGGGCACGCGGAAGAATTCCATCACAGGCATCGCACAGTGATGGCCAGTACGGATCGCGATGCCGTCTTGGTCGAGAATCGTGCCGAGATCATGCGGGTGCACTCCGGCAACGACGAAGGAGACGAGGCTCGCCTTGTCCGCCGCCGTGCCGATCACGCGCAGCCCCTCGATGGCCTCGAGCACCTCGGTCGCGTAGGTGAGCAACTCGGCCTCGTGCGCATGCGCCGCCTGCAGGTCCAGGGTAGCGAGCCAATCCAAGGCCGCGCCGAGTCCGATGACCCCCGAGATGTTGGGGGTTCCCGCCTCGAACTTGTTGGGCAGGGCGTTATAGGTGGTCTTGGTGAAGCTGACGGTCAGGATCATCTCCCCGCCCCCCTGCCACGGCGGCATGCGTTCGAGCACGCTTTCGCGACCATAGAGAACGCCGACCCCGGTCGGGCCGAAAACCTTGTGCGCGGAGAAGGCATAGAAATCGCAATCGAGCGCCTGCACGTCGACCGGCAGATGCGGCACCGCCTGGGCGCCGTCGATCAGGGTCACGATGCCGCGTGACTTGGCGGCGCTGATCAGACGGCGCACGGGCAGCACCGTGCCGAGGGCATTCGATACGTGCGCGCAGGCAAACAGCTTCGTGCGCGGACTCATCAGGGCCTCCACCGCGTCGCAGTGGACCTCGCCCCGGGCGTCGATCGGAGCGACGACCAGGGTGGCGCCGGTCTGTTCGCAGACCAGTTGCCAGGGCACGATGTTCGCATGATGCTCGAGATGCGTGATCAAGATCTCGTCGCCCGGTCGCAGCAAAGGCCGAGCATAGCTCTGCGCGACCAGATTGATCGCCTCGGTCGTGCCGCGCACGAACACGATCTCCTGGCGCGAGCGCGCATTCAAGAAAGACACGACCCGGTCGCGCGCCCCCTCGTACAGCGAGGTCGCCTCCTGGCTCAAGGTGTGAACGCCGCGATGGATGTTCGCGTGGTGATGCCGCTCGTAGTCGTCGACCGCCGCGATCACCGCATTCGGACGCTGTGCCGACGCGCCGTTGTCGAGAAATGCGAGCGGATGACCGTGAATGGTGCGGGCGAGAACGGGAAATTCGCGGCGTACGGCGGCCACGTCGAATCGCCCGGGTTCGCGGGCGAAAGGGGGTTCGCGGGCGGCACGGGGTTCGCGGGCGGTAAAGGTGTTGCTCATCGGAACTCTCGTAAAATCTCGGAATCGGGCAATTGGTCTATCAACGCCGCCTCGATGCTGGTGCGGGTCTCGCTCGAGGACATGCCGGTCAGCACATCGGCGAGGAATGCGTAAACGAGCAGGCTTTGCGCGGTCGGCCGGTCGATGCCGCGCGACAGCATGTAGAACATCATATTCGGATCGAGGCGGCCGGTCGTCGCGCCGTGCGCGCACTTGACCTCGTCGGTGTGAATCTCGAGCTGCGGCCGCGTGTCGATCTCGGCGCCGGGCGACAACAGGAGTCCGCGACTCGATTGCTGCGACTCGGCGTGCGCAGCGCCGGCATCGACGACGACCTTGCTGTTGAAAATCACCCGGCTGGTACCGCCCGCGATCGCGCGCGCCGTCTGGTGGCTGTGCGTGCGTGGGGCATGATGAGCGGCAACGTTCAGACAGTCGACGTGCCGGGCTGCGGAGCCGGCGAGCAGCGAAAAGCTTTCCAGTTCGGCGGCCGCCCCATCCAGGTGGGCGTGCAAATTGGTCCGTAGCAGGGCGCCGCCGAGCGCGACCGTGAACTGCTTGCAGCGGCTGTGCGCAGCCTGGCGGATTTCCAGCGAATCGATGTTCATCGCCGCCGCGCCGGCCGCGAAGATCCGGTAGTGTTCGATGTGCGCTTCCTGGGCCAGCGAGACCTGTGTTGCCGAGTTGCAGAAACTCGTCGCCACCGCGGCACCCAAGTGCCATTCGATGATGGTCGCGCGGCTGCCGCGTGCGGCCTCGATCAGGATGCGCGGATAGGTCGCGGTGTTCGCGGTCGCCCCGCGCGTGCGATGCACGAGGAGCAGCGGCACGTCCAATCGGCCATCGATGGCCAGGTGCAGGCCGTCGACGAACAGCGCCGCATTGAGCAGTGCCCAACGATGTTGTTCGGAATCCGACGGTGCGCCGAGCCGGGTGCTCAAGTCCGCCGCGTTGCCCCGCGCCAGTTCGCGCAAACTCGTCAGCGTGAGGCCGGGCAGCTTCGGCACGGAGGCCAACTGCGGATAGCCATTGACCAGATCGATGCGTAGCGCGGCAGGCGGCACGCCGGGGCTGAATGCCGGCTCGGCCGGCGGCGCCTCATCGGACGGCGCCGTCGCGGCGACGAAGTCCACGGCCGCCAGCCGCCGCAGGTTCGTATAGCGCCAACTTTCGTCGCCGGTGGTCGGCAGGCCGAGCCGCAGGAAGCGTTGCATCGCCTGTTCACGCCAGGGATACAGCGCATCGACGGCCCGCGCCCGCCACTGCGCCGCGAACGCGACCAGTGCCGCGGATTGCGGCGGATCGAGACGGGCGCGCGGCGCGGCGCTCATGCGACCCGGCTCTCCTTGACCCAGTCATAGCCGCGGCGCTCGAGTTCGAGGGCAAGCGACTTGTCGCCGGATTTCAGGATACGGCCGCCCGAGAGCACGTGCACACGGTCGGGAACGATGTAATCGAGCAGCCGTTGATAGTGGGTAACGAGCACGACCGCGCGCTTCGCGTCGCGCAGACTGTTCACGCCCTTGGCGACGATCTTGAGCGCATCGATGTCGAGCCCCGAATCGGTTTCGTCCAGGATGGCGAGCTTCGGTTCGAGCACGAGCATCTGCAGGATCTCATTGCGCTTCTTCTCGCCGCCGGAGAATCCCTCGTTGACGCCGCGGGTCAGGAACCCCTCGCTCATCTCCATGAACTTCATCTTCTGTTTGATCAGGGCGAGAAACTCGTACGCGTCCACTTCCGGCAGGTTCGCCGCCTTGCGCTTGGCATTGAGCGCGGCCTTGAGCAGATAGACATTATTCACGCCCGGGATTTCGACCGGGTACTGGAAGCCGAGAAACAGACCCGCGCGCGCCCGCACCTCGGGTTTCATGGCAAGCAGATCCTGGCCGTCGAAGCTGATCCGCCCGCCGGTCACCTCATAGTCCTCGCGTCCGGCCAAGACCTGCGCCAACGTGCTCTTGCCGGAGCCGTTCGGTCCCATGATGGCATGCACTTCCCCGGCATCGATGCTCAAATCGATGCCGTTCAAGATGTCCTTGCCCGCGACCCGGGCGCTCAAATTCTCGATCTTCAGCAAGATGCTTCCCCGATCATCCGACGCAACCCTCCAAGCTGACGCTAAGGAGGTTTTGGGCCTCGACGGCGAATTCCATCGGCAACTCCTTGAAAACCACCTTGCAGAAGCCGCTCACGATCATGTTGACCGCGTCTTCAGCCGAGATCCCGCGCTGCAGACAGTAAAACAGCTGATCCTCACCGATCTTGGACGTGCTCGCCTCATGCTCGACGGTCGCGGTCGGATTCTTCACCTCCATGTAGGGAAAGGTGTGCGCCGCGCAGCGTCCGCCCATCAACAGCGAGTCGCATTGGGTGAAGTTGCGCGCACCATCCGCACTCGGCAGTATCTTCACCTGACCGCGATAGGTGTTCTCCGCGCGGCCCGCCGAGATGCCCTTGGAAACGATCGTGCTCTTGGTATTGCGGCCGAGATGGATCATCTTCGTGCCGGTATCCGCCTGTTGGTAGTGGTTCGCGACCGCGACCGAGTAGAACTCGCCGACCGATCCGTCGCCCTTGAGTACGCAGCTCGGATATTTCCAGGTGATTGCCGAGCCTGTTTCCACCTGCGTCCAGGAGATCTTGGCATTGCGGCCGCGGCATTCACCGCGCTTGGTGACGAAATTGTAGATTCCACCGATCCCATTCTCGTCACCCGGGTACCAGTTCTGCACCGTCGAGTATTTGATCGTTGCGTCGTCGAGCGCCACCAATTCGACGACCGCGGCATGCAGCTGATTCTCGTCGCGCATCGGCGCGGTGCAGCCCTCGAGATAACTCACGGTCGCGCCCTCGGCCGCGATGACCAGCGTTCGTTCGAATTGGCCCGTCTTGGCGGCGTTGATGCGAAAGTAGGTCGACAGCTCCATCGGGCAGCGCACGCCGCGCGGCACGTACACAAAGGAGCCGTCGGAGAAAACAGCCGAGTTGAGAGCCGCGAAAAAGTTGTCGCCAGCGGGGACGACGGTGCCGAGATATTGTTCGATCAGTTCGGGATGAGCATGCACGGCGTCGGAAAACGAGCAAAAGATCACGCCGGCCTTGGCCAGTTTGTCCTTGAATGTCGTGGCGACCGAAACGCTGTCGAAAACGGCGTCCACCGCGACCCCCGCAAGCCGCGCCCGTTCGTGCAAGGGGATGCCCAGCTTCGCATAGGTGGCGAGCAGCTTCGGATCGACCTCGTCCAAGCTCTTCGGCGCATTGGCCGGCGCGCGGGGCGCCGAGTAATAGGAAATGTCCTGGTAGTCGATCGGCTTGTAATGCACGTGCGCCCAGGTCGGCTCAAGCATGGTCTGCCAGTGGCGATAGGCCTTGAGCCGCCAATCGAGCAGGAACTGCGGTTCGTTCTTCTTGCGCGAGATGGCAGCGACCACGTCCTCGTTCAAACCCGGCGGCAGGCTGTCCGATTCGATATCGGTGACGAAGCCGTGGCGATATTTTTGGCCGATCAGCGCTTCGACGTCGGAAGGTTTGCTTGCCACTGGTGTCTATCCGTTGCTTGGTGAGCGGCCGAGATGGGACGCGTCGATGCGAATTTCCGCAGCCGGTTGCGGGGCGTGCACGCCGACCGAATCAAGACCGGCGAGCTGATGCAATGTCACGTCCTCAAGTGCCCGCCGGATCGCCGCATTGACCTTCTGCCAGGCGCCACCGACACGGCAAAGTTTCTCGATGCCGCACTGGCTGGCCACCGCGCTGCATTCGGTAATGGCCACCGGCCCTTCGAACACGTCGAGGATCTGAGCTGCCGTGATCTGCGCCGGACGGCGCGCGAGTCGATAGCCGCCGAGCGCGCCGCGGGATGAGATGACCATCCCGGCACGCTGTAATTCCTTCAATACTTTGCTCACGGTCGGCAGCCGGATGCGGGTCTTGACGGCGAGCTCCGCGGCGGCAAGGTGGCTGGCTGGGTTCTGTGCCAGGGCGGCAAGCACCACGGTCGCGTAATCGGTGAGTTTTCCCATGCGCA
>Ga0116231_10006641_pt1 | contig 21871 bp, 18 predicted proteins | sample S1TSphgellanicum_2_FD_89695 | JGI IMG/M metagenome (GOLD analysis project Ga0116231, IMG submission 89695) | Host-associated microbial communities from peat moss isolated from Minnesota, USA - S1T2_Fd - Sphagnum magellanicum MG | ecosystem: Host-associated > Plants > Peat moss > Unclassified...
AATGTAAAAACCAAACATGAATCAACTTATATGTACACATGCATACAACATGTATTTTTTGTGTATTAATATTAAAAAATTATTATGTATTTTAAACCATTAATGGTTGTTGTATTGAAAAAATAATGCATGCATATATCATGCACCATCATTAAACCATGATTGTCACATATTGAAACATTAGTTTACTTCAATGAATTTATGAGTTTGTGTACATTGCAAGTCGATACATGGTGTATTTTTGTTTGTACAAGAAATAAGATATGAGATGTTTGAATGTAATGGTCATGGTTGATGTCTTCATATTGTTGACATAAAAACAAAGTATAAAAGCCTTCTACATTATTTGAATGATGTAAGTTTTTAAATTGAGAAATGAATGGTATTCAAGTCACAAATTTTTTAAACCTTTTCAAGTATTCCATGTTGAAAAGAAGTCAAAAAAAAAAAAATTATTCAAATGCAAAATAAAGTTGAATATGTTAGGCCATGTTTCTTAGCATTAGTAAAATAAAACACTCATCTAGTGACAATCTTTAGGAATGATGGATGGTTCTTCTTGTTACAAGTTGAATTGAAATTAGATATTAATTATGATAAATGATTGAGTCTTAACAACTATAATATTTTTAATGATAGGTTCAATTGGTGTTCATTTAATGCTGTTATTATGATAATGATTACAATTATCTTTTGTTATTCTTTCAATTATGAGGTTTTGAAACATTATTCATATTATGGTTTTGTCATTATATGTCGTAAATGTTTCAAATATGCCATTAACTCAATTCACAAAACCATCAAATGCTACATAATTACCAATACATAATTCCAATATCACGTTTTTAAAAAAATATTAATTGTAGAATGCAAACCTACAATTTTGTTTGGATCATTTAAAAATTTGTAAGATGAAGAGCATGATGGGTTGATTAATGTTCATTGCCTTGGAAATAAATGTGGGATTTTGATGTGTTAGTGAATAAATTTTCATTGTGTTTTTGCACAAGTTTATTTGTATAAAACAAATACGAAATTGAAAAATCATTAAGTGGTTGTCAATTATAAATTAAATTTATAAATTGAATATCTTTGGTTGTAATCTTGACTTATATTAATTTTGATTCAACAAAATGTTATGGCAATAGTAAACTTGGATGATTTGATTATGTGGCTTCAAGCACATGAATAACAAACAACTTTTTTCCAACATATATTGTTGATGGTTATGAAAAATTTGGTAATTACTTAACAATACAATACCCCTTAATAAACCAATGTGTGTGGAGGTGGTTATCATCTTTGAGTTTGCAAATTCAAGCTAGGAAATTATGTGTATTTGTATCAAATAACATCAACTACTTTGGATGTGATGACATATCATTTTGAAGGTATGAGAGGTTTTACCTTCTCAATTGTTATTGTTAGAAGGATGAGTTGGTCAACTTTAGAAGGACCATGTGCATGATTGTGTGCCATGTCATTTTTCACATGTTAATGGCCAAGTTCGCCATCTTTGGTGGTTATCTCTATCAAATTACATTGTATGTTGTGTGAACAATCAACAAGGGTTGTTATTATGGTAAATTGTCAATGGTGTTTTATGGTTTGCATATGGGATGTTTTACACCACCATTGGATGAAATATTGGTTGAAAAATGGTTTTGTGTTCAATGTAATCAATAATTTTAAATATTTATTCTTGTATTTAGATAGTAGGAAATACCTTAAGTATTTTTCCATGGTGATTCAGATTTGGTTAAAGATTCCCCATGGTAATCACTTGGACCCTTCATTTCACATTAAAAACCTTGTCATTTATGTCCTTAATAAGTTGACAACAAATTTTCAAATGTAATCAAAACCAACATGGGGATGATTTTTAAAATTATAATACCATTGTTCCAAAAGGTATATGGTTAGATCCAATGTTTGTTTTGTTTTGTTTTTTTTTTTAAATTTGATGTAATTGAAGTGGTAATCAACCATAAGACGATTTAGGCGAACTTGGTTATAAACAAGATATGGAAAAAAAAAAATTAGAAATGGTCCTTCTATAGTTCTAATTATTTATTTTGAACTTCATATATATTTGGCATTTAAAAATTTTATTTAAAGAATCCAACATTTGGCAATTAAAATACCCAAAAACTTTTTTTTACCAACTTGAAAAACAAACTTGTTGAAAAAAACTAGTAAAATTTTATTCAAGGTAATTATTATCATGAAAAAAAGGTTTCTTAAACGATTATATTCATAAGTTAGTTACCATAATTCAAATGTCAAGCCTATTTGTGAAGTTAAAAATACATGATGATGACATGCATTCCAAAATATAGAAAATTCATCTAGGAATTATATTTTATAGATGTTTTCCATAGTTTTAATAAGATATGGGAACCAACACCTTTTGTGGGGGGAACGCTGGGTGTGATTAAAAAGGCCCTTGACAAGTTGTAATTTAGGGGTTCCAAAGGGGTGTAATGAAATAAATGATTGATTTTTTCAAATCATATATTCAATACATGTCCAAATTATGGTCATCCTAATGTGATTTTGGTCTTCATGTGATGGAAATCATCAATTTGAGCCTAATTAACCCTAAATATATTCCAAGTGTTTCTATTTGCTCCTTCTTTTATTTGCTTCATCATAATTGAAAAAGGCTATGGGATTGACATGATGTTTAACAAAAAAATTAAAATATAATACCTTTATTGTAATAAATATATAATTGATATGATTTTTTAATTCATTTTGGTCTAATATTCAATTAATTTCAATTCAATTTTTTTTACATTTAATTGAAATTTTCATGTCATATATTTGATTTGTCTAATCTAAAAGAAATATTGTTGTAAACAACTAATCATTTTGCAACTTGTTTGGAATTAATTGTCATTCACAATTAAATTGGTCATGCTTGCAATTACAAATTGAAATTGTATAATCTTTTACCTATATGATTTATATGCAATTAACATGCAATTAATGGTGTAAAAATGGACACATGTCATAAAACTAATGGCCTAAGTTAGTATACCTAACTTAAGTTAGTATAACAAAATATTTGATGTATATATTTTAACTTAGTATAATATTATATCATTATATATGCATAGATTTAATCTAAGTTAGTATCCCTAATATATATAAGCAAATGCACCTATTGTTAATAGGCTACACTAATTAATTAATTCACTAACTTAGTCTAGTTTAAAGTATTATTAACCATTAACTATAATAATAATGATGATAATAATAATGTAATTAATTACCCTATCCTATAACTAATTATAACTGCAATGATAATTTAATATTAATAATTAATATTATAATTATTTTTATTATTACTTCTAATATTTAATATAATGTCGCAACCCCATTTTGGCCAAGTGTGGGGGTGAAGCCCAACACTTGGAAAAGTTGAAGATTTGGAGTCCTCTGGGACTCCTGAATGTTTACAGTTCAACAGCAAGGCCCAAAACACCTCGCATTGAGATGTTCTTGGTGTCATTGGAAAGTTCTTGAAACGTAGATATCGAAAATGGCCTCGCATTAGCCATTCGGACATCTGCAGCCCAAGTTATGGGCAAAAGAAGGGCCAGAAGTCAAACTGGCAGTTTGACTCCCGACCACTAAAAGTCGGGAGACCTCTTCCTGACGTCCGAATTGAGAGTGCAACATGGCGTTGGAAAGATCTCGACGAGGGCTACAACTTTGGTTTAAACCTCGTTGCGATTGGACGCCACAGTCGATAGTTATGGCCGTTCAAAGTTCTGGAAGTCTAGTCAGGATAGTTTCGGGACTCCATTTCGGGAGTCCCAACAAAATGTGCCATTTGGATGTAGCCTCTGCGGCGAGATGCAGAGAATACTATAGGGGAGTAAGGTGGTGGCTTACTCCCGAGTCCGGGCCGTGGTGAGTCTTGTGTGTCCAAGTGCCCGTGGCAAGTCCCAACACCCAAGGGTGTCCCGAATGCTAAACTAACGTCTTGTGGTTAGTTTTTTTTTGGATGCAGATTCACACGAACTAAACTAGTCCCTCTTCCTAGTCTAATCCATGGGCCCCCAACTCAACCCTCTACCTTTTTTTAGAGTTGGAAGCCGGGAGTGCGCCGTTAAATCACAATTTTCGCAACTTGACTTTATGAAACCCTCAAATGGGTTTCGCCCCGTGACTTAGGAGCTCGTCATATAACCTGTAAGTAGACTATATAATTAGTATAACATATAACATGAAGTAATAGTTGCAATTAGGATTTGTAACTAAAATTTTATCCCATATTGTTTGTCTTACTTTTCAAGTTTGTAAAATAAATAACTAGGTGGATTAAAAACATTTAAAAAATGATATTTGTGATAAACCAATAAAAAAGGTTTGGCCCTAAGGTTAAACCCAAAATAAAATAAGATTATTCAAAATTACCTACCTATTTAAGTCTATTTACTTAAATGCCATGTGTTAACATTTTGCTAGCCTTCAATTGGATTATCTAAATTAATTTAATATTGAAATAAGCTTAAAATTGTCAAGTGTCACAAAATAATTGGGTGAAACCATAAACATGTGTTAGAATGTAAAAATGGTTAATTTGAATTGTGTTTCATACATGCAATTAACCTTTTGTGAATATGATGATTAAAAGTGGATAATGATATTATACATACATGTCAAGTACAAAATGTTGCATGTAACTAAAAATCATGTTTGATTTGTTTTAATTAATTATGACAATTTTTAATTGCACATGTCTTTGCAAATGATAATTACAAAATGTTGACTTTCTATTAATGCATTCATTTTAAATGTCCATTGTAGTTAGTTCCTAATCTAGATGTAGGTTCAATCTTGACCGAATTTTAAATATAAATGGATAAGCTAAGTCTTAAAGTTATATTAATCATGTATTCATATCTTTCATGTAATTTCATCTATAGCCATCCTCAAGTTTGAATATCTTATATGAAATTCAAATTAAACCCCAAGTTAAGCCTTAAATGCATATTAGCTATGAAAGATAAAATATGATGTGTAATGATGATTGGGAATTTTCTATGAAATAAAAACATGTTTAACCTAAATGGTCAAAGAGAAAATGAATAGAATAAATTTACAAACCTTTTGGTAGTTACTTTGATTATGATGAACAGAAATGGTTAAGGAAATTATCATTAATGATTAGGTGTAAATATCACCTTCTTTGAATTCTTTTTCAATTTGGTTATGTGCTTTATGTGCTTGTGAGTGAATACATTATGGTGATGTGTTAGTTTTTAGTTTATTTATTTTTTAATGTATTGTGGGTGTTATGTTTTGACATCAACACGTTCAATGGTTTTGTAGTTGTTAGTTTTGCAATTAGTTTACTTGCTCAGTTAGGTATTAGTTAACTAGGGATAAATTAAGTTAATTTAGTTGTTTGGGTTTTTATCTTGAATCAATTCAAGTGTGAATAGGGTTCAAGATATTTTATGGATGGGATATAATCCCAATTTGTTTGATCTCAAATCACTTTTGGTGATTGGAAATTCTAACACACTTTATTGTTGCATGCAAGTTCATGTGTTTTGTGCGCAATGTTAGTTTTTGCATTTTTGTGTTGTGAAAGTCTTTAAGCTTGGATTCTTGTTTTCATTGCAAATGAACAACCATTTTGAATCACTAAAAATGTAATTAGTTGTTTAGTGTTTTAACTAAACAAGTTGGGTTTAACAATGGCATTTGTTGTTTGTGTTTTTGCGCAACATTATTTTGTAACAACGTTGTGGTTTCAAGTCAAATTCGTTTATGTCATTTAACATATGTGTTTGTTTGTTTCTTGTTCATAGCTAGCTTCCCTAGGGATTTGAACCCCAACATGGTTTGGTTACCTTAAAATGTGGAGAAAGTTAATTTTTCCAAACCTAATGGTAAAGTTTGACACCAATCTGAACCTACCATGTGTCCTTTTTTCAATTTTTATTTTTTTACTTTCATCCAAGTAGATAATCTTTCATCTATAATATGGATGTAAAAGTTTTCATCCATGAAAATTTAATCTAATTGTTTTCCTTTTTATTTGATTTTATCAACTTTCCATCCAATTGGACAATTTTCATCCATAAATCAGATGTGAAAAAATTCATCCATCCATAAACTTTGAAGCCCCATATCTTTTTCATATGATGTTGAATTAAAGTGATATTTATGCCATTTAATTTTTCTTGATGAGGGTTACATGCATGTAAACATGTAGACTTTTTGGAGACAAAAATTGGAAAAGCCCAAAGCTTCATTTCCCATTTTTGAATTAATTTCCATTTTTAAAAAATTCGCATTTCATTCATATGGAAGTACAATCATGAGTGGTTTGCACTAATGAGTTCCTAGGGAGGAGCACCACTGATGTAGAAGATTTTAGGCCATTTAGAGAAAAAAAATTGGAAGCTTGTTCACAAGTAGGGAAAGGTGGTATGTGTGGAGTTAATTTTGCAAAAATTTTCAATACCAACTTCTTGTGTTGGCAAACACCTAATCCAATCACCTATAAGTAGTGGAATGTCACGCCATTATGAATGGGGTGCATTTTAATTTGAATTCCTATTGTGATTCATGTGCACAAATCACGAAAATGAAAATTTGTGTTGCATGATTTGTGCATCTCCATTTGTGTTTGTCTCCTATTGTTTATCAATATGTTGATTGAGTTGTCATTTCATTTGAAGGGCTTGGGGGTTATTAAGATGTGTGTCACTCAATTATGAGTTAAGGGTGAACACACATTTTTAGGTTTATCTTTTGGTGATATATGCTTACTATTCTATGTGAAATCCTAGGTGAAAGGCCATGTGCCTTTTCACCAATGCATTATTTTCATAATGAGTCTATAGGCCATGATAAATATGATTATTGGTTGGGCATGGGATAAGGCTACCACCTAATCCTAATCACTAAATAGGTTTTGCTTGACACATGATTTGCCTAAACATATTGATTAGGTTTTAAACTAGGGTTAAGTTGTATTGGGATGCATAATTGTGGATGTCTTTAGATATGATCATTAGAATGTCCCATTGTTCGGCATTGTGATGAAATCAAATTGATGATTGATGTTCACAATGTGTTCAAATGTTGTTGACCATGTGAAATGTTTTTGTGTATGTAAATATTTTAACCATATAAACGCAATATCCTTGGGTTTGTGTTATGAGAATCATCGTTTAAAGGGTAGGTTAAGTTGTAATAGATTCAACATCCCTTTAGATTAAGTGTATGTCATGACATGTTCAAGACATATGTGAAGTCATTAGTGATAATTTAGTCACCATTTAATTTTTTTAAATTACAAATTGGACCCAAAAACTTAGGGAACATTATTTTTAAAATTTATAATATAAATTGTATATAATATAAATAATAAGTTTATGGTTTAGATTTAGTGTGTGTCATGACATGTTTAAGACATATGTGAAGTCAATAATGATAATTTAGTCATTGTTTAATTAATTAGTTATTATTACAAATTGGACCAAAAAACTTGGGCAACATATTTTTTTATTTATAATATTTATTATTTATAATATAAATAATAAAATATGTTTTAATTTCATTATTTTTCATCCTATTAGTTGTTGACAAGTGTCACTATCACCTAAGTTAAGTTTTAAACCTAATTTATGTGGCTAAATATACCATTTAATTTAGCTCTTTAAGCTCACTTAGGTAACCACCTAACCTAGGTAGTTTAAGGGTGTACAAAATATTCAATCAATATTCCAATGTTGACCACAATAAATGTCATTTGTGAAATTTAATCCTTAGACCCCAAGGATGGAGTTCAACTTTTTTACCACCAAGCCACCCCACATGTTGTGTAAATAGCCTAATGTTTATTATATTTAAACCATATTTCATTTAACATTACGCATAACTTCAAATATGATCATTTATATCTTATTGATAATTTGTCCAAATGGAAAAAATGAAAATTTATTCATAAATTTCTTTCAATAAATGTACACAATTATGCAATTTATTTATTTATAGTTTAAATTAATTTCAAAAGATTTGAATTTTGTTATTGAATAACATTTTAATAACCATTCTTGGGGAAAAAATAATTCAAAGACATGATTTGTAAATGGAATAATCTAATGCAATTGTGTATTTTTCCACATGTAAAATAATTTTATTTATTTTAAAAATAATATATATAAATTTCTATTTAAATTGATGATAAAATTCCAATGTACAAATAAATTATATATTTCCCACATCTTACACTTCTATTTTATATTTAAATTAAAATATTTATAATATTTATAATATATCATACTTTACTTTTAAAACTTATTTTAAAGTATAATATCTAGTTTATTCACATTGAATATTTTAAATGGATCATATATCAAATAAATTTAAGAAAAATATAATAAAGGTTATTATATTACCTATATGTATATTATTTATCAAAATTATTTTTTTACATGTTGTAGTTCATTATGTTCATCTATACTTGTATTAAATTACTAATAATCATTTAAAAAACATCGTAAATAATTGTATGACCACATTGTCTATGTAATGACATATCATTTTGTCCACGTCATTTGCATAATTATTCTTAGTTATATTTGAAATAATTTTTATCTTAATCACATTTTCAAATGATATTTTGAACATCCACATCATTTTATCATCAATCAGGGATGTCATATGGATGAAAATTTGTAATGAAAAAATGATGTCATCATTTTTATTATTGTGTCATCATCTACTAGTCAAATGCACCATTATTATATGACTACAGTAAATTATGTAATCATTTAAAACATATAGTCAATGATTTATTGATTGCAAAGGAAATAATTCCTTGTAGTGCATGGATGCATTTATGGAGCCACCAAAGGACCTTGCTAATATTCAAGGGTGGTTACCACCATCAAACTAAAATATTTTATCCAAAAGTTTAACAATTGGTGTGATATATTAGAAATGCGAAATCCTTAATTGTTTACACCCTTTATGGCATGGAAGGATTTATTTCAAAATTTGGAGGGGCTGCCTATAAATGATTATCATAAGTTTAAACATGCCAATGAAGTTTAAATTGAAGAATGACACTTGTATTAATCATTCATTGATGTGTTTATTATTGAAATACCTATGATCCCAACATTTGTTTTCCACTTTAAATGTGATTACAATCTTTAGTAGGAGTGTGACAAATGGTAGTGATAATGTTAATGGAAGGAATAATGTTAATGGGAATGATATTAGACAAGGAGCTTAAGCGTCGAATGTGGGATGCCATGTTACTTCAACTTGCACAACCCACTTTGGCAAATGTGTTTCAATTATCAAAATACATAAAAATGAACATGTTGGAAGAATGAATAATTACACTTGAGTTCAACAATGAAAACTTAAGGAATGCATCCACATCATTAGTTCAATAATCTTGTGGCCAATTCAATAAGGTTGTGCCACAAAAGACCAAGGGGGCCAAATTAAAACAAAGTAGTTGCACATTATATTTTGTTGAACAAGGGGAGAAGACAATTGTTGGAAATGTGGTGGGCCTCATTAGAAAAAAGATCATCTTAATCCTCTTCAAGCCACTACCACCAACCCTAAGTTTTGTCAACCTTTTTTTCATTACAAGGTTTATGATTCAAACCATTGTTTCACAATATATTTAAAATTGAAACAATGTTAATCACATATACCAAATGTTGGTAAGGGTTAGGGTTTTGGGAAGGGCTAAAAAGGGAAAAGTATGACCAACAAAAGGTTGGCTACTAAACCAACTCAAGGTTTATCCAACACCATGGAAGCTAGGTTTGCATCATTGGAAGCCTTAGTTACAAGCATGGCGACTTAAACGAAATCTAATGCATATATGTCAAGGAAGGCAAAGGATTGAAAATAATCTTGTTCACACCAATATTATAGTTTGGATGTGTGATCCAAGATATTTCATGGAGTTAATGTTTCAAAATTAGTGGCCCCAAATTAAGATATTGTGGATGTTTTAGGAGGTCACGATCATGGAGACCATATTGGGGTTCCCAATAGGGTTAAGATGTTTTCCACAATTGCAGTAGTGACATTGATGAATGATTGAATGTAGGAATCATGAGGTGTTAATGAAAGGTTGGATCTTTAACATGGAGAAGTTCAATGCTATGTGCAATTCCCATAGTCATTCATGTTGATTGACACCATTCCTAATCCTACATGAACATCAATTTTTAGTGGGGTGCCAAGGAAGGTGTTTAATTATTTTTTTTGGGCCCAAAACATCCATAAGTTTGGGGGTAGCCAAAGTGGTGTACTAAAACACCACTGTTTACCATTGAAACATTAGCCATTTTAAATATTCAACCAATGGTTGTGTCGTATTTAGTAACCACATTATGTGAAAATGGAAGAACACCAAATGCAGTGATTAGGTCAAAGGACATTTTTCCGCCTATTATAATTTCCCAATAGGTTTTTTAGGCCAACTGCACAAAGGTGTGTAAAGGCCACCTTAAATCTTGGCACATGATCTAATTAAACCTCGTTCAACCTTCTAATGTGACCAACAATTGATCAAGCTAGTGTTGTTCCCAATGTGGTGGTAATGCACAATGAAGGAATATTTTTTCAATTTAAGGGGCATCAACATGTTAATATTAACCCCCAGGGTTTTGAGTTAAATTATAATGCTCAACCATTAATGTTGGGTAAAGTTGTTGACAATTTTACATTGAATGATGCCAATATTAACCTATGCCCATACTAAATTTTGACATCAATGGGTGGTTTCAGAGATGGTTCAAGGGTTAATCAAGTAGGAAGATCGCAAGTATTTTCATATATTTATATTTTAAAAATGTAATTAAATGCATATTAATACATTCAATTTTTGAATATATTCAATGAAATCAAAGAACCTCCTTTTATTGAGCATTAAAATAAAAAAAATTCATGAGTTCAATGTATTAAGGTTTATTTTATTGATATTTTCCACCAAAAAAAGAAATATCCATCATTGGGATATTTTACCATGTTTTTAACATGTGGAATTGTCGCAATTTTAGCCTTGGGCTTATGACCAAAGTAAGGGTTTGTGAAGGTGCGGGCCAAGAGTGAAGGTCGGGAGTCACATTTCATACTTTTGGGAGTGCATGAGAGTGTGAGGGAATGAACCCCCACACTCCCATTTGAACTCCCACATTGGGAATTAGAGTCCCAATGAATTCTCAAATTTTTAAAGGAAAATTGCAGGGGTCAAAACTCATTAAATTGAAAAGTTCCTTATATCATTGAATTTTTTTTGAAACGTAGATGATTAAAATGGGCTCACATGATCCATTTGGATACTTATAACATAAATTATGGCCAAAAGAAAGGTCGGGAATCGCCTCAAGTTATTTGCATGCAAGTGTCATGCCACATACTGTTGGAAAGATCTTGATGAGGATTACAACTTTGCTTTAGATTTCATTTCAATTAGAGGTTTTCAAAAGAAGTTATGGGCTTCCAAAATTGTGGAAGTCCTAATTTTGAGAATTTCAAGATTCCAACTTGGGAGTCTTGGGACAAAATGACATTTGGGTGCTAGCCCCGTGACCAAACACAAAGAATATTATAAGGGGGAAGGTGGTGGATTCCCCCAAGTTTGGGTCGTGGTGAGTCTTGTGAGTTTGTGTTTATTCATGGCTTATCCATGGACCAAAAGTGTTCCAACTATGCATTAATCAACTTGTTATTTGGTTTGTGTAGGTCCGTGTGAGTAATTGATTTGCTTGTCACTCTTCCTAGTCCTCATCCCAGAGCTTTAACACGCCCTTCTACCCTCAAAGTGTTGCGAGCTAAGGAGCGTGCCCCAACTTCTTTTCCTTCCGCTGTTTTCACCTTTGGATTCGTAGTTGAGTCCATCCAGGAGTTTGGGGGTGCATCAAGAATGAACTTCTTTTTTTCCTTTATGCTATCAAAATGGTTCATTCCAAAAACATAAATTTATGTTAGTGTAATAGAATTTTGAAAAAAATGTCATTAGTGGAAGGCCTTTGTACACATCCTTGGAATCATGTTTAATTTCAATGAAAATGAACCTACTATTGACATCATTAACCAAATAATTTATGATCAACAAATTGCCCATGTGCTTGATTATTTCAAAAGTTTAAGTACAACACATGTAGGAAATTTAACTTTAAAATTGACATGATTTGGTGTTGTGAATATTGTAAGATTGGATATCGTGGAGGCACAAATTAAGGCTTGGGTTAATGATTTCATGATGAACATCATATTTAAATCATATCTACATTCATATTTATATTAATATATGCACAATCACCTATGATAAACCCTTGAGGAAAAAATAAGGTTTGGCTTAATGGTTTCATGATGAATATCATATTTAAATCATATTTATGTTTGTATTTAGATTCATACTTGCACAATAACCTACGATGTACTTTCAAAAAGAAATTAAGGTTTGGTTTAATCATCATATCTAAATCATATTTACATAAATATTTAAATTCATATCTCACAATTACCTATGATAGACCTTAGAAAAGAAATTAAGGTTCAACTTTGATGTTTGCATGGCAAGCACCATATTTATATGAGTACTATAATACCATGACAAATTCGGCATATGCATGTTGAATAATTAAATTAATTTTAGTTTCTTGGTTTGACACTTGGGTTTTTAATTCTGAAAATTTCAACAATAAAAAATAAATTTATTATAAGATACTTTTGTTTCAAACAATTTGAATTGTTTTAACGATCAAGTGGATCTCTATTTAGTATCTTGCCTTCAAAATGACTAGAGATCAAACTTTTATATCTAAAACAACTTTTTCGAAATTTTGACAAATTGAAAAATAATTTAATTTATGCCCAAGCCACCAAAGTACTACAATATTGAGATTAGTACTTGCACAATCATCTTAGGTAGACCTTAGACTAAAATTTAGGGTTTGGCTTAATGGTTGCATGACGAGCATCGTATTTAAATCGTATTTGAATCCGTATTTATATTCGTACCTGCACAATAGCCTACGGCAGACCTTCAACAAGAAATTAGGGTTTGGCTTACGATTGAAACCCCATTTAGGGTTTCAGGGTTCATGAAGAGCATAGGGACCTGCGTAGAATCTGGAGGAAAGCTTAAGATTTCCTTCGGAGATGCGTTAGATATTCGCTGTTTATGTGTGTTTTTTGTCGACGTTGGATTATGAAATTGTTGAAGCGAATTCGCGAACAAGGTTGTGATTTAAATCGGATTTTGGCTGTGGCGTAGATGTAGATAAGAGCTTTTATGCAATTACATCTCGCCATCCTGGGGAGGTTCTGAAAGCAGAGGAGCGAAGCCCTTAGAGAGAGAGAGAGAGAGAGAGAGAGAGAGAGAGGACAATTCGTAATGTCGTGGGCATGAGATTTTGTTAGGGTTTGATGATTTTTTAGCGAGGCTTGAAAATCTTTGGTGTCTGAGGAGAGGAGAGAGAATGGGGGACGCCAAGGAGATTTTAGGGTTGCACAAAGTGGCCGGCCTGGGTGCGAGTGCAGAGAAGCGCAAAACACCGAAAGACGCTTTCAAGAAGCCGGATGGCGTTTCCCGTGAGGTAAAGAGAAAGTTCTACTAACCTTGCAAATGATCTCCTGTAATGCATCCTCTTCGTGTTTTTCCTTGTCGTCCAAAAGATACGAAGTCGATGTCTTGATTGTCATCATTGAGAGGTTTAGCTGAGAATTGCTGTTTGAATTCGTCGTTAGGCTCTGATACGTTGCAAGAAAGGTTTATTAACTAAGAGGAGCTGGTGCAGGTCTACGCCCTCACTGGCGGGTTACCTCCAATTATGCCAACTCTAGACCCTTCTTCTCTGAAACGGCGGCAAATTCCCTCTAAAAAGGTACAGATGCCCTCCCTTAGGTCTCTGCATTTGACTGCTGAAGTCTACAATGAGCATCAAACCAAGAAACCTAGTGGCTGGGACTCATGGCCACACTGCATGTTATTGGGTGTTGTCTCCACTACTACATGCAGAAGATGTTCCCCATGATGACTCGCCAAATCAGTCATCCAAAGTGTGAGAAACCCAAAGGGCCTTCAGGTTTCTGAGGGAAAGCAGAGACAAACACATTGCTCCTGTTAATGCAGTTAGAATATGTGTACCTTTAGGAAACAGGATTGAGCATCCTGCTGTGTGTAAAGCCTGATGGCTTCCTGGCTTTTTCTCAACCCCAGATTTTTGGGCACCAATTTTCAATGGTCAGGATCTCTGAGATCCAATGGCCATAACTGCAGAGAGGTATGGAGGGTTTTTCTGTTCATACAGCATGTGTTGCAAAAAATTTAATGTCTGCCATATGGGTGGAAGAACCCCCTGGAATTACTGGGGTGTAATTACTGAAATTAAGGGTGCCTTGATTTACACTAAAAGACAACTATGAAGGCTTTACGAATGTGTGGACCTTTATGGAACAGGATTGAGCATCCTGCCATGCTTGAACCATGATGATATAGTTCTTATTTTTGCCACATCCCATCTAGCTTGTGTATTGTTGTGGGAGGTGTATGAGTGTGACAGATGGCTTGAAGAGGTATATTGATGTGAGCTTGGATTGGCAGATATCATGGCAATGGCTTCCTTTTAAGACATCAGCACGCTTGGATAACTTGCAGTTGTGTCACTGGGTTTGACTTCTCTCTCTTGCTTAACTCTATGATGAGAGAATCACAGTTTTGGGTGGAGTTTCAGGGGATTAGGAGTCAAATTACAGCTCTGCCTGTACTTCATATGACAATGCAGTTTGTGTCTTTAGTGAAATATGTGAACAGGAGGAGTTGCAGCAATGTTGGGGATACAGAAGTGTCAGCATAAGCTTTGTGTTATGGATGTTTGGCAGAATACATAATTTGATTCATGTGGTTTCCTGCACAGGTTCGAATGGTTGATGGGCATTCACCTGCTGGGGACTATGCATTTGATAAGTACAATAAGGTATTGAGACTCCTAACTTTATGTCTGGATGCAATCAAACTGTGGTCTGCTCCTTTGCAACACATAGAATTTTGCTCTGCCTTGCCAGTATTGATGTTGTTCTCCTGTAGCTCAGTGCACTATCAGGTTTGGCTGGCATCTTAATGTGGCAACACCCATCATTGGAAGAGATTGTTTCATTTTTTATAATCTTGCAGTTGTGTTTTGCATGCAGGCTGTTGAGGTTGTGCGCTACACTGATGAGGAGTACAGTGAGCATCTTGTTGATCCAGTAAGTGAAATCATGAACTTTGTACAGTGCACTAAGTGCAAGAATTACTTAACATTGGATTATCACTGCAATTGCAAATTTCAGTCCAAGAACGCTGCATGGAGTTTTTGGGAGGAGATGTTTCCACATTAGAGTTAATGTGGGGTGGTGAAGAAGGGATGGAGCAGGGAGGAGACAGACAATCTGTTTGACCTATGTGAGCAGTTTGATCTGCGCTTCATTATTATTGCTGATCGTTTCACACCTCCTCGCACAGTGGAGGAGCTCAAGGGTCGTTATTATTCAGGTGTTCTACTTTCTCACCCTTTAGAAAATTAATCAGCTGTCCTTTTAAACTAACCAGGCATCGATCAATGCAAAGAAACAACTTGTGTGTGGTTCACTTTTGTGTTGAAGTTTACACTATGCTAAATTGTCACCTGACGCAAACTTGGATTGCAGCTGCAAGAGCCATTGTTCTTGCCAGGGCAGCTGTGACTGACGAAGTAGCAGATCATACTCTTGTAAAGGTATTGGTATGGATTTCCTCGTGCTCTCTGCTGCATGTTTGCACTTGATAGGTATTCAGGCTCTGAAAGTAGTTGCCATTGTTGCCAAGTTAAGTATATTTGTGTGCTATGGCAGGATACATACAATACGGCTTATGAGGTGGACCGTAAGCGAGCTTTGGGTATAATCCTGTCACAGTCTCGCCAGCAAGACCATGAGGATGCCAAGGTCTATATCTCTCTTTAGAGCCATGGTCACCTAGAATTTTCTATCCCTCCAATTAGCTCAGCATGCTTCATTACTATTATTGGGAGCTTGATTTTGTGTTATTTTCTTTTTCCTTTCATGGAGTCACTCCAAGTGATTGTGTGCCTGGACCTGTAACAGGTACTGGAAGAAGCTAAGCGCATTACAGAAGCTCGTCTTGACACAAAGGTGTGTTAAACATTTTGATTTACGAGGTGGTAAAGCCATACATTGTTAGGTTGGAAGATGCCATAAGTTGGAGATCTTGAACAAGTGTCCTTGCAGATTGGAGAAGAAGCCGAGTTGCCAATCTCAGCACCTGCAGTGGCAGCCCCAGCAGAACCATCTCGAGTGCTCCGCACATCTTCATCACCATTGGCTATAGCAGTTGATGTTCCTGCACCAGTTGCTACTCCTACTCCTGCTCCTCCTGTTCCTGTTGTTGCTCCTGTTGCGGCTGCCCCCTCTGGACCTCGAGGGGTATGTGTGTCTCTATCAAAACCCCCTCCTTAATAGGTTTTGGTATCAAAACCCTCCTCTGACCCTGTGAGGGTGAGACCAAGTTTTTAGGGAACTGCTGTTTGCTTTTGCAACTCTTTATTATTCTTTAGCCTTCTTTGTTGAATTAAATGGTATCTTTGCAGTTCTAGAGTGCTCTGAGTTCTCTTAGGGCCTTCTATATAGGTTTAGGAGTGCTGCAAGTCTTTTCACTATCACCTCCCACTTTACACTTCCTCCATGCTAGGGTAAGCAGCTGTCATTGAGGCACTGAGATTTGATCCCCATTGTCATACTAAGTTAGCATACGAGGTTGTAGGATTTGAAGTATTGTAGCTGATCAATTATGGTGATTACTTGGACAGCCAAGGGTGTATTCTAGGGCAGCTCTGCTTGCACAGCAGGTGCATGCAATTGGCTCAACTGCTGGTGTGAGGACTTCCAAACGTGTGGATCAGTTGCTTGAAGAGTATGGGGTATGTACCTGTTCCTTGTTGTATATCTCTCCTGTGGGAATTGGTGTCACCTACATTGTATATAGTGGTAAGACAATGTTTAAAGAAGTTGTGGGGTGGACAAGCAGGTTCGTTCTAAGCCCAAGGTGCCAACGCAAGCAGTTTGTGCTGAGCATCTGGAGCTACGGAAAGAAGTGATCACGCTAATCCAACTACAAAAACAGGTGAATGTTGAATCCATATCACATAAAGTGACAATACTATACACCCTTGGTTACTGATTCTGTAGTCTGTTTGCTGTTTCAATCTTTTGTGGGAGGAGTGGAACAGACAACTTTGTCATAGACTTCGTATTGTATATTACCTTGCTGCCTTACTTTCTAATCGTTTACACTGGGAATTCATATAGGAATTCACTTTTTTTCTCTCTTTTCTTTACCATCGGCAGGTACAAGCAAAGGAGGTTGAAGTGGCGGCATTACGCGAAAACCCTTTTGCTGATGTTCCTGCTACTCCAAGCACTCCCAAGGTAAAAGGAGGCCAAACAATATTTTGTACAGAAGAAGCACTTGGAGCAAATACAAGCTCATTCCCTGATTTACTAAGGGTTTTGGTGTGCTTAATTCCTTGGATCTGGACCAATTGGTATCACAGTGAAATATCACCGAGGAAATGGGGAAGTACAGAATGACACCTGCTTGTGATGATGATTGCAGAGGTCCTATCGTGGTGTTGATAATGAGCGTGTGGCAACACGTGCCACTGCTGTTGGGACAGATTTTGATAGCTTCTTAGGTGGGAGTGGCATCATCGCCTTTTTTCTTTTCTGCTGTTCATGTGGCATAATATCTTGTTTCTGTATGTAGATTTTAGCCCTTACTGTCCTTTAGTGTGCTCCTGTGAGAAACAGGATTTAAAATTGTGGCTTCATTTGTTTTCCATGTCTCTGATAAACTCCGTTCATTGATTGCAGATGAACGACCAAGCAAGCGGGATCACAAGCGTAAGGTAGGTGCTGCTATAGATATCAATGCTGTGTTAGATGGTGCAAAATGTTTGCTGGAACATAGATTCATTGTTGAAGTTGCGAGTCCTGTCATGGCACAACTGATTTCTTCTTTGGTTGTTTAGGCAACAACAAAGCTTACCGAGACTCCACTATCTCCTCCTTACCAAAAACGAGCACGTAAAATGAAGGGTTCAGAAAGTTGACATGCACTGACCAGACTTGCTCCTGGGGGCGACAATCTGTTTATGATATGGAGGTTTCTGCAACATCATTGTTCTCCGAACTGGTGGCCCAATTTGCTTTGCAAGTGGGATGTAGTAGTCTTGTGTCCACCCATCACTGAGAAGCACACAATCGAAGTTGATTTCTTTGGTTGTATGATGCAGTTGCCTTAGACTTCCCATTTGTGATGCACTCTGCCTGCAAATGTGCTTGATATTCCAAATGTAGATCAGCATATTATTGGCAAGGATGAAGTCCAATTGCTGATTTGTGCACTGATCCCACCTCATCCTCTGCCTTTGTGATGACACATCTACAAGAACTGTTGAAATTGGATGAATGCCCAGATGCAATGTTCTGGCACTCACTCAAGAAGGAGAACTTATTGTGTGATCAGGGGATCTGAGGTTGATCATTAATTCAGCAACATAGTTATGCAGAGCTGCAGCCGGACCTAGTCTTGACTCAGATGTACCCTACATCTGGGTTTGTGCAGGATTTTGATGTGATCCTTTCTCTTCAACTGATATGAGTAAGATTTCAAGGCATAATGGTTAGAAATTTATTTCTCTGGTATCCCATTTTGGGGTCTCTTGGTGGAGGAAATGGGACAAATATTAGGTAAAGTGGCAGGTAGTATGAACATATGCATTAGGTAGGTGTTTTTGGGGATTACATCTTTTGGGTAGCCCTAGTTGAATCTTGACTGATTCTTGACATTCTGAGCTTGTTTTGAACTTGCCCAATATGTTCCCATTGTTCTCTTTGGCATTCTTATGAAGGATCTAGGAATGATGTTTGCAAAGGTGCAGTCCTATGGAGTTGTCAGGTACCTGATGTAGCCCTGATGCAAGTGAGTCAATAATCTTATTTTGTTTGGATTCAACACCTTGCATTTTGAAGAATATAACACCAAGCTTCTGTGCAAATGTTTACTTTTTGAGGCCTATTTCCTTGGACTAAATTATTGAATTTGATGTGCATAGAATTTCAAAAATGCTGAGAAGTGATGGAAAGTGCTGCCTTACAATCTGCCCCATGGCAGTGAAATGCAGTGTTTTGAAAGTGGTAATTTTGATGAAGCCTGCTGCCAAAATGAGCAAAATGTTTCCCATGGGTTTGTTAGGAATAAGTTGCATTGAAGTTGCATGGTTTCAAAGATTTGGTCTGCAACTGTGCTTATGAAAAGTAGTTATATATTATGTGGACTTTCATATCTTGTAGATTGTGAGAATCTTCACTGTTGTGTGTTGGCTCACAACTTAGTCACCATACGCCGACGAAACCCTAAACCCTAAACCTGCCATCCACCCACCCACTTTCTTCAGAGGATCAAGGGCAACCTGATATGGAGAAATGTAATTTTTGCATCTTTCCTTTTTGGTCTGTGATTTCCCCAGATATGGTCTTTCAATATTTTTTCAAGGCCATGGGTGGTGGTTTCATTGATGATGAGAATTGCTAGATAGGCAAATGATATTTGGTTTTTGAGAATGTTTGAAGTCTGGCAACCAAGTCAGGTGAGTACAGACTACAGACTACAGACACAGCCAGAGGTATGAGAGGAACACAGGTTTAGAGTTTTTCATTCTTCAGAGAAACTTCCAAAATGCATATCCATTTCCCCAGTTTGTTTGTTGTTGGATCTGCACACTGATCTTGGCAACTGCCAAAAAAAACAAAGAAAACTTTAAAAACACTTCTTGTCTTTGGGGAAGAACAAACTCTGGAAAATTTGTGATGGAATGAATCTAGTGGTGGATGAGAAAAAAACATGGTCTCCAGACAAGATACATGTGATAATCTTGGCCATTCAGAGTTGGCAGGGCAAGGTTCCTAGATCAAGCTATGTGTATATTCTCACTAAATGTTAGAGGAGGAAGAATATTAATTTGCCATGCAAAGGAGCCTTATGGATCATGTTTCAGGCACCAATGCTTATAAGCTGATCAATTAGCTTACCCCATGTATATACATGGGGCAAGGCAACTCCAACACATGCTTGTTCGAATAATTATTAATTTAATTAAAAAAAAATTCCATGCTGAAGAATAAAATAGTCCTCAACGTTCCAAAAATGTTCTCTAATTAATTTCCTTCACAACTTTTTTTTTGGGGTTTTTCAGGGAATTTTTTTTTAAAATTAAAAAATTTCTACATTTCTACAATTATTATAAGTTAGTGTCAAAGCTGCCAAGGTACTACTACCCTATTCGGCAAAGAAAGTTTCAACACAAAGGTTTGCGGAGAGGGGGGTGGGGTGGGGTGGGGTGGGGGACCTTTTGGTCCGTCGTCTTTGCATGTTGCTAAGTGTTGGGTAGGTGATATGCGATCCCCCGACCATTTTGCAGACAACATTCTCGAATTTTGGCCTTCGGTTTGGTGTCAATTCCCTTGGCCACCCGGAACCTTTGGTAATGATTGTATCACATGCACGCAGCAATGTCTATCCACTACGTGTAATGCCTAGTGGGTAGACATTACAACATGGACTCGGTAACTGGTCAGAGCTGTGCTGGTTACGGGACATAATCAGCTGTCATGCCTTCATCCGTGAACCTCCTCCATAGAAAAGAAAAGAGGAGGGATCTTATGGCTACAATATAGGAGTGGGAGCGACCCTACAACTGGGGGACCTTACACCTATAAGTAGGCATAAGTTAGGGTACAAGCCCTACCTCTCGTATTACCTCATGATTCAAATTATGTTTAAAGTTTAAACTTATGATAAGGTTTCCCTTGTGCTTTTATGGTGGTGGGCCTTAAAAGCCCACAGGTCGGGGACATTCCTGACTTGGCATAGGTCCTATTACTACTACCTGCACCGCCGCGTAGGGGCTTTACCCTACACTTATAAGAGATGATATCAAAGCTTTTGCCAACATGATTCTGTGATTCACTGGAGGGCATATTATAGTGCACAATTATTCCTTCACCCATGAGCGGGCATTCTATTTTCATGGCAGGTTTTATGAAAACCATGAAGCCCCCCCCCCACCCCCCATACATGGGATCTAACATGGTTATTCATTCATGATGGGTTGAAAGTAGAATTAATCGGACTTTCGGTCACTAAAACATGGTTTTTCCTATGGCAGTAGACCTTAGGTCATGACACATGTGAGAGGTAAACGATGTGGTTTCATCCATTAACCATGTGGGAGGTTCACTAATGGATGAAACCGCATAGTTAACCTCCCACATTTGTCATAAACCAACAAGGTCAATTGCCGAAGCAAAAACCATGTTTTGTTGTAGTGGGTGTGCCATAGTTAAGTAGCCTATGGCCATAATGAAAAATTGGCAATCAATAGTGCTCCATGATGGATGGTGGATGAATGGTGGATGGACAGGAAACACTTTTCCATTTGGGTTTCAGTTCTTAACCACCAGAGTAGTTTGAAACTGAAATAGGTAACTACTCTGAGTCCTATTTCAGTTTATTATATCATTCTACCTATTTTAGAACTAATTGCAATCCCTAATTACTATGAATGTCAACTCTGCAGTGATTTTATTTTTTTGGGTGATTTTTCACACTATGGCTATACCAAAAAAAAAACTTCAGAAAATTTAGAAATTATTTTTAAAAAGTATGAATTCGAAAAAAGTTCAAAAAAATTGGAAAAAAAACATCAAATTTTCTAGTGTATCTGGAGGGCACCTTATCTGGTGGAATGGAATCTCT